>VFSW01013447.1_pt1 | contig 11374 bp, 12 predicted proteins | sample 5358111 | NCBI WGS metagenome assembly VFSW01 (sample SAMN11554181, study PRJNA540505) | mine drainage metagenome | isolation source: sediment from site ElyBrook_90M | place: USA: Ely Copper Mine, Vershire, VT | collected 2017 | reverse complement strand
CAGCAGATACCGCTCAACAGCCTGATCATTGCAACCAGCAGCCGCGACCTTGAACCCGGCGCCGGCCGGTTTGACAAGGATCTGTACCAGCGCCTGAGCCTCATACTCCTGTATGCCCCGGCGCTGCGCGAACACCGCGAGGACATTCCGGAGCTCATCGGTCATTTTCTGGGCTGGGCCGTGGAAAACGAGCAGCTGCCTTACCGGAAATTCTCGACGGCAGCGCTTAACTCATTGCGAAACTACGCCTGGCCCGGGAACGTCGGCGAACTCAGGATGCTGGTACGGCGTCTCCTTGTCCTGAAAAAAAGCCGTGAGATCACCCAAGGCGACATTCGCCAGGCGCTGCGCAGGCAAAAACGTGTGGCGCCGAGCGAGCTTCCCGAATCATTCTTCGACATTCCATTACGCGAGGCGCGTGACCGTTTCGAGCGCGCCTATCTGCTGCATCATCTGGAACGGGCCGAAGGCAACATCGGTGATCTCGCCCTTGCTGTTAAGATGGAGCGCACCCATTTGTATCGCAAACTCAAGGGGCTTGGGATCGAGCTCTGGCGGATAAAGGACAAATGACCTGTCACGCGGCGGAGCAGCCATCGTGTCGCTGATTGGGAATCTTGAGGCCATGCTTTCCCGCGGCCAGGACAGCGCATTGCTTCGCTATGGCCTGGGCAAGGCGCATCTTGATCAGGGGCAATACGACGCTGCGGTCGAACACCTGAAAAAGGCGCTGGAGTTCGACGCGCACTACTCTGCGGCGTGGAAGCTGCTGGGCCAGGCGCTGACTATGGCGGAGCGGGGCACGGAGGCGATCAGGGCCTACCAGGACGGGATTGAAGTCGCCGAGACGAACGGCGATCTCCAGGCGGCAAAGGAAATGAAAGTTTTTCTCAAGCGGCTGCAGAAGTAGCCGCGAATCATTCGCAGGCATGCGGCCGCGCTTCTTTGCGTATTATGTGGCCGAATCATTCTCAGTAATACTCGGGCACTCCTGGCGGTCGCGTCTTGAATCGCTTGTGGACCCAGAAATACTGTTCCGGCATTGCGCTGACGCCTGCTTCTATTTCCTCGTTCATGCGTCGGGCGTCGGCCAGCTCATCGCCACTCGGAAAGTTGTCGAGCGGTGGCCGGAAAATCACCTCATAGCCGCGGCCATAGGGAAGCTGGCGCGTGAAGCATGGAATCACCACGGCATCGGTAATTGCGGCAAGCCGACCTAGCGCTGTCAGGGTTGCAGCAGGCACGCCGAAAAACGGAACAAACACGGAGCCGCGACTTCCCGGATCCTGATCAGGCAGATAGTAAAACACCATTCCCTGCTTCAGTCCCCGGATCGCGGGCTTCAGCCCCTCGAACCGCTCGATCAGCATTCCACCGAAGCGAAAGCGCCCTTTCCAGATCATGTAATCGAACAACGGGTTTTTCGGCCGCTTGTACATGTCAATGAACTGCGGATCTCCGGCACTTGCCAGATACATCCCGCCGATTTCGACGCCGACGAAGTGCGGGACCAGCAAAATGATGGGGCGGCCCTCTGCAAGCGCGTCATCGAAATAGTGGCAATCGCGGCAATGCACGAGGCGCTCCAGTCGCCTGACCGGTCCCCACCATGCGATGGGCACCGCCAGTGCGGCGCGCACAAATTCCCGGAAATGACGACGCGCCATGGATTTTCTGGCGTGGTCGGGAAGCTGCGGAAAACACAGCCGGATATTCACCAGCGCAACATTGCGTCGCTCCGCATGCAGCATATAGATAACTTCACCGACCACTCCGCCCGCAACCCAGATCAGCTGCAGCGGGAGAATCGCCGCCACCCGCAAAAACACGTAGCCGATCCAGCTCGGCCAGTAACGCGGGCGCAGCAGCGGTTTGATGTTAACGGGAGCGGGCATAGTAACTCGAGGCATTGCCCGGCCGGGTCTTGAAACGCTTATAGGTCCACAGATACTGCTCGGGCAGTTCGCGCACCACCTCCTCGATCGCCGCGTTCATGCGCGCGGCATCGCGCATGGCGTCGTCTGAAGGAAAATCGGGAAGTTGCGGGTTGATGATGACCTCATAGCCCCTGCCCCAGTGAAGCAGCCGGGTATAACACGGGATAACGACTGCATCGGCAAGACGCGCGATGCGGCTTGCAGCTGTGACGGTTGCCGCTGGCACGCCGAAAAAGGGGGCGAAAACGAAATTTGCCTTGCCCGGCTCCTGATCCGGAAGGTAGTAGAAGGGCATCCCCTGGCGCAACATCCGCACCAGAGGACGCAGCTCGGAATCTCTTTCTATCATCACTCCGCCGAAGCGCGATCGGCCACGGCGCAGCACCCAGTCGAGCACCGGATTTTTTGGGCGCTTGTACATGCATACCAAGGGCCTTTCCAGGGACAACCCCAGCCCGGCGATCTCGAGAACAACAAAATGCGGCGCCAGCAGAATGACCCGCCGGCCTGCCGCCAGGGCATTATCAAAATGGTCCCGGCCGCGGAAGCTCACGAGACGCTGCAGTCTCCGGCGCGAACTCCAGAGTGAAATGCCGATGCTGACCGCGGCCTGGGCGCTCGTTCGAAAAATCGCCCGGCGCAGCCGCCGGCGCGCCGCGGGTCCGAGGTCCGGAAAACACAATGCCAGGTTGACATCGGCGGTGTGCCGCGCACGACTGGGAAAAGCGGAAACCGCCTGCCCGATAACAGCGCCCAGCATCCACATCAAGGGAAGTGGCAGGAAACTGAAAAGCCGCAAAACACCCACAGCCAGCCAGACCGGCCAGTGACGTGGGTGCATCAGCGACCCCGGCGGATCATTGCTGGTCATAAGGCGAGGCGGCGCCGCCGGGGCGCGTTTTGAAGTACTTGAAAGTCCACATGTATTGTTCCGGCGACACCGCTATATGCCGTTCAAGTTCCGCGTTCATGCGTCGCGTGTCTGCAGCAGGATCGCCGCTCGGAAACCCGGACAACGCAGGTTCAATGCGCACTTCGTAGCCCTGGTTGCCCGGCAATCGATAACTGAAACAGGGTATCACGACCGCGTTGCACAGCTGCGCAAGCCGGCCAAGCGCGGTGAGGCGCGCAACTTCGGTGCCGAAGAACGTCACAAAGATCGATTCCTGCGCCCCGAAATCATCATCTGGCAGGTAATAGAATCCGAGACCGCGTTTGATCTCGCGGATGACCGGACGCAATCCCTGATCACGCAACAGAAGCCGGCCGCGCGGGTCGAAGCGCTTGCGGCCGCGCGCCATGAACCAGTCAATGAGCGGGTTTCGCAGCGGCTTAATCATACCGAGCAGTGGAAAACGCGCCGATAATTCCGCCGCACCGATTTCCAGCGCCACAAAATGGGCAGTCAGCACGATGATCCTGCGGCCGTGGGAAAAGGGTTCCTGATAGTTCTCAAGCCCGTGGATGCGCACAAGCCTCCGGGTTCTTTCCGGACTGCCGAACCAAAGGAGAGGAAAATCAAGCAAGCACTGGCCATATACCTGAAAGTGCTGCCGCACGAGACGGGCGCGCTCGGCCTGAGGCATTGCCGGATAACACAGCGCCAGGTTGACGCTGGCGATGCGGCGGCGTTTTCTGCTGAAAAACCAGTAAAGGTTGCCCGCGATTGATCCAAGCAAAGCGAGCACGCGCCGCGGAAGAAGGGAAACCAGCCGCAGCATACCCATGCCGAACCAAATTCCCCAGTAGCGGGGCAGCAAAAAGGACTTGCGAAACGCAGGATCATGGTAGACCGCCTGTTCTCGTGGCGTGTCACTGCGCTGACGTGCGATGCTGGGCACCGTCTTCGCCATTACGATAAAGACTCCACCAATAAACTATAAATCAACATATTGTCTACAATAAATCCCACAAATATTATCCAATCCGGCAGAATATACTTCTATTACCCATTTATAGGAATTATTCACCTATTTATCTCTGTATTGGCGCACAATCGGTATTGGGTGGGGAAAAGAAGTTCAATAAACTCTTTTATAGTGATTTATTTGCTCGACTTTCTGCAGAATGGATGTGAGAAAGGCAAATTTGTGGGACGCAAATTCTCAACCTGGCCATCCATCAGCGGCCGCATCGCGCCCAGGAGATTGGCGAAAAGACGCGGGTGGTCGTTTTCTTCGCGGGCGAGCAGCTCCTTCATGTGCTGACGCTGACTTGGCATACGGAAGCAAGCCGGGCAGTTATCAGCGATAACCGGAAGGTGGGCCGCGTCGGCAAAATCCCGCAGTTGCCGTTCGCGCACGTAAACAAATGGCCGGATAATGCGCAGATCGCCGGCATCATTAAGATAGTGCGCCTTCATCGTACGAAGGCTTCCGCCGTGAAAGGCGCTAAGAAGAAACGATTCGGCCAGGTCATCCAGGTGCTGCGCCAAAACAAGCACATTACAGCCATACTCGCGCGCAGTAGCATAGAGAATTCCGCGGCGCATTCGAGCGCAATAGGCGCAAAACGAGTCTCCGCGCATGGTCTTCAGGGCGCGCTCCACGATTGCCTGGCGCCGATAGTAGTAGGGTATGCCGAACCCTGCGACGTAGTCGCGCAATGAGGATGGATCAAAGCCCTCGATTTGAGGGTCGACCGTGGCAACAGCCAGGGTAAATGGCACAGGCGCCTTGTTGCGCAAACTGAGCAGGACCTGAAGCAGGCTCAGACTGTCCTTGCCCCCGGACAGTCCCAGCAGCAGCCGGTCACCGGGGCGAATCATGTCGTAATCGGCAATGGCGCTGCCGGCGCCGCGCAGAATACTGCGCGGCGGCCGCACCGTCGGACAGTTCTCTGAATCGGGAAGGTTGGCCAGTCGCATGGGTACGATATTATGCCTGAATATGCGCCAAGAGACCGAGCTATCCACTACCGGAGGGTCTTAACCATGGGCGCAGTAAAGACGCTGCAACCTGCGGAAGCCTGGAAGATGCTCCAGGACCACCCTAACGTGCTATTTATAGACACGCGCTCGCTGATGGAGCACCTGTTTGTCGGCCACCCGGTCGGATGCATCCACATCCCCTGGATAGATGAACCGGACTGGACGGTTAACCCTGACTTCATCACCCAGGTGCGCCGCACCATCCTCGGTGGCGTCGGGGGAAATGTCGCGGTGATCCTCATCTGCCGCAGCGGCGTGCGCTCGCTCGAGGCCGGCCACTGCCTGACCGAGGCCGGGTTCAAGGATGTATACAACGTTGCCGAGGGATTCGAGGGGTCGCTCGACGATAATCATCACCGCAGCACGGTCGGCGGCTGGCGCTATCACGGCCTGCCTTGGGAACAATGCTAGGCCAGGCCGGCTATCTGTTGAGCGTGTTAATTTGCATCGAGGTTCGGTAAACTTCGTTCCCCGTCCACGAACTCATCCAAGTTACGGAGCCGCCATGGCAGACAGCTATCTCTTTACCTCCGAATCCGTGTCCGAAGGCCATCCGGACAAGGTCTGCGACCAAATCTCGGACGCAGTCCTTGATGCGATTGTCGCGCAGCACAAGACCGCGCGCGTCGCATGCGAGACGCTGGTGAAGAACAATCTGGTGGTACTCGCCGGCGAGATCACGACCAATGCGATCGTCGATCTCGACAAGGTCGCGCGCGACGTCATCCGCTCCATCGGTTACACCGATGAGATGGGATTCGGCCCGGATACCTGCACGGTACTGACTGCGATCGGCAGACAGTCACCACACATCGCCCAGGGGGTGGACGAAGGCAAGGGTCTCGATCTGGAACAGGGCGCCGGTGATCAGGGCCTGATGTTCGGCTACGCCACCAACGAAACCGACGTCCTCATGCCAATGCCGATCTCGCTTGCGCACCGGCTGGTCACACGTCAGGCTGAAGTTCGCAAAAGCGGCAAGCTCGGTTGGCTGCGTCCGGACGCGAAGTCGCAAGTCACGGTGAAGTATGTCAACGGAAAGCCGGCCGGCATCGATGCGGTGGTGCTTTCGACGCAGCACGCGCCGGGAATCAAGTACGAAACGCTCAAGGAAGCCGTGGTCGAAGAGATCATAAAGCCGGTGCTGCCGAAGGAGTGGCTCGACAAGGACACCAAATATCTGGTCAATCCGACAGGGGCGTTCGAAATCGGCGGCCCCGTGGGCGATGCGGGACTGACCGGACGCAAGATCATTGTCGACACCTACGGCGGAATGGCACGCCATGGCGGCGGCGCCTTCTCGGGCAAGGACCCGTCCAAGGTCGACCGGTCGGCGGCCTATGCAGGACGCTATGTCGCAAAAAACGTGGTGGCTGCCGGACTGGCGGACCGCTGCGAGATCCAGATCGCCTATGCCATCGGCGTTGCCAAGCCGGTGTCTATACATGTTGATACTTTCGGTACCGGCAAGATCGCGGACGCGAAGATCGCCGAGCTTGTGAAGATGCATTTTGATCTGCGACCCAAAGGCATCGTGCAAATGCTTGACCTGCTGCGGCCCGTATATCTTGCAACCGCATCCTATGGCCACTTCGGGCGCACCGAAGCCGCTTTCAGCTGGGAACAAACCGACAAGGCTGACCAGCTTCGGGACGCGGCTGGCATCAAGGCCAGAAGCGCGGCCAGGGCATGATGCGCCACAATCCGGGGCCAACAGCATGAACCTTGCATTGGGTCCTTCCATCAGCGGAATGTAGTCAGAAAACGTCGCCGCGACTGCGGCGAGGCGTTGCTCTCCGAGGAGCGTTGCGACCCCGAGATCCTCAGAATCGCGGGGCCAGGCTCGGAGGGAACGTCAGTTAAAACAACGGCGCTCGTTCATCGTGGAGCACACATCATGAACGCGGTCGTTAATTCCAAATTCAAAGATTACAAGGTCGCCGACATCAATCTTGCCTCCTGGGGTCGCAAGGAGATCGAGATTGCCGAAACCGAAATGCCAGGCCTCATGGCCCTGCGCGAGGAGTTTGGTGCGCAGCAGCCGCTGAAAGGCGCGCGCGTTTCGGGCTCCTTGCACATGACCATCCAGACCGCAGTGCTCATCGAGACTCTCGTCGCGCTAGGCGCGCGGGTGCGCTGGGCATCATGCAATATTTTTTCCACCCAGGATCACGCGGCTTCTGCAATTGCCGCGGCAGGCGTTCCGGTGTTTGCATGGAAGGGGGAGACGCTGGAAGAGTACTGGTGGTGCACTGAGCAGGCTCTGACCTGGCCGGACGGCGAGGGCCCGAACATGATCCTCGACGATGGCGGCGACGCCACGATGCTGGTACACAAGGGAGTGGAGTTCGAGAAGGCCGGCAGGGCGCCCGATGCCGAGCCTAATGCCAATGAGGAATGGAAGGTGTTCCTCGCGCTGCTCAAGAACAGCCTCGCTACTGATCCGAAGAAATGGACCAAAATCGCGAAAGGAATCCGGGGGGTGACCGAAGAGACGACCACGGGTGTGCACCGCCTCTATCAGATGGAGGCACGCGGCGAACTCATGTTTCCGGCCATGAATGTAAATGACTCGGTTACGAAGTCCAAATTCGACAACCTGTACGGCTGCCGCGAGTCATTAATTGACGGTATCAAGCGCGCCACGGACGTCATGATCGCCGGAAAGATCTGCGTCGTGCTGGGTTACGGCGATGTCGGCAAGGGGTGCGCGCAGGCTTTCCGCGGCATGGGTGCGACAGTCTGGGTGACCGAGATCGACCCGATCTGCGCGCTACAGGCGGCCATGGAAGGTTACCGCGTGGTCACCATGGACGAGGCTGCTGGTACCGGTGACATTTTCGTAACCGCCACGGGCAATGTGAGCGTCATTACCCATGCGCATATGCGCGCGATGAAGCACGAAGCAATCGTATGCAACATCGGACACTTCGATTCGGAAATCGACATTGCGGCGCTCGAGAAATACCAGTGGGAGGAAATCAAACCGCAGGTCGATCATGTGATTTTTCCGGACCGCAAAAAGCTCATTGTACTGGCCAAAGGGCGACTGGTGAATCTGGGCTGCGCCACTGGTCATCCGAGCTTTGTCATGTCAGCATCATTCTCGAATCAGACGATCGCCCAGATGGAACTGTTCGGCAACGCCGCGGCCTACGGGAAGAAGGTCTACACGCTGCCTAAGAAGCTCGACGAGAAGGTCGCCCGTCTGCACCTGAAAAAGATCGGTGCCCACCTCACGCGGCTTTCCGCCGAACAGTCAAATTACATCAATGTTCCGGCGGACGGTCCGTACAAGCCCGATCACTATCGGTACTAGGGCCGGGAATGGACGGAAAATGGCTGCTTCTTAAAGGACCGGCGATGCCGCCAACCAGATTCGGGCGCAGCTCGCGCCTGGCGTGCTGAGCAATGGAATCGCAGAGAAAGTACGGGCGCACTTTCAGTTTTGAATTTTTCCCGCCTAAGACGGACGAGGGGAAGGCAAGCCTGCGCGCGGCGACTGCCCAGCTGGCACAGCTCAAACCGCGCTTCATGTCGGTAACCTTCGGTGCCGGCGGAAGCACGCGCGAGGGCACCTTCGAGACTGTCAAGGAGCTGCGGGACCAGGGTCTCGAGGCAGCGCCGCATATTTCCTGCATCGGCTCGACACGCGACAACCTGCGCCAGATCCTGCGCGGCTACATGGCGCTCGGTGTCCGCCATATCGTGGCCCTGCGTGGAGACCTGCCCTCAGGTAGCGGGGCAGCCGGCGACCTGCGCTATGCCAATGAAATGGTCGAATTCATACGCGCTGAAACCGGGGACCATTTTCACATCGAGGTCGCAGCCTACCCCGAGTTTCACCCCCAATCCGCCAGCGCCGGGACCGATCTTCAGAATTTCCGCCGCAAGGTGCTGGCTGGTGCAAATTCGGCCATCACGCAGTATTTCTTCAACGCCGATGCATACTTTCGCTTCATTGATGATTGCGAGGCCATGGGCATGGATATCGCGATAGTTCCAGGCATCATGCCAATCACGAACTTCAAGCAGCTGGCGCGCTTCTCCGATGCCTGTGGCGCCGAAATTCCGCGCTGGATCCGCCGGCGCCTCGAAGATTATCGCGACGACCTTGACGCGATTCGGGCGTTCGGACTGGATGTGAGCACCGAATTATGTGACCGGCTGCTTGAGGCCGGCGCTCCCGGTCTGCATTTCTACACACTGAACCGCGCCAGTCCCGCCGTAACGATCTGGGAACGGCTCGGACTTTGACCGGCGAATTCAGCCCGGCTTGCCGGCAGACCGGATAGATCTATTATATAGGGTTACCCGGCCCTAGTTTTTGGGGTGTACACTGAAATACAGGTCGTTTTCATGGTCGGCGCCGGGAAACACAACCGGCACAACGGGCGAAGCGCATGGACTCGGGTCAATATAAACTTCTGCTGGTGACAATCATTCTGGTCCAGATCGCCGGGTTCGCGGTGCTGTGGATGAAGATTCCGCAGCCGGTCACGCCCGTGAAAACCGCCGCGGTCACGCCCGCGATCCCCTCGGTCGACCCCAGCAGCATCGCCTTTGCCACGAAGATTCCGCAGGAACAGATCCTGCGCGATTCCATCGATTCGGTGCTGAAACAGGAACTCGCGCCGTATCTGGCTCAGGCTGCTGCGGCCCACGCCGGCGCTGCGCAGCAGCTACAGCACGGGGTTAGCGACCGGCACCCTGCGAGCGCCGCCAGCGCCCGGGCCGAGCAACGGTCCAATGCGGTCGTTGACCGCGCGCTCGCAAGCGGTGTCTGGACCGACGCCGATAGCGGTGCGCTGCTGCGGGCCGCGCCGCAACTGTCGGAAACCCAGCGCGAAGCGCTGCTTGAGAAAATCTTTGGCGCCATTAACCGACAGGAGCTGAAGCCGGTCGGTTCGCTGCCCTCGCTCTAGATTCGCGATTCGCTGTCGCTCGCGGAAAGCTTTTGAGGAAACAACTGACATGAAAAAATCACTCCTCGCACTGGTCCTGGTTTTCGTCGCACTTCCAAGCCAGGTTTCGGCACAGGGGGACTATGTGCCCGGCTACGTCTATGTCGGCCCCGACAGCACCTACATGTATGGCACATTCAACAACCGGTTCAATTCGACGCCAACCGCGGCCACCACCTACATTGGTGCAGGCGGGTATGCGAACGGATTGCTGTATTTCTACGGGCAGGATGCCAGCGGACGCTACTTCTACTGCTACATACCCACCACGAGCTCCATTTACCAGGCTTCGGTGGCAATCAAGAACAGCCTCGGCAACGGTTCACTGCTGTCGGTGGAGCGCACGCCGCCCTCGAGCGAGTGCACTTCCGTGTACTCGGCCAAGGCGTCTCATTACCTGAACTGACCGGGATCAACCGCGGGCACATTCGGGTGAAAACGCCCGCGAGTCCGACGCGGCCGGATGCCTGCAATGCGCACAGACGATGTTTCTCATGAATGGGTAATGCGCGGTTCTCCCGCCTTTTTATGAATAACAGGTACGGATGATGCAAGACACGACTGCGGTGGCGTCTTCGGCAGCGAATCTGGGTGGACGTCTGGCAACCGACGCACCGGTCGCAGTGCGCGCCTGTCTCATCAGTGAGCGCCTGCATCTGCGCGGATTCTATGGAAGCCCGCCTGAATTCGCGCCGCTGGTTGTGCCGACGGGCGCAAGCGGGCTCGCAATGCTGTTTCGTTACGGAGCCGTGGTGCTGTTCAACATGAGTGACGTCGAACAGAAGGCGTTCCTGGAGGAATTGCGGCCACGCATGGAAAAGCCGCTGCGACGCGCCGAAATCGAAGATATTCGCATCTTCGCGAGCAACACCCAGGCGGAAGGCATGACCGCCGACGGTATAGGCATAACCGACCTGAGCCTTCAGCGCCTGAAGGTCATTGCCATCGTGCTTGCGCGCAGCGTAGCGCTGCAGCGTTACGAGGCGACGATGGCAGAAGCTTTCGACGTGGTCGAGCCGCTGGCTCAGCAGATTGAGCGAGAAGGCGGCGGCACGCGCATTCTGAAGGATCTGCTGCGCCATATCGGCGGCTCGCTTCTCGTCCAGACCAAGATGATAGGTCGCGTCGAGATCCAGGACAAACCCGACCTGCTGTGGGATCAACCGGAGCTGGAGCGCCTGTATCTGCGTCTGGAGATGGAATATGAGCTGCGCGACCGCAATACAGTGCTGGAACGCAAACTGGCACTGATCTCGCATACCGCCGAAACCACGCTCAACCTCCTGCACAATCGGCGCATGCTGCGCGTCGAGTGGTATATCGTGATTCTTATTGTGATCGAAGTCGTGCTCTATACCTATGAAATCTGGTGGAAACACTGAGCACTGCGCGATTGCCGCAGTTCCCCGGGGGCTCTGTTTCAGGGGTGCAGGCGGGTCGCGATTCCCGTTGTCTGACAGCGGGCTCCCTCCGCCGGCGGCCCCGGAAAGAACACTTCGGTCGGCCGAGAACGCGCGCACGGGCCCGGCGGCGGCGTGCAATTT
>VFSW01013446.1_pt1 | contig 11374 bp, 7 predicted proteins | sample 5358111 | NCBI WGS metagenome assembly VFSW01 (sample SAMN11554181, study PRJNA540505) | mine drainage metagenome | isolation source: sediment from site ElyBrook_90M | place: USA: Ely Copper Mine, Vershire, VT | collected 2017 | reverse complement strand
GAAAAACACGTGAACTTTGTTTCAGCTTCATCCCGACTTAATCAGAATTTCCTTAGGTGCAATGGCTGACTGTCCAAGCCCAAACAAGTCCAAAAGTATTATTCTGAGCTTGCCACAGCGGAAGCGTTTCGGGTCACTGGAAAGGTTGCGGAGAGCTTCGGGGTGTGTTCGCTCGTAGCGGGAGAGATTGAAAGAGTGGAGTTCACTAATGCTCTTCGAGAGCAACGGCAAGTTCTTCGGCCCTCTTAAATTTCGAGAGGAGTTCAGCCCCGTTCTTCACGTCAACAACGGTTGACATTTCATGCAATAGTCCCAAGCTTTCCTCCGCTTCTCTTCGCACTTCGGCAGACTCAGGAAAGAGAACAACCGTTGTAAGGTCCGCCTTAGCAAGATTATAGACAGATTGCAGGTGCTCGAAAATCCACTTGGCGCTATTGACTTGGTGTTCACTCCCTTTGCTAATTTCTGGCATCGAAACGCTCTGAATCGCAAACTTAGGCAAGCCATTCACGACGGAGTAATCGAGCGTAAATCGGTCTTGCTTTCCTAAGACATTCGCCGTAATAGGGTAATCTTTCTTGAATGCCCTTAGCGACGGCAATCTTGTACTTTTCACCGCTTCGGAACAAAAATTTCTAACACCCTTTCTTCGCGTTCCTCTATACTCGACCAATGTATCGAAAAGATACTCCGCGAGATCATCAACATCCTCAACGACATCGAGAATTACACCGCCATCGCGCAGGAAGTAGCTCTTCTTACTATACGATGCGAGAGCTGCGAGGAAACGCTCGTCACCTCGTCCTATCGCTTCGCCGCCGCCAAGCGGCTCTATCTTCTCCTGGCTTGCAAGTGACCTCCAGTGTTCGACCCACTGAACGTAAATCGAAGGCTCCCGAATGAAATCAGGAACTTGACTCTGAATAATAAGCCCATTCCTCTCCGCAAAAAAGCGAGAAGCAACAGCGTTAGGAGTCCACGCGATCACACCGATGTTTTTCGGCTCCATTCGCATAGCATCCCCAACAAATTGGGCGATCAAGTATCGAGGTGATTGATTCATACGACTTTTGGAAAAACACTCATGTTAGCGAAAATAATGCTTATGAAAGAATCGCGCCGTCTTTTAAGATAATCTGAAACGGCAACGGCTTCCTCGTGGGATAGGCCGCACGTCTCGGTTAAAGCACACGAATCATCCAGCAAATGGTCTGGCAGGGCTTCAATACGCTTGCTCCATGCTTCAATGTGCGGCCTCTCTGACAAATGGGATATTAGGATATGCCGTCCTACGTCAGGCAAGCCTGCCTCCAAGCCTTCGAGCCTCGCGTTGATACCTCCTTGAAGAGTCCGCCCAATCAGGCAATTGCTATGATCGAAAATATCTATACGCGGTGGAGTCGAGCGAAAATCCACCGAGAGATTATGATCGACCCGATCGTCATTATGGATGAAGAGATCGAACACGGCGATTCCCGCTGAAACAAACGGCAGTTCGCGTACACACCGCGCGCCATCCGCATTCGGGAGGTCAATGTTGTCCCGATTAAAATTGAGGCATCCGAACCACAGAACACCGTTTACATCACGAAAAATTCCCACAGGAGGTATCGGTAAACCGATAGCGTGTCCGACTTCCGCACAAATGTATTCCGTTGCGACCACGTAAGGAAGGCCGCCCGGATTTGCCTTGATGATCGAAGGCAATGTGGCGTGATAAGCTCCCATCGCCCCACGTCCCACCGGGTTCAGCACTTGAGCAATATGATAGAGATTCCGAGGCATGGCAAGTTAATTTCTACAAAAATAGCACATAACTCTCTCTCCCGAATTGAAAGCGGCTCATTAGGTATGTCGTATTTTTGCAGGGAGAACATTTCGCACGTACCCCATAATGGCAAAAAGAAAGACTCCGAAAGCACCCCGAACTAAGATCGCGCCGCAATCCGAATCCTACGAGCACAAGGACGCAACCAGCGTCATGCGGCCCGACATCGGGACGCAGCCGCATTTCAAAAAGTCGAAGCCGCCGCAAAAGTATCGCTACGACGATTCGCTGGCTCCCTCGATGGAATGGGACGGCCAGAACGCCGCGCGTGAAATTGGCGAAGCTCTCATTCAGGATGTGCTTGCAGCCGAAACGCTCGCGGAGGCAAAATCCGCCGCAGCGAAGTTAAAGGCCATGTCTCAGCCGTTCCTCAATTGGTCAGGGAAGGCGGAGCGGCTGTCGTTCGAAGTGCCCACGCTTCCGCTCTTCATTCACGAACGGCTCTCCACGAAGGCCATTCTCGAAACGCTGAAATCCCACAAGCGCGATAAGCAAATTGATTTCGATTTGTTCGGCGATCCTCAGCGGCCCATTGCCGATCAGCTTCTTCGGGCTTACGAGCACCGCGACAAATGGGTGAACCGGATGATCCTCGGAAATTCTATCGTAGTGATGAACTCGCTCCTCAATTACGAGGGCATGGGCGGACAGGTGCAAATGATTTACATGGACCCGCCCTACGGTGTGAAGTTCAACTCCAATTTTCAGCCATTCGTCCGTAAACGCGACGTAAAACCGAGCGACGATGAAGATATGACGCGCGAGCCGGAAATGGTAAAGGCGTACCGCGATACATGGGAACTTGGTATTCATTCCTATCTCACATATCTCCGCGACCGCTTGCTTTTGGCACGCGAACTTCTGACAGCAAGTGGAAGCGTTTTCGTGCAGATTAGCGATGAAAATTTGCACCATGTTCGAGAGGTTATGGACGAAGTCTTTGGCGCAGAAAACGCTTGCGGAGTAATTCAATTTGCAAAGACGAGTGGGTTGCAAAGCAAGCTGCTCTACCAGGTCTGCGATTATATCCTTTGGTATGCGAAAGACAAGGAGCGCGTAAAGTACCGCCAGATATATTCGGACAAGATTGCCGGTGAAGCGGGAGCGGCAAAGTATAATCGCATTGAGCTTGTGGATGGGACACGAAGAGGCTTGAGTGAAGATGAGCGGAACGGAGATGCACCCCTTCCTCCTGGGAGTCGATTCTGGGTTGACGACAATCTCACGAGTCAAGGGAACCCCTTACTTGAGTTCGTGCATAATGGCAAGAGCTATCGAGGAACGTACAAAACGAATATGGATGGGATGAAACGTTTGGCTTCTGCAAATAGGCTCTATGAAGCAGAAGGAACACTTCGCTTCGTTCGGTATCTCGACGATTTTCCCGCTGTTCCCCTCACGACTGCTTGGATGGATGTTGGTGGGATTCAGAGTCGATCTAATCCGAAAATCTATGTAGTGCAAACAAGTACCGTCGCAATCCAGCGTTGCTTGCTGATGACGACCGACCCCGGTGATCTTATCCTCGATCCAACTTGTGGGAGCGGAACGACGGCTTATGTTGCCGAGCAATGGGGTAGGAGATGGATTACGATAGATACCAGCCGGGTGCCCCTCGCTCTCGCGCGTCAAAGGCTCCTCACGGCAACATTCGATTGGTACGACCTTGCGGACGATACGCGTGGCCCTGCGGGTGGGTTCGTATATCTGCGAAAGACGAATAAACGTGGCGAAGAGGCTGGAGGGATAGTTCCTCATGTCAAACTTGAGACGATCGCAAAGAACGAGTCGCCAGAGGAAGCGGTATTGGTTGACCGTCCCGAAAAGAAGAACGGGATTACCCGCGTGACCGGCCCATTTTGCGTTGAAGCAACAATCCCCACACCGCAAGATATGAGCGAGGGCGTTTCAGGCGAGGATGCTCAATTCGCGCGGGAGGCACACGGTTCATTCCTCGATCGAATGCTCGAAGTGCTCCGTAAATCTCCGGTGCTCCGGTTGGAAGGAAATCGGCAGGTTGCGCTAAAGAATGTCCGCCGTCCTGCAAAGACGCTTTCGCTCTCCGCCGAAGCAATGGTGGATGCCACGGCGCTTGGAAACGGCGCAACGCTCGCGGACGCGGCGCACGAAGCCGAAGAGAAGAGCGGCCACGCGCTTGCACTATCGCAAAAGCCTGTTGCAATAGTGTTCGGTCCGGAGAACGACGCAGTGAGCGAACAGCTTGTCTATCGCGCCGCGCAGGAAGCGAACGCGAAAAGCTACGCGCACCTTTTCGTTATCGGTTTTGGCATACAACCGAACGCGCGTTTGCTAATCAACGACTCATTGGCTGCCATCGGCGTTGCGGCAACCTACGTTCAAATGACTCCCGACGTAATGATGGGCGATTTGTTAAAGAACATGCGTTCGAGCGAGATATTCAGCGTGTGCGGTTTGCCGGATGCAAGGCTACGAAAAATAAAGACCGACGATGGCGAAGCGTTCGAAGCGGAACTTCGAGGCTTAGATGTTTTCGATCCCATAACGATGGATGTTTCGCACGAAAGCGGCAACAATGTTCCGGCATGGTTCCTCGATACCGATTACAACGGGCTATGCTTCCACGTCTCACAAGCATTCTTCCCGCGCACGAGCGCATGGGATTCGCTAAAGAAGGCGCTACGCGGAGAGTACGCAGATTCCGTTTGGGATCATCTTGCCGGCAATATCAGCGCACCATTTACAGCCGGAGAGCATAAACAAATTGCCGTGAAAGTGATTGATGACCGTGGGAATGAACTTATGGTGGTGAAGAATCTGAGCGAGGCCGAAGCATGAGTAACTACGCCGAAGTATCCGAGCCGATCCTGAACGGCCCGTTCGATCCGCCTGAGTGGTATTGGTACATCCAGGAAGGCGAAACGCCGGAGAAGCGCGCAGGCCGGAGGCCATCCGTTATTTTTCCGCCAAAAGACCAGCGCGATACGTGGACGGTTGACGGGAAAATACTCCAGCATTCCAAAACCTATCCGGCTGGCTTCGAACTTGGTATTGTCAACCAAATTCGTGAAAAGCTCGAAGCATGGCAGCGCGCGGGCTATCCCGGCGTTACGCGCACCACGCTCGAACTCATCGAGTGGTGGCAACGCGATGGGAGGGGGAACCGGATGTTCTTCGCGCAAATAGAAGCGGCGCTCACCGTGATATTCTTGAACGAAGCGCGTCAGGATTTCTTGCAGGGCATTCAAATTCCGCGCGACGAACCGAGCATCGAGCGCAAAGCCGAGGGATTCTCCGGCTTCACTCGATACGCCACGAAGATGGCAACCGGCTCCGGCAAAACAACCGTAATGGGAATGATTGCCGCGTGGAGCATTCTGAACAAGGTGAACAATCGCGGCGACGCGCGATTCTCGGACACCGTGCTCGTTGTGTGCCCGAACGTAACGATCCGCAGCCGACTCGCTGAACTCGATCCTGAGAAGGATGAAGGCTCCGTGTATCGCGTCCGCGATTTGGTGCCGCGACACTTAATGCCAACGCTCAGGCAAGGGAAAGTTCTCGTTACGAACTGGCACGTCTTCGAGCCGCAAACACCGCAAGCTGGCGGAGTGAGCGCGAAAGTAATAAAAGCGGGAGTGCAGAAACGAATACAGGAGTGGATTTGGATAGCTCAGAAAAAAACCGTTGCGCGCGGCAAGCGATACATGACCCTCAACTCGTTCGAGATGGAACGTGCTCAGGGTAAGCTCAGAGTGATTAGGGAAGAGCACGAGGAGGATGGTTCGCTCAAAAGAGTGCTTGTCGAATCGGTGAAATATATCGAGAGCGATACCGCGCTACTTACTCGCGTTCTTGGCCTCGACATCGGCGGGAAAAAGAATATCCTTGTTATGAACGACGAAGCGCACCACGCCTATCGCATTCGCCGTGACGAGCCGGACGCTATCGAAGATGAAGAATTCGAGGACGAAGAAGATGCCGAAGAGTTTTTTCAGGAGGCAACCATTTGGGTTGACGGTCTCGACAAGATTCACAAGCAGCGCGGCATAAACTTCTGCCTCGATTTATCTGCCACTCCGTATTTTCTCGGACGAATCGGCAAGGAGAAGAACCGCCCGTTCCCGTGGATCGTGAGCGATTTCGGACTCATCGACGCGATAGAATCCGGGCTTGTAAAGATTCCTCAGCTCGCAATCCGAGACACGACAGGCGAGGAGCATCCAGCCTATTTCAATATCTGGCAGTGGATACTTACGAAACTAACAACGCTTGAGCGCGGCGGAACGAAAGGCAGTCCGAAACCGGAAGCAATCCTGAAATATGCCGATCATCCCATCCAAATGCTCGCGGCTTATTGGGAGAGCGACATGAAGGAATGGAAAAATAAGAAGGACGATCCGCGCCCGCCCGTTTTTATTCTTGTTGTTAAGAATACTAAGATTGCGAAAGTTTTTTATGAGTGGTTAGCGGAAGGTAAAGGGCCAACGACGATTCCACCCGCCAACATCGAAGGACTCCGCAACCGTGAGGGACACAATTATACCATTCGTGTCGATTCGAAAGTGGTACACGAAACCGATTCGGGTAATTCCAAAAGCGATGAACACACTTGGATGCGATTTTCGCTGGACACCGTTGGGAAGCAAAGCTGGCCCACCGACCCACAGGGCCGCGAACTCTACCCGGAGGGATTTGCAGAGTTAGCGAAAAAGCTTGACCGGCCACTCCATCCACCCGGCAGAGACGTTCGGTGCATCATTAGCGTGGGTATGCTTACGGAGGGTTGGGATTGCAGTACAGTTACGCATATCATTGGCATTCGCCCGTTCATGTCTCAATTACTTTGCGAACAGGTTGTCGGTCGCGGCTTACGTCGGACAAATTACGAACCCGACCCCGCAACTGGAAAACTCACAGAGGAGGTTTCGAAGATTCTCGGAGTCCCGTTCGAAGTGATTCCATTCAAAGCAACAGCGACAGCGCAAGGCACTCCACGCCCGAAGCAGCACCATATTCACGCGCTCCCGGCGCGAGCCGAATTTGCAATTCAATTTCCGCGAGTGGAAGGATACACGCAACAGATACGCAATCGGATAACGATGGACTGGAACAACGTGCCTACGCTCCACCTGGAACCCGATAAGATACCTACGGAAGTCGAAGTGAAAGGACTGAGCGTGAACAACGTTGGGAGATTGTCACTTAGTGGCCCCGGAAAACTTGAGGGAGTCGATCTCGATAAATGGCGAGCCGGACAACGGACTCAAAAGCTCGTTTTCGATTTAGCGACGGGACTGACGCGCCAGTATGTCAAGGCCAATCCAAATGAGACGGCTCCGCCCCACGTCCTTTTTCCTCAGCTTACGCGCATCATCGAGCGATATATCAAAGAGCATGTTCAGGTTCACGCTCCCGCCGATATTAAAGACCTGGCGCTCTCACCGTATTACGGATGGCTTGTGGAGGTTCTTGCGGAGAACATCCATCCTGACGCGAGCGAAGGAGAAGCGCCGGAAGTCCCGCTGTTCGAATCGAATCGCGGTCCCGGTTCGACCGAGGACGTTGATTTCTGGACAAGCCGCGACGTGCGCGAAGTGACGAAGAGCCATTTGAATTACGTCGTTGCCGATACAAAGAAATGGGAGCAATCGGCGGCGTACTTCATCGACACGCACCCGCGCGTTCACTCGTTTGTCAAGAACAGCGGCTTAGGCTTTGCAATACCGTACCTGCACAATGACCAAATGCACGATTACATCCCGGACTTCATCATTCGCACGATAGGTGAGCCGGGAATCAATCTAATTCTCGAAACGAAGGGCTACGATCCTCTCGCGGAATTCAAGGCCAACGCAGCCGAACGATGGGTTAAGGCAGTGAACGCTCAGGGAGGTTACGGGAAGTGGGCTTATTGTATGGTGCGCGATCCGGCGCAGGTTAGGGAAGCGATTGAGAAGAATGCCGCTTAGACCGTCATTTTCCAATTCTATCCCTTCCACCCGAAGTTGAGCTTGAAATAGAGTTCTGCATCTTTCGCTTTGCCCGTCGCTAAGGCTCGCAACGCTTGCTGTTCGAGGACTCCTTCTGCCAATATCCGGGACATCATCCTCATCTCCTCGAACATTTGGGCGGGACGATGGCGAGCGATTGTGGCTTGGCTCAATCCGGTTTCCATCTCCATTTCCCGGTAGGTTGGAAGCCGCTCCTCCTCCACGATTGAACGGGCAATGCTTCGCTCGATTAAGGTGTGGCTTCGCTGCCAATCCGAACGCTTACATTCATTATTGCTTCCCTCATTTTCCATCATTTTCGAGGATGTTTATTCCGGTGGTTTATGATCGTCCTGGGGGGCCGGAAAGTAAGATTAGCTCTTTGGCTTTGTCAAGAACTAATACCTGGGATTTCTTCTCGGAAGTTTGTTCGGGAGCTTTTTCGGCTTGCTTCAACCATCCTCGAATGCTATCCTGATACTTCAATACAAACTCCGCGATAGCCGTTTGCCGCTCGGCTTGCGTCATGGTTTCCGCGTGTGTAGTTTCCGCGCGCGTAAGAGAATGTTCGTGTCTATTCGGTGCGTTGAGGCCCAAAAGCTTGCATTTCGAATCTACTACCATCTTTGCGACAAGGAGTTCGGGCGGTGAATCTAATTCGATAATTTCCAACTTATCGCCCGTGATTTTGCCGTTTTCGTCTCGAAGCTTGACTTTCCGAATGACTTGACGTTTCCCCGGCAACATAGCTTTGTAGAGTATGGCATCATATCTCAGCATTGCTAAGGCTATCTCTGTGGCGCGGTCTATACCGGAGAGTTTGGCTATCCCTTCACGGGCCTTTCTGATATACAAATGAGCCTGCGTTCTCTTGATACTCCACTTCGTTCGAGCGTGCTGAACGATTTGAAAGGTTCGCGCTCCGAAAATGATTAGTTGCTCAATTTCATCTACGCGCCGGAGCATCTCGGCTTTGTCTGAGTAGGACTGCCGATCCTCGCCTGGTGTTAGAACATGCCTCGCCTTTGTCGCAGCCTCCGTTGACATTACAGACCATCCTCCGCTGCGTCGTAATAGACATCCTCGCCGTGATACACGCCGGGCTTCCCATAGAGCCTGTCCCAGATGAACTTGATTGCCCGGTGACGGTCTAAGGGCCGCGCCTTATCGTCGATCGAATCTCGGATAGTCATAAGGAGCATACGTTCTTCCACTGTTATGGGCCTTCCCTCATCGTCTCCTGCTCCGAGGTCAAGCGCGTACCGGACGATCCCCGGAAACCCCGGCCCTCGTCCCTTCATGTTGCGTCGAGGATCGAACCCCGGTTTGAACGGAGTTAGGTTCTTTAGGCTTTCAGGATTTACCATAAAAATCTCAGTAAAATCACAGCAATTCTGGCTTCTGATCTCTTCATCTATTGGAATCATCCATCCATCCAAATCCCCTTAGAGGAGGGTCGGATGGATGATGATTCATGCCCATCTCTCAGAATCATCCATCATCCAATTCCATAGGTGTGGATGATGGATGATTCAGTCGAACAAAGGGTTCGGTTCATCCGCGCTCCCCGAATCAGCTACCGGCGAAGTTTCAACCTTTACCTCTACTCGCTCGAACTTACCCTTGCCCCGCGAAACCAGCCAGCCCTCCGTTAACCCCTTTTGAATTGCCCGCGCCATTGTCCCGGAGTTTGAGTTCACACTTGCCAGGTCGGCCATTTCGTAACGCTTATACACTTTCCCGATGGAAGTGGACTCGCGTAAATCCAGCTCTTTTTCTTTTGCCTTCGATCCACCCACAGGAGAAAAGGCATTAATCGCTTCAACGGGCTTAGTCATGCCGATCGAGGAGTACATCTTATGTTCTCGGTCAAAGTTGAGAACGAGAGCATCCTGCTTGAACTCATCGCTCATGTCATCCTCGAACGCAACATGTAGGTATCGGTCGGTGCAACCCACTTCGTCGGAGAGCATAAGCACGGTTCGCGCCCGTTGCACGAAACCGCCCGCACCTTGAATGTATTTGTCGTGCGGACTATTGTTATTTGCTGCCTTGTTGAGATGATGAATGAAGAATAACAGAGTTTGTGAAGTTAGTGAATCGAACTGCCGCAAAAATTCCTGTGCGTCGCTGTTGCTGTTTTGCTCGCCACGGAACATGTTACCAAGACAGTCGATGATAACCATGTCAAACGGAGACTCCGCCTGCAATTCTTCGATTGCGGCTATAACTTCTTTCACGCTCAGGCGCGAAGCTGCAAGGAACTGCAATCCAGGATACGCTAACCCGTATCGCTTCATTAATCGCGCGAGACGGGTCTTACCGGAACCCTCAAATTTGACGTAAAGCACCCGTCGATTCGGAGCAATAAGCTTGCGTCCCAAAAAATCTTCATCTCCTCGAACGATTGCTATTGCTACTTGCAGAACCAGCGTGGTCTTCCCGCGTCCTTTCAGGGCAGCAAAGATGGCAATATCATCGGTTGGGAGAAATCCATCCCAAAGCATCGGCGAACTGTTAGTGGTGTCCATCGTTGCAAGTTCCAGCCAAGAGTAGAGGTATTGCCGCCACTCCATTGTTCCTTGTTGCGGTGAATGAGCGCGACGCGGCGATAATTCGCGCTCATAAACGGGCGACGTTATCGTTACGCTTCCCAGCGTGCGCTCTACGACCCTGTTCACGGCGCTTGCGGCTTCCGCCTCCTCCGCGTCCGGGAACACATAGGGTTGGCCCGTTGTGGTGCCGGTCAGTATCATTGCCGTGCTCCTTTCCGTAGCAGTGCGGTTGCAACGATCGTCCCAGCTCGCTGAGAGATTTCGGCGTTCGTAGGAACCAAACGTTCCTGAATCCATCCATCCAAATCCACCTGGCGAAAGAGAGTTCGGGTTCCTATCCTGACGAATGGAATCCGATTCCCGGCACACGCCTTTCGAATGTAGGAAGTGCTAAGTGATAAGTATTTTGCCGCTTGTTCCGCGTTGAGTAACGCACCGCCACTCAGGGCCGTGAGTTGAGCGGTAGTAGTATCATGTGTTGTCATACGCACCACAAAACCGGCGCGTATGATGAAGAGGTTGGGACTGTCCTAATTTGTCCATATTTGTCCTAACACTGGACAAACTCAGACATTCTTAAATTTTGGTTCCGATGATTTGGCCTCTATAAATCGCTTCACTCCATCAAAACATTCTTTTGAAATTCGACTTTGCTTTCCGATCTTGTTTATTTCACACGGTACTCCAAGAACCGCTTTGTCGCGCTTTATTCGTTTCCTAAGTGCATCAAGCTCCAAAGCGGGTTCATCTTTTCGGACTAAGTCCCACAATTCTTTGAGCGAGTATGGATTTCGTTCCGCTTCATTGGTAACTATCGTCACGGGATTAATTCCCAGCGCCTCTTCTAACGTATCAATTTGGCCGCGCAAGAAATCAATCCACTGCTTTCGAAAATTTGCGCCGTTGCCTGAAAGTCCGTCTCGAAGCTCTTCGATGTTCGATTCATAATTTTCCTTCGAGATTTTTCCATTTCGGAATGAATCGGCATATACTTCTCTGAGTCTTTCGGGATCCCGACG
>VFSW01013445.1_pt1 | contig 11375 bp, 8 predicted proteins | sample 5358111 | NCBI WGS metagenome assembly VFSW01 (sample SAMN11554181, study PRJNA540505) | mine drainage metagenome | isolation source: sediment from site ElyBrook_90M | place: USA: Ely Copper Mine, Vershire, VT | collected 2017 | reverse complement strand
ATCAACAAGATCATCACGGTGGTTGTCGCTCTGGTGGGAGACCTGCGTAAAATTCTCGACGAGCTGATGCCGCGCGTCGAGACGACGAACCGCAACGAGTGGATCGAGCACATTCGCGAACTGAAGGGCGATTCGGCGGTCCGCGATATCCAGAACCTTCACGACCTGGGCCATCTCTACGCCGCCCACGTGATCAACGATCTGTGGCACGAGACCCGCGACCGCGACACCATCATCGTGACCGACGTGGGCCAGCACCAGATGTGGGAGGCGCAGTATTACAAGCACGAGCGCCCGCGCTCGCTGATCACCTCGGGCGGCCGGGGCACTATGGTATTTGCGCTGCCCGCGGCAATTGGGGCCAAGGTGGCGCGGCCCGATGCCGATGTGTGGGTGGTGGTCGGCGACGGCGGCTTCCAGATGACCATGGGCGAACTCGCCACCATCGTGCAGGAAAATCTCAAGGTGAATATCGCCATCATCAACAACGGCTACCTGGGGATGGTGCGCCAGTGGCAGGAGTTCTTCTACGAGAGGAACTACGAGGCCACGCCGCTGGTGAATCCGAACTTCGCGCAACTGGCGCAGGCCTACGGCATCCGCAGCATGTCCATCAAGCAGCGCGCGGACGTCGTTCCCGCGGTGCAGGCCGCGCGGGCGCACGAAGGGCCGGTGCTGATTGATTTTCAGGTCGAGCAGGAAGACACCGTCTATCCGATGGTGGCGGCCGGCTCGGCGCTGCACGAGATGATCCGGCGGCCGAACCCCCTCGTCGAGACCGCCACGGACGAATAGGAGACCCATGCTGCACACATTCATGGTCTATGTCGAAAACAAGCCGGGCGTGCTGTCGCGCGTCGTGTCGCTGTTCCGCCGCCGCGCCTTCAACATTGACTCGCTCACCGTGGGGCGGACGGAGAAGCCCGAGGTCTCGCGCATGACGATTGTCGTGGACGCCGATGAGGACCAGGCGGCGCGCATCGTCGCCAACATCTACAAGCTGGTGAACGTGCTGCTGGTGGACGACGTGACGGGGACAACAGCGCTTTTCCGCGACCTGTCACTGGTGAAGGTGAATGCGCCTCCCGACGAGCGAGCCCAAGTCTTGCAACTCGCCGAGGTCTTCCGCGCGCGCGTGCTCGACATCGCGGCCGAGTCCATTACGCTGGAGATGACAGGCGGCGAGGAGAAAGTGGACCGCTTCTTGGAATTGCTCGCGCCATTCGGGTTGCTGGAAATGGTGCGGACGGGAATCGTCGCCATGCGGCGCGGCGCAAAATCGTCCGTTCCCGCCACCGTGAGCGAAGAAGCCAGGCCTGTGAAGGACGATAGCGTTTCCTACTCCGTCTGACAGGGTGCTGAAAAAGGCGCTTTAGGGAGCTTCAGGGGCTGAAGCCCCATTGATTGTGCAGTGCGTATGTCGCGGCTAAAGCCGCGACCCACAAAGCTTTCAGAGTTTTTCAGCAGCCTGCTAAGGGTTTCCGGCAGGCCGTCCTGCCGGGATTCAGCCGGGCGGTCGTGCAGCGCGGCAGTTGTGGATGGTTTACGCTGACTTCCGCTTGGCGGCGTGGCTTGGCGCGGCGTGCGGTTTCGGGCGCAGTGCCTTCAGGAAACCTTCCAGCGGCCGCGTATTGAGCACGTCGTTCGCTTCGATCCATCCGCGCCGCGCCGTGTCCACCCCGTACCTCATGAACGGCAGATGGCCCGCGGCATGGGCGTCGGTGGAAATCACGATCTTCACGCCGCGCTGCTTGGCCATGCGCAGGTGGACGTCGCGCAGATCGAGGCGGTCCGGAAAGGCGTTGCACTCCATGGCCACGCCGTGGCGCGCCGCCGCATCGAGCACTTTCTCCATGTCGTACTCGAACGGGTCGCGGCGCAGCACCAGCCGGCCGGTGGGATGCGCGATGATCTGCGTGTAGGGGTTCTCGATGGCCGCGAGCAGGCGCTCGGTCATCTCCGCCGGGTCCATGTTCATGTAGGAATGGACGGACGCGACCACGACATCGAGCTCGGCGAGCACTTCATCTTCGAGATCGAGCGAACCATCCTTCAGAATATCCACTTCGATGCCGGCGAGCAGGCGGATGCCTGGAACGTGCGCCTGGGCCGCGCGAATCTTTTTGATCTGCTGGAGGGTGCGCTGCTCGTCCATGCCGTTGGCGACGGTGACGGCCTGGGAATGATCGGTGAGCGCGATGTATTCGTATCCCAGCCGCTGCGCCGCGTGGCCCATCTCCTCGATGGAGTTCTTTCCGTCGGACGCGGTGGTGTGCATTTGCAGGTCGCCGCGAATGTCCTCGAGCGTCACGAGGCGGGGCAGGTGGTGCCGCTCGGCGGCCTGGATCTCGCCGGCGTTTTCGCGCAGCTCGGGGGGGACGAAATCGAGCTTCAGCTTGGCGTAGATTTCTTCCTCGGTGCGGCTGGCAACGACGTGGCCGCCCTTCAAAGTCGAGAGCGCGTATTCGTTGAGCGTCCAGTCCATTTCATTGGCGCGGCTGCGCAGGACGATGTTGTGCTCCTTCGACCCGGTGAAATATAGCAACGCCGCGCCATAGCTCTTCTTTTCCAGCAGCCTCACATCCACTTGCATGCCGCCGGCCAGGCGCACGCTCACCTTGTTCTCGCCGTGCGCGAGCGTTTCTTCGATCGCGGGATAGTTCAGGATGTGCGCGGCCACGGCGTCCACGTCTTTCTGGTGGTCGTGCCCCGGGCGCATGGTCACCAGCAGGTCGAGGTCGCCGATGGTCTCCCGGCGGCGGCGCAGCGAGCCGGCCGGCGTCACCGATTCGACGGCGGGGCCGGCTTCCGCGATGTGCGCTGAGAGCTTGCGAGCTTCCTCGTCGCCCGCATCCAGGCGGAAACGGCCGGAGCCGGACAGGTGCTTGAAGTTTTCGGCGGCCTTCAGGATATTCTGCTCGCTCTTCTCGCCGAACCCCGCGAGATCGCGGAGCTTGCCTTCGCGGGCGAGCTTTTCCAGTCCCTCGACGGTGCCGACTTTGAACTTCTTCCACAGCAGCGCCACGCGCTTGGGCCCGAGCGAGTGCACTTCGAGCAGGTCGAGCAGGGTGTGCGGATATTTCTTCAGCAGCTTTTGCCGCAGGCTGTAGTCGCCGGTCTGCAGGATTTCGTGGATGTGCTCGGCCATGCCTTCGCCGATGCCGGGCAATTCCTTCAGCTTGGTGTCGTCCTGGGCGAGGTCGGCGATGCGTGCGTGGAGGCTGTCGAGGAGTTCCGCCACTTTCTCGTAGCTGCGGTAGCGGCCGATCATCGCGCCGTCGATTTCCAGCAGTTGGGCCGTCTCCCGGAGTATCTTCGCGACCTGCTTGTTTTCCATGGAGGTCCCTCCGAATCTCGCCTCTTATCGCCTGGCGCGCGCGGCGAACCGGGCGTAGTAGAGAATTCCGGCCACCGACTTGCCGTCGCGGATCTTGCCGGTGCGAATCCAGCGCAGGGCCCGGTGCAGCGGAAGCGTGCGCGAGGTGATCTTCTCGTCGTCCTCGGGCCGCGCCGCGATCTTGGTCAGTCCCTCGGCCACGAAGATTTCCATGCGCTCGCCGAGCAGCCCCGGAGAAGGGAAGACCTCAAGCAGTTTCCGGATTCGCCGGGCATCGTACCCGGCCTCTTCCTGCAGTTCGCGCCGCGCGCCTTCCAGAAAGCTTTCGTCGGGCTCCTTGTGGCCGGCGACAAGTTCCCAAAGATATTGCGCGGCGGCGTGGCGGTACTGCCGGATCAGCAGGATTCTTCCGTCGGGAAACACGGGCAGGACCACGGACGACCCCGGATGCACGATAATCTCGCGCGTGGTTTCGATGCCGCCCGGCTCGGACACGCGCTCGCGCTTCAGGGTGAAGACGCGCCCCTGGAACAGCACCTTGCTGCTCGTCACCCGCGCCCCGCGCGCCTTCTTTTTCGGCCTGTGCTTCATCATCTTCCCCCGTGTCGGATTCTACCGCACCAGAGCGGTCCCCGCGCACCTCAAGCAGAGGCGTCAGGCGCTTTCTCCTCTGCCTCCGCTGCTTGTTTCGCCTCCTTTGCTTCCTGTTCGTCCCGCGCTTCCTTTATACTGATTACCAGTGCATTGATGCCCATGAACACAGTCATCGTGGACGACGAGCGTCCCGCCCGGGACGAGCTGAGCTACTTGCTCAGGGGCTTTCCGGAGATCAACGTGGTGGCCCAGGGCAAGAACGGCCTCGAGGCGCTGGCGCTCATCAAGGAACACAATCCCGACCTGGTGTTTCTCGACGTGCAGATGCCCGGCCTGGACGGTTTCGGAGTAATCAAGAAACTCGTCGAGCGCAAGGCGCGCGTCCCGCAGATCGTCTTCTCCACGGCCTACGACCACTATGCGGTCCAGGCCTTTGAGGTCAACGCGGTGGACTACGTTTTGAAGCCGTTCGATAAGGCGCGCATCGCCCGGGCCATCCAGCGCGCGAAGAAAATGCATGATGCCAGCATCTCGCCGGTCGAGCGGCTGGAGACGCTGATGAGCAAGCTCGGCGCGGGCGCTCCCAAGGCGCGGGCGGCGCATCCCGTCAAGCTGTTGGTGAAGTCGCAGGCGCGCATGATGCTGGTCGACTCGCAGGACATGATCTACGCGTCCATTCAGGATGGCGCCATCACGATTTTCGCGCGCGACACCGAGGGCGTGTCGAACTTTCGCACGGTCGAGGAATTGATGGAGGCGCTCGACCCCGACGTTTTCTGGCGGCCGCACCGCTCCTACCTGGTCAACATCAACCACATCAAGGAAGTCGTGCCCTGGTTCAAATCGAGTTTCATGCTCAAGATGAGCGACAAGCGCTCGAGCGAAATCCCCGTCTCCCGCAACCAGACCAAGCGCCTCCGCGAATTTCTGAAGCTGTAACTGGGCCTGTCTGCGATTCGTCGATCCGAGTCCGCGCCCAGGGGCCGAAAGGTGCGTCGATCCGGCAAGCTGGCCGTCAATTCTGAGTGCTAGATGCCTCCGCGCCTTCTGCGCCTCTGCGGTGAGTGCGTTCTGCGATGTGCCCTTTGTGGTATGCCCTTGCTGTTGGACTCCTTCGCTATTCTGTCTTCGCTACAACAACTACGCGGTGTCATCCCGAGCGCAGCGAGGGATCTCTCTTCGGCTGACCTTCCGGAAAGGCACACACACGAAGAGGGATTTTTCGTCGCTCCGCTCCTCGGAATGACAGGCGAAGCGAAGCAGACAAACACGGTGCTTTTGGGTGTCTCCGCGCTGCGTCTTTGCCCCCGGCGGCCATGCAACTCTTGGGTCGCAACTCCGGCCATCTGTGCTAGCATCGCCTTTACGATTTTCTATTTTCACTTTTCGATTTTCCAGCCAGGAGCTTGTCTCAAGGGTGACGAAGCGCAAACGAGTACTGAGCGGCATGAGGCCCACGGGCCGCCTCCATCTGGGCCATTATTTCGGCGCCCTTTCCAATTGGCTGAAACTCCAGGAAGAGTACGATTGCTTCTTCTTCGTCGCCGACTGGCATGCCCTGACCACGCACTACGAGGACACATCGTCGATCGCCGAAAGCACGCTGCAAGTGACGATCGACTGGCTCTCGGTCGGGATTGATCCCGCGAAATCGACGCTGTTCGTCCAGTCGAGCATCCTCGAGCACGCCGAGCTGCACGTCCTGCTCTCGATGATCACGCCGCTTCCCTGGCTCGAGCGCGTCCCGACCTACAAGGAGCAGATCGAGAACCTGAGCGACCGCGACCTTGGCACCTACGGATTTCTCGGCTATCCGCTCCTGCAGTCCGCCGACATCGTCATCTACGACGCCGATTTCGTTCCCGTGGGCGAGGACCAGGTGCCGCACGTCGAACTGACTCGCGAGATTGTGCGGCGGTTTGACACGCAGTTTGGTCTGGAGATCAAGGACGGATTGTGGGCCGATCTAAGTGCCCTGGAAAGGGTGCTTGATAGCACCGGCACCCACTTTCCGCCGATTAGGATCGCCGATAAGAGCGTTACCCACTTTTCGCGGAATCTTGAGGGGCCGACAGGGCCAGAGGTGCCTGGTTTGTTCCGCAGTGCGTTTAGGCGCCGGGCGGCAGAAATTGGAGTGGACAATTTTCTGAAGGCGGCGGGCAAGGACCGCAAATTCTTCAAGCTGGTGAAGGTGCTTCGCGAGCCGGGGCATTTGCTGACCGAAACTCCGCGCCTGCCCGGCACCGACGGGCGGCGCATGGCGAAATCCTACGGCAACGCGATCTGGCTGAGCGACGCGCCCGACGACATTCGCACCAAGGTCCGGAACATGATGACGGACCCGCAGCGCCAGCGGCGCACCGATCCGGGCCGGCCGGAGATATGCCCGGTCTTCGCGTTTCACAAGTTGTTCTCGACGCCCGCGAACGGCGCCGACGCGGACATCCTGCCGCGCATTGACCGCGAGTGCCGCACCGCGGCCATCGGCTGCGTGGATTGCAAGGCGCTGATGGGCAATTCGCTGGTGCGCTGGATCGAACCGGTGCAGGCGCGCCGCAAAGAATTCGAGGCGCATCCGCGGCAGGTTTGGGATATCCTCGACGCAGGGTCGAAGAAGGCGCGCGGGGTGGCCCGCCGCACGATGCGCCGCGTGCGGAATGCGATTTTTAAATGGGATGAGGCAAAGAAAGAGAGATCCTTCGGCGGGGCGAGAACGCCCGCCTCAGGATGACGATCCTGGTCGGATCGTCATTTTTAAATGGGACGAGGCGCGCAGGGGCGCCGCGTCCACGCGAGCGACATAGAGAAAACATGGCGAGTCCCTATCGAATCAATTTGCCGGTTTACGAAGGCCCGCTCGATCTCCTGCTGGATCTGATCCGCAAGCAGGAGATGGACATCCACAACATTCCCATCGCCAAGGTCACCGAGCAGTACCTCGATTACCTGCACACGATCGAGAAGCTCGATATCGACGTCTCGGCGGATTTCATCTATATGGCCGCGACGCTGATTCACATCAAGTCGAAGATGCTGCTTCCGGCCGACCCGCTGGCGGGTCCCGAGGACCAGCAGGACCCGCGCGACGAACTGGTCCACCGCCTGCTGGAACACGAAAAATTCAAGAACGCCGCGCAGCTCCTCTATCAGAAGCAGCAGATCGAGGACCACGTGTGGTCCCGGCCGGACCGCGAGCTGTACACCGGCGACGCGATCGAAGGCGAGATGGTCGTCTCGCTGGTGGATCTCGTGAAGACGTTCCAAGAAGTGCTGGAGCGCCGCAAGGAAGTGACCAAGTTTTCCCTGCGGCACGAGACCGTGACGATCGCGCAGATGATGGACCGGCTGCGCCAGCGTCTGCTCGCGGGCGACGACGCCGTGTCGCTGGTGGATTTTTTCGACACCTGCGAGACGCGCAACGCCATGATCGTCGCGCTACTGGCTGTGCTTGAGATGGTGCGCATGCAGGCCGTGATTCTGGTGCAGTCGGAACTGTTTGCCGATATCCGCGTGCGCAAGCACAAGATGTTCGACGCCGTCTTTGCTGGCCCCGAGGCTATGTCGAAGATCGAGGAGCAATATCTGTAGCGCCGAAGTCTCGCCGTCAGGTTTTGTAGCGGCTGTCCCGTCACGGCGGGGCGGGCGCTGAAGGATTGAGGATGACACCACAGGAAATGCAAGCCGCACTGGAAGCCATCATTTACGCCGCGGACGAGCCCGCCACGCTGGACCAGATCGCCCACGCGCTCGGCGTGGAAAAGACCGAGGCCCGCGCGGGAATCGATCTGCTGGTCGCGTCGTATCAGACCGACGAGCGCGGCGTCGAGGTCCGCAAGGTCGCCGGCGGGTGGAAGTTCTATACCAAGCCGCAGCACCACGACGCGGTGCGCAGATTCATCAAGAGTCTCCAGCCGCCGCTGCGCTTGACGATGCCCGCGCTGGAAACGCTCGCCGTGATCGCCTACAAGCAGCCGGTCACCGTGCCGGAGATCAACGAGATTCGCGGGGTCAATGTCGGCGGCGTCATCAAGACGCTGCTCGAAAAGCGGCTCATCACCACCGCCGGGCGCAAGGAAGTGATCGGCCGGCCGATTCTGTACCGCACGTCGAAGCAGTTCATGCTGCGTTTCGGCCTCTCGGATCTCGACGAGCTGCCGAGTCTCAAGGAATTCGAGCAACTCGCCCAGGCCGCGCTCGGCTCCGACGCCGGGATCGCGCCCACCGAACCCGAGGCCGCTCCTTCCGACGCTACCACAGCGCCGGCGGAAGCAGGGAATCCTGCCGCAGCGACCGCGGACCCGGCCGCCGCCGACATCTTCGCTTCCGGCGAAACCGACGACCTCGCCGAACTCGGCGAAGATACGCCGGCAACCACCGAACAGTCCCGTGCGGCTTCCGGCGGCTCGGAGCCGTCCTAGCGGTTCGTTGTCCTGTGGGACCGCGTGCGCGGGCGCCCGGTGCGCTTTCCTTGCGGCCCGCATCGCGTGATTCATATAGAATGTTCCTCCGTAGGAAATATGCGGGCCCGCGCGCGGCCCGGAATGGACGGCGCATGCGCTTCAGGAAACCCGCGACGCATCTTGTGCTGTTGGCCACCCTGTGTGTGACCGGGGCGGCGGCGCAAGCCCCCAAGGCGGACAATGCGCTGAAGGTCAAGACGCGCCTGATCACGGTTGATGTGGTGGCCACCGATTCGCACGGCCGCGCGATTCGCGATCTCGGGAAGGAGGATTTTAAGGTATTCGACGGGCACAGCGGAGAGCAGAAGATTGTTCGGTTAGAGTTCGTGGACTTGTCGGCGGCTTCCACGGCTCTGAAAGCCGGGGTTTCGCCACTGCCTTCGGGACCCAGCACCTATTCCAATCTGTCGGTCACGAGATCCCACGTGGCGCCCACGGTGATGCTGATGGACGCGTTGAACACCGGAACGCTCAATCAGATCCGCGTGCGCCGCGACATGCTGCTGTTCCTGAAGCGCCTGCCGGCCGATACTCCAGTGGCCGTATTTCTGTTGGGGAACACCGTGCGCGTGGTCCAGAACTTCACCTCCGACCCGAAACTCTTGCGCGAGGCCGTGGACCGCGCTCATAGCCCCTCGACATTTGACCGCGACCCGCAGGATGATCCGAATAGCGCATCGAATTGGCTGCAGGGCGTGTCTCCCAACGCGCCCGGCAACGTCGTCCAGGCCCTCCAGGACTTTGAGAAAACGACCTATGTCGAGCAGGTGAGCCAGCGTGTGGAGGAGACCGCGGACGCCATGAAGGCCATTGCCCGATTTCTGGGCGGTTACCCCGGCCGGAAGGACCTGCTGTGGTTTTCCGAATCGTTCCCGCTCTGGATCGAGCCGACGTCGGAATTTGGGGGCAATCCGGCGGTCAGCTCCAATCCCACCGGCTCAAAAATGCCCGGTCAGGAGTTCAGCGGATCGGCCGTCTACGAGGACAAGATTCGCGCCGCGGCCGATGCCCTGGCGGAGGCGCGCGTGGCCGTCTATCCCGTGGATGCGCGGGGGCTGGAAGGCCCGCAGGCGTACTCGGCCGCCAATGAAAATTCCTCCACGCCTCGCCATCCGGGCGGGGACATCGCCGCGGCGCTGCAGCGCGAAAGCGACGCGCGCACCATGGCGCAGGCCACGATGGACGAACTGGCCGATGAGACCGGCGGCAAGACCTGCAAGAACACGAACGGCCTGGCCGCCTGCGTGCGGCGGGCGCTCGACGAAAGCTCGGCCTACTATGAGCTGGATTATTACCCGCAAGACGTCAACTGGGACGGGAGCTTCCACAAAATCAGAATTAAGTCCGCGCGAGGCGGCGTCAAGCTTTCCTACCGCCGCGGCTACTTCGCCACCGATGCCGGCGCCCGGGCCGGCCAGGAGCCGCCGCAGAAACTGCTGCAGGAGGCGTGTGGCGCTCCGCTGCTTTCGACCTCGATTGGGCTGACGGCGGAAGCCCTTGCACCCAGCGGATCCAGCGATGCGAATGAAGTTCGATACTTGCTGACGATCTCCCCGAATGCCTTGAGCTTTGCCACGGAAGGCCAAGCGCGCGCCGTGAATCTCCAGATGGCGGTCTGCGAGTACGATCCCAAGGGAACTTCCTATCAGTTCTATCCGAGAGATCTTTCCCGGCCGGTGCCCGAAGGGGTCTATCAGGGCTGGCGGCAACATGGGTTTCGGAATATTTTCGACTATCAGGCTAAGCCGCAGAACCAGAGGCTCCGCTTTGTCGTCCTCGATGTGCCCAGCGGAGCCGCCGGATCGGTGGATGTGCCGGCTCATCCGCACGACTTCGGCAATGTTCCGGCGCCTGCTCCCGGCGTGGCACCCGCGTCGCCAGCGAGCCAGGCGTCTTCACCCCCGGCGCCGAATGCCGGAGCGGCCCCTTTGATTACCCGGTTCACGTTCCGCTCGGCTTCGGGCGGAGCCAGCGTCCTCGATTGGGCGCGTGACAAGCTGTCCTACCAGGGCGATCTGGGCGTCGCTCAGGGGGCGCCTGCGTTTTTCCATAGCATTTTCGGGCAAGCCTTCCATTGCGAGGCGGGGAAACTTGTGTCCCATGACCCCGCGTCGGGCACGGCGCCGAATTTCACGTTCCACTTTCGGAGCCTGGCTGGTCCCACGGCAGTGGTGGACTTGAACGGAAGCGAGCCCGCGTATTCGGGTGACCTGCCCGTGGAGCCCGCCGCCAAGGAGTTCTTCGGCAGGGTGTGGAAACTCTGCCATTGCCAGGAACCGTAGCGTTTCGTCGTGCGGCCTTTTTCCGCTAGACTGTAGGTCTGGCGGTGCTGGCACCGCGACCCCTATGGTAGAACGCCTGCAAAAAATCATCGCCCGGGCGGGACTCGCCTCCCGGCGGCGCGCCGAGGAGATGATCACCTCGGGGCTGGTGACGGTAAACGGCCATACCGTCACGGAACTGGGCACGAAGGCGGACGCTTCGCGCGACCACATCAAGGTGGCGGGAAGGCTGCTGCGCCCGGAGGCCAAGCTCGTCTATCTGGCGCTGCACAAGCCGCCTGAGGTTGTTTCCACGATGAGCGATCCCGAGGGGCGGGCTTCGCTGCGGGATTTGCTGCACGGAATTTCGGAGCGTGTTTTCCCGGTCGGCCGGCTGGAATATCACTCTTCCGGCCTCGTCCTGCTCACCAACGACGGCGACCTCGCCAATCGCATCCTGCAGGCGCATCGCCTCCCGCAGACCTATCACGTGAAACTCAAGACCCTGCTCACCTTCGAGGAGATCGAAAAACTCGGCCGGGCAACGGGGGCGCGCATTTCGCGCCTGCGCGGCAGGGATTCGCCCTGGTACGAAGTGACGCTTTCCGAAGCCCGCCGCGACGCCCTGCGCAACAAACTGTTTCAGACGGGCCACCCGGTGGAAAAGCTGCGGCGTGTGGGCGTGGGAAGCATCGAACTGGGCGCGCTCGCGCCGGGACGCCA
>VFSW01013444.1_pt1 | contig 11375 bp, 17 predicted proteins | sample 5358111 | NCBI WGS metagenome assembly VFSW01 (sample SAMN11554181, study PRJNA540505) | mine drainage metagenome | isolation source: sediment from site ElyBrook_90M | place: USA: Ely Copper Mine, Vershire, VT | collected 2017 | reverse complement strand
GGTACTGTAAACGTAATCAACATTGCAACCAACACCGTAATCAACACCATAACAGTCGGCTCCAATCCTTATGGGATCGCCATCGCCCCCAACGGCGCAATCGCATACGTAACCAACGGCAATTCCGGTACTGTAAGCGTCATCAACACAGGATTCGCCATAACTGTAAATCCAATATTAAATCATGGTACAACATCTGCATCAAATTCCTCAATAATATCGGGCCAGATAACCAAACTGACAACCCAGTCAGTAAGCGGAGGGACCCTTCCTTACACTTACCAATGGTATACTAACTATGGGGATCTCGTAGGTTGCTCATCAGGATCAGGCAATGAGATAAGTGGCGCCACATCAAGCACCTATATGGCCCACACGACAACCACAAACAGCTATACCTCCCTGGTAACTGATTCGGCAACGACTCCGGAAAGCAAATGCTCTGTAGGAACTTTAGTAACCGTATACAGCACGCCATCAATGGCCCTGACAGTGCAGAATACGCTAATAGACCTTAACCAGTACCTTACGGCAGCCATCTCAATATCCGGAGGTTCAGGAACATTTGGGGAAAATGATTTCATTATATCAAATTCAATAACTCCCGGCATAGAATTAGCAAACCAACTGTCCGCGCAGAATACCCTATCATTGCAGACAAATTCGCTGTGGGTATCAAACTCGCCGCTGCAACTCAACGTTATTGCAGAGGACACTGGAGCCACAACCCCATTCTACTTCAACAGCATGAAGGAGATATACGTCAATTCGATGCTACAAGTGGGAATCAATCCCTCATCAGGCTCAATGCAGATAGCCCATCCCGAGACATGGACCGCAACGGTAACCCCTGGACAGCCTCCTTACACATACAACTGGAACATCTACAATTCGATCGGCTTGGTCTCAAACAACCTGGATCAGGGGGTAACATCCAGCACAAATGCGTTCAGCTTCACGTGCGAGGTGGCGGGAACATACGTCGCGAATGCGTTCGTAACCGATTCCGCATCGATCCACGAGACTGCGAACACCGTAAACAGCGTAATAACCTGCGTTACCTCAACGTCATCAACCTCAACGACCACAATACCGACCACCACGATACCCCCTGGAGGGGGATCCTCGGGAGGAGGGTACTGCAGGAATTACCCGACATGCAACTATTCCGGGATATCTACCAGCACCAGCACATCCAGCTCCACAAGCTCGACCTCCACCGCATCGGTAACGACAACCGTCAAGAATTCCAATACGACAACGATACCACAGGTAACCAAGCACATCAACCTGACAAGACAGACAACCGTCAACTTCAACAACACAAACACCACTGTGGTCGTGCTGTCATCTGCGCCCCATGGAAACGCTACCCTGACAATCCAGAATGTGACATCAAGGAATATTGTTCCTCCAGAGGGGTCCGCAAAGATATTGCTGCTGAACCTTACCTTGGTAACCCAGAACCCGCTCGTAAGCATGCTCTTCTCGGCAAGCTACCCCTGCAACCTCAACAGCAGCAGAGTCGCGCCCTATGACTATGTTAATGGGTCCTGGGAGCCCATACCATTGTCAATAGTCAACAGCCAGTCATGCAGGGTTTCCTTCACAGTTACTAACAGCGCGCTTATAGGCCTGTTTTACAGCGCCCCTGAACTCCCTGCCCCTCCCGGTGCGCCAACCAGCGCGTCAACACTGACATATGCGCTCGCGGCGGCTGTTGCGGTGCTTGTAGCGGTTGTCATAATCCTGGGGCTTGATGACCTGTTCGGAAGGAAAAGATTAAGGAAATTCATCGGAACCAAACCAAAGTATTATAGGTCCAAAAACATAAATGAAATAATTGAAGATTCAGACGCAGAGGACGACTAAAACGCCTTCCGGCCGCTGTAATTTCGTACCTGCCTCTGGCGGGCCTCTTGCAGCGCGGAGCGGCCAACTCTCTCCATAGCAATCTATTTATTGATTCCAAGATAATTAATCAGGTGATGATTGATCCTGCTGAGCAATCGCGATGAGGAAGATCTTGAGTGCTGAGATGGTTCCATGGGAAGCATATCGAACAAGACGATAAAGAAGATAGTCAGCGGGGAATCGAAGAGCGGCGTAATGATAAGCGGGAAGGCGGCCGACGCGATAGCCAAGCTGCTGGAGGAGAAGGCAAGGAAGATAGCGGAATATGCGGTCAGGAGGGCGAAGAGCAAGAACCGTGACACAGTCACAGAGGAGGACGTGGACACATACAGGGTAATGTTCGGCGATTGAATGGGCGGCCGCGCAATCCTTTCAAAAGACGGAAAGGGAAGGACAAGGCTCGATTGCACTATCGGCGGGAAGGCGGCATCGTTCCTGTGGGAGCCTGTCGGGAGCGGCTATCTTGAGACCCTCTTCAACGGGAACGGGCACATATTGAGGCAGGAGCTGTGCCCTGACGCAGATAGAAGCATAGATGACGCGCTGCGCGAGTTCGGCCCTGCATCAAGCGCAGAATTCCACGAAGTGGAGATAGACAAAAGCTGCCCCTCGTGCAATAACCCTGCGCTTTCAAGGCACTGCGAATCGTTTGCTTCAAGCGGCAGCGTCCCGGTGATGCCCGTATACCATTGCGGCAGCTGCAAGGCCAAGAGCTACTACCTTACGGACGAGTACCTTGAGTACCTTGTGGAAAAGAAAAGGGACCTGTTCGAAAGCTCGGAGCTTGAGTCGATGGCAGGGAACAGGGAGCAATTTTTAACGGAATTAAGGGCCTACGTAATAAGAATCTTTGCATCCAAACGGATAATGACCATAAAATAGGCGATCGGATGGCAGATGGCATATTGATTTCGGAGCTCTACGGCAAGCCGATAATAAGCAACAGCGGCAGCATACTAGGATCCGTGCAGGACCTGATAATTGATTTTGACGAGGGGAAGGTATCAAGCATGCTTCTCGTGAAGTCGGAGGAGCTGATAAGGAGCGACAGGACCTCAAGGGAATTCGCAAAGAGCAACGTAAGGTATGACAGGGTAAGGAACGTTGCAGAGACGATAATAGTAAGCGCAGATATTCCTAAGTGATAAATTAATCGGTCTTCACTTCCCTTGAGACGTTCGGCCTGCTCTTCACTATTATCCTTGAGCCGCAGTAGCTGCAGCGCAGGTTGCTGTCAAGGCTCTTCTGCTTCTTCCCGCATTTCGCGCAAACATATGCCATAATCTCATCTCTTGCTCTTAAGCCATTTTATAAGGTCCGTATGCAGCGCAGAGCTGCTCGTGTCTATGACTCGCACGTGCATCGTGGCCTTGTAAGCGTCATCGTTCAAATCCAGTATCTCCTGGTATTTCTTCATCTCGCAGTAGTGCACCTCCATCCAGTGTATCCTCCCGTTCAGGTAATCCTTTATGATGTCCTTCGTCATCGGCATGGAGTTGAAGCTGAACAGCACGCCATCGCACCAGTATAGGGGCATGCTTCCCGCAGGGGTTATCCTGCTCCTGAGCAGGTCGTCATAGCCTATCTTGACCACTTCGTGAACTACGACCTCGCTTATCGGTGAAAACGTTATCTTTACCAACAAATCACTTCTTAAGGCTCTCTATGGCCCTTTTTGCGGCGTTGCCTGCCGCTGTCGTCATTGAATATGCGCCTCCCGCATACGTTGTGCCGCAGTGCCTGCACCTCCATATGCCGGTGCTTACCCTTTTGACTGACTCCTTTCCGCACATCTCGCACTGGTACCTGCTGCTCTTCTCCTTCTTTATCTTCATGTAGCGCTTCCTTATGCTCGCGCCGTACCTTATGCTTGAATTTGCCATATTCTCACTTCTGGCTGCTCTTCTTCATTATATCCTTTAGCTCTTCATGCTTATTAAATGATGTGCCTATGAGCCCTTCCACCTCGGGAATGCTGAATCCTCCTCTCAGGCCCTTCTGCATAGCCCTTACGTTCTCCTTGTCAACGGTTATGGTCATCCTTGCATCGGCAGCCGTTTCCTCGGCCTCGCTCGGGTCAAGCACAATAGAGCCGCCAATCTTCGCGAATGTCGTGGACGTGACTATGTTGTCTATCTTCAGCTTTCCCTTGTGCTCCTCCCTTATGACTGCGCCATCCTCGTATTTCGGGACATTGGTGCTCATCAGCGCGCTCATCGCAGCCGCGGTGCCCGCATCGAACAGGTTGCCTCCGTAATTCATTACGTAGAGGTCTATGAATACCGTCCACACCTTGCCCTCCTCCACGAACAGGCTCTCCAGGTCTATGCAGTTCCCTGCGCGTATCCCCCTGTCGACCACCCTGGCGAACTCAATGGACTCCGCGCTTGGCGGCCCGCTTTCATATCTGGAATGCGCAAGCGGCAGAAGCTCAGCCGAGCAGGTGAGGCTTCCCTGGTTCGGAGTGTCGTCCATCGGCTCCTCAAGCTGCATCTTTATGCCTGCAAGCACCCGCGTGTCGCCGAGATCCGCCTGCGCCGATCCCTCTGCATTCGGGAACATGCCCGTAATTATGTCAAGCTTCCTGAAGTCATTGATCCCTCGTGAATCCTCGCGCTCGTTCCTTGCCATGAGCTGCCTTACGTATTCGGTCCTTACCATGTCTATTGCATCCATTCAAACACCTAATCCTTTGAGTACGCCTTCCTCAGGGCCTCCTTCTGCAGCTCGCTGATCCTCTTGCCTGCTTCCAGGACCATCTGGAACCCCTTTGACATCTGCTCCCCTGTCATGCCCCCGTCCATCTGCAGCAGGAGCACCTCGTTGTTCCTAGGGGCTATCGCCATAGGCATGTCGCTGTCCGAGTAGTTGTCCTCTATCATGTTGAAATCGATCATAAGGTGCTCGCCTACCCTTCCCACCGAAACGGCGTACGGCAGGTCCTTCATGTGTATGCCCGCGCTTGCAAGTGCGACTGACGCGGCCGTAAGCCCGGCCGCCCTTGTCCCTCCGTCCCCCTGCAGCACCTCTATGTAGATGTCTATCTCGCTGCCCGGAAAGTCGGTAAGCACCACAACGTTCTCGAACACCTCCTTGATTACCTTGGATATCTCTATCGCCCTCCTGTTGGGGCCCGACCGCCCGTGCTCCGACAGGCTCGAGAAAGGCGCCATCGCGTACTTGCACTTTATGATCGCCTTTGTGGAGTCGGAGAGGTGCTTTGGCGTTGCCTCCCTTGGCCCGTGCACGGCTGCCATTATCTTGTTGTTGCCCCACTCTATGTAGGCCGAGCCGTCTGCGTTCTTCAGCGGCGCGGCGGTTATCCTTATGTCCCGCAATTCCCCGAAGTCCCTCCCGTCCGTCCTTTTCCCGTTTATTACCAGTTCCGGTTTGTTCAGTGATGATCCTCCCATAAAATTACCTTTTTCCATTTCTTGCTTCGAGGAAGTCCTTTATCGCGTCCGTAAGCCCGGACGTGTGTGCCTCCCTCTCCACCTTCAAAAGCGTCTCAATCGCGAGCGCAACGTTCCCGCCGCTCAGCCATATCAATCCGTTCATGCCGACTATTATCCTGCATTGCGTCGCGTTCGCTATCTGCGTTATCATGGTGCTCTTTTTTCCTATGACCCTTGGCACCTTCTTCGGCTTTATCCTTATTATCGTGCCCGACTTCAGTATCTCGGGCTCCTTCAATATTATCGTCTGCCTTCCCTCGATGTCCTTCACCATCGCGCCGACCACGTCCCCTTCAGCCAGCTCGTACTTGTCGTACTTGCCAGGGATCAGCAATGCCCTCCCCTGGTATGCGAGGTCTAATATGTACACCTTCGGCTTCACCTCCGAAACGACCCCGACCACGGAATCGTCTATCCTGGGGGTCCATGCCCCCTCAAGAGGTATCACGTCCCTTGCCTTCTCGTCGTAGATTCCAAGCACCTTCGAGTACCTCCTGTCGCGCTCACCGAATGTATTGTAGGTGCGCATGTTGTTGCGGTCGGAAACCATGTCTCCCGGAAGTACTATGCTCCTCATGTCAAAACCTTCACTATCGCCTTGCCCTGCGTAGCCCCGTTTATCCTGTCGAAGAATTCGGTCTGCATCCCAGCCGGGAATTCCAGCGTCGCCTGCAGGCTTCCGTTGTCCAGCCATTTCTCAGACTTCATTCCGTATTTCTTTAGCGTTCCGTAAGCCCTGTTCGAGTATTCCGGGGGTATCGTGACCTCCACCTTTGCTGTCGCGAACTTTATCGGCATTATGGTGTGTATCTTCTTTACCACGTCGTCCACCTGCTCCGCCGCGCTCCTGAACGGATCTACGGAGACCTTTGCCTCCTTCATCGCATTCTCGATCCTCAGCGGCGGATTCGGCGCGTTCGTCCTGGGGTCGATCGAGTTCTTCGCTATTATCTCTATGACCAGCTTCCTCTTCTCCTCAAGCAGCCTGTTCCTCTGCTCTGTGGTGACCGGCACCTCGCCGTTCTTCAGCATCGCCTCCGCGACCTTTGCGATGTCTGTTGTGCCGAAGGATTTCCTTATCTTCTCCTCGCTCTGCCTCTCCCCCTTCCTTGCGTCCTTGAATATCTCCTCAACTTCCAGGACCCGAAGGGCGTCGCTCCTCTTGCCCGTTATGTACTCGTAGGCCATGTCGGAGTCTACAAGTATCTCGAACTCGTTGCCGTCCCTGTGCAACTTCACGATGACCGTCTTCGAAGACATTACTTTCACTGGAAAAAAAGAATTAGAGGTACTTCGATATCTTCTCGGACGTGAATTGCTCATAGCCCACGTCCTTCTTTATTGTAGATATATCCATGTTGCTCTCCGCGAGCTTGCCCTCGTTTATCTTTTTGAGTATGCTTATTCCTAGGGATATCGCGTCCTCGGTGCTCATGTTGTCCTTGTAGCCCTTTATGAGCATCTCCTCCGCTATCTTCTTGCCGGAGCCTATCGCGTCCGCCTTGTATCCGAGATACGTGGCGCCCGGATCTAGCTCGAACAGCTTCGGCGACTTGTCGATCCCCCCTATCAGGAGAGATATGCCGTACGGCCTTATTCCCCCGTACTGTGTTGCCATCTGCATCTCCTCGGCTATTTCCCTTGCGGTTGTCTCAACCGATTCGGTTTCGCTGTAGACCATCCTGTGCGTCTGGGTCTTGTTCCTCATTATGCTGATTACGTGCAGGCCGTCGGACACTATGCCGCTGTACGTAACTCCTATGTATGAGTCTACCCTGAATATCTTCTGTATGGTGTTCGGCACAGCAAGCGGCTCTATGACGTTCTTGTGCGCCATGAGCACTACGCTGTTTTCAGCCACTATCCCTATGGACGTGGCCCCCCTCCTGACCGCCTCCTTCGCGTATGCAACCTGGAACAGGCTGCCGTCAGGGCTGAACATAACTCCTCTGTCGTATGCTTGCACATTCGGATACATAATATTTCACCAATTCCCAACAATAGAATCTAGGAAGATTAATATTCGGAATTAAGCTTTATAACCTTTTGCCCGACGCTTCAGTCCTTCAAGAGCGCGCTTATGGTGCCTGACGCCTTCAGGGTGTAGAAGCCGACGGGATTGCCGCCCAGCCTCTTTATGAAGGTGAGCGCGATTATTACTTCCTTGTACTTCTCAAGGCTGCATTTCAGTATGAATCTGTTGTCCCCTATGTAATCCATGACCCTCGGGTTGGCAGAGAAGTAGCTGCCCTCCCCTATGTTGTGCAGCAGCTCCTTGAACAGCTCCCCTTCGAATTCCTTCCTTGCGCTTTCCTTTACTGCCAGCGTAGATTCCACGAGTATGTACCTCCTCTTGTCGCGCATCATCTTTCCACTATCGATCTGTTTATCCTGCCGATGCTCTCCCTTGCATATTCCTCCTTGAGCCCGACCAGTTTCGCCATCTCCAACAGCTGGATGCACGAGCACATGTGCGTCATGTCCCTGGCTAGCGTCACTGTCGAGACGTCAACTTTCATCTTCCTTGCATGGATCACCAGCTTCCTCGTCAGGTAGAGCGCCCTGGACCTCTGGAGCCCGTAAAGCGATGTTATCTGCCCCATGGGAATGCACAGCGCGACATCGTACTCCCTCATCTGCTCGACCGCCTTCTTGTTTATCTTCATGTCCCTGAATATTATGGCCCACGGGGAATCCCTTATCACCCCGATCAGGTTGGCGCCGCTCTCGGCGCATACGAATATCTTCCCCTCAACGTCGTTCTTCTTCTCAGTTATTCCGATATCCTTTCCCGCGGTGAATACCCTCTTGTAGCCCAGGCTCCTCTCAAGCTCCTTTCCGATATCGAAGCCCTCATGAACTATGTCATAGTATTCCAGAAAAGCACCTATGCGCCGGCGCCGAAGAGTTCCCCCTCCAGCACCTCCTTCGTCTTCTGCGGCGGATACATCAATTTTATCAATTTCGTGTGGCCTCTAATCCCCTTGCCGGACTCGAACGACGCTATCAATCCCTGCATCTCCAGCTCCGACAGGTATTTCCTGTACCACCGCTCGCTCTTCGGCTCCTTCTTGAGCCCTTCCGTTATGCTCTTGTACCTGTTGTAGACCTCCCCGCTGAAGAGGTATGTGTCAACTCCATCTGTGAGCTTCTTGTACGTTCCCCCGCCCTGGGCAAGCATTGCTATCGAGTAAAGAACCAGCTTGTGGTGCTCCGGAAGGGTGCCTATGAGCTCATACACTATGTCGTTGTCCGCCAGCTTTGACGCCTCCTCCGCCTCCTTCATCGTTATCCTGACGATGTCGCGCTCCTCGGCGATCTCGCCCGCCCTGCTCATTATCTTGAGGGAAAGCCGCGCGTCGCCCCCTTCCCTTGCCGCGCTAGCTGCTATGTAGTGCAGCACCTCGTCGCTTATCACTTCATGCTTGAATCCGATCAGCGCCCTTTCCTTTATTATCTCGTAGAGCTCCGTTGCGTAATACGGCGGGAATACGAGCTCCGACTCGTAAAGCGTGGAGAGGCTCCTCGGGTCAAGGACCTCCTTGAACGATATCTTGTTCGATATGCCTATTATCGTCACCCCTCCCGCCTTTATGTCGCTGTTTATCCTCGTAAGCGTGTAGATCAGGTCGTCCAGGTCCTTGACAACGTCTATCTCGTCAAGTATGGTTACCAGTATCTTGTTGTCCTCCTCGATCCAGCCTGTCAGCTTTTCATACAGGTCAACCGTGCCGTACCCCCTCTTGGCATACGTGGGGAGATGGTCGCTCACGACCTTGTTGAGCACCCTGTACCTCGAGTTGTATATCTTGCAGTTTATGTAGCTTATCTTCGCCTTCGTGTTAGGTATGCTCCTTACCTCATCAAGCACGTACTTTGTGCAGGAGGTCTTGCCCGTTCCTGTCTTGCCGTATATGAAAAGATTCCTGCCGCGCTCCCCTTTCAGTGAAGGGGTCAGCGCCCGCTCTATCCCGTTTATCTCCTTCATCCTCGAGACCAGCCTCTTCGGCACATAGTGCGGAGAGAGCACCTCTCTGTTTTGGAAGATCTTGGAATCGGATAGCATATCATTTAGAGACAACCTACCGCCCCCTAAGGTAGTATATCTGCTTGCGTGCTTTAAAACCCTTTCTTTGATAAAGAGAAATTCGTAGCCAGTTAGGGAAAGCAACGGGCAATCAGAGACTGCTCAGCATGTTCCTGTCCCTGAGTTTGTTTATGTCGAGTACGCTGTACCTCCATATTATGTCGCCGCGCTCGTCAGTCTGCACAACCCACGGCCTGACTATCACAACGTCGTTCTCCTTTATCCAGAATCTCCTTCTCAATCTTCCGGGTATGCTGCATAGCCTTTCCTTCCCGTCCGAGCATCTGACGAAGAACTTAGTCGCGCCTGCGATCCTTGCAACCTTTCCAAGGTATTCTCCCTGCCCCGGCAGCTTCAGGGCGCTCTCTACCGGCGTTCCCCTTCTTTCGTCATATCCTGATTTCCTCATTCAATGCCACTCTCAATAGTTCTTTACCCAGTACCTTGCGCCGCAAGCCTCGCATATGAGGTTCATCCCCTTCTCGGCCTGCTCGAGGTGCGTGTCCGGCTTCTTGCACTCCTTGCATACCACGTATATCTCGAAATATTTCTTTACCCTCCTTCCTATCTCGTCGGCAGGGAATCTCCCGTTTATTATGAGCCTCTGGTCCTCTATGCTGACTGGCACGGAAAACTCCTTGCCAATGTACCTTGCTATCTCCAGCGGCTTCCTCCTTGCGGTGTCCGCGATTGCGGCTATGTTCCTTATTATCGTCTTGGTTCCCTCGTTCAGGACGTCCGCATTCGGTATCACGAAGTCCGCCTTCTCGATTGAGAGGCTGGGCAGCTTCGAGAACGCCCTGTCTAGCAGCTTCATATAGTTGTCTTCCAAATAAATTGCACCTGTCCAATTCTCACCGGGAGAATCAGTAATAATTACGCATTCCAGATATTTAAAGGTGGGCTCGTCAGTTGATGTCGCGCATCAGTCTGTCGTATTCCTTCTTGGATATCTTGCCCTCTGCGTACTTCCTCCTTATTATCATCCTCGCCTCGTCGAACCTGCCGAAGCCGTGCCTGGACCAGTGGACTCCCCTGCAGGAGCAGAAGAACCCGAATATCCAGCCGATGAACACTATGAGCAGTATCACGCCTATGAACGACAGTATGCCCTGGCTGTAGTAGTAGCTGCTGCTTGAAAAGATCAGCGATGCGGCAAATCCCACAATTATAAGTATGAACATCAGTCCAAGCACTGCCCTTATGGCCCTTGAGCTGTGCCACCTGCAGCACCCGCACGGGCAGCTGTCGGCATCAGTCGATTCATGAACGCTATTCTTTCTCGGCATAACGACACCCAATAATCCTATTCTATTATCGCATGATAGGTCTTTATTATTAACTGAAAGGGCAGGCATGCGCCAAGGGGCATGGAATGCGTTGCGCCGCCGCAGCATAAGCCTTTTAATCTTGAAAACAGAGCTAATAACGGCAGATAGGCGGGAAGCTAAGGGTTTCCCATCCGCAGATCCCTTTTGGCGGGCCAATGCTGGCCGAGTATTACAAGGATCATACGGGCCTGCGTTTAGGCGTTGAGATTTTGCCTTAAGTGGTAGTCGGGTATGTGAACCAGGCCAGGCCGGAAGGAGCAACCTTAAGCATATTTTGGCTATGCTCTTAAGATACAGGATTGAGTCGATGCGCAGCAAACCTGTACGGTTCTTTTGATGCAGAGCCAGCTTCTGCCGCTCACATTTGATAAGGAAGCAATTCGCAATCATTATAAGCCTTTTCAGGCTTTTATTACAAGGCGCTGGATGATAACTTGGCATCAAAAATGGAAAAGTCGAGGGTGCACAAGCTCATACATAGAAGGCATTCAAGAAAGACGGCGCAGTCATCTATGGAGTACCTTACGACCTATGGCTGGGCCATAATAATACTCCTCATCGCCATCACCGTCCTTTACCTTTACGTTT
>VFSW01013443.1_pt1 | contig 11376 bp, 10 predicted proteins | sample 5358111 | NCBI WGS metagenome assembly VFSW01 (sample SAMN11554181, study PRJNA540505) | mine drainage metagenome | isolation source: sediment from site ElyBrook_90M | place: USA: Ely Copper Mine, Vershire, VT | collected 2017 | reverse complement strand
CGGCGCGGCGATGAGTCATTTGCCGGCGGTTTTTGTTTCGCTGGCGAGCGACGAACTGGTTGTCCAGCGCAGCGTCGAACAGGCGCGCATCACGCACAATCATCCGGTTTCTGACGCCGCCACCGCCACGCTCGCGCGCATGACGCGGCGGTTGTTGCTCGAGGGTGCGCAAGCGCCGTGCGACCGGATTGCCGCCGAACTGGTGGCACAGTATCCGCGTTTCCAATTCCGTCCGTGGCCGGGCAAAACCAGCGGCTATGTCGTGGATACGGTGCAGACGGTATTCGATGGATTTTTCACCACCGGCAGTTTTGAAGATTGCCTCGTGCGCGTCGTCAATCGTGGCGGCGACGCCGACACCACCGGCGCACTGGCCGGCCAGCTTGCCGGCGCGCTTTACGGCGCGCAAAATATTCCCGCACGCTGGCTGAACAAACTCGATTCGGCGGTTAGCGCCGCCATCCGCGAGCAGGTGCCAAAGCTGTTGAAACTTTCTTCGGCTGCGTAAATAATGCCGCTTCGCCCATGCGCCCCCCGGAAAATCTGTATCACGCGAACATCGCCGAGGATCACTCGCGCTCGTCGTGTTCGCTGAACCGGTGCAATCTCTCGCCGTGGATCATCGGCTCGGAGGAATTTCAGGCGCAGCCGCTGCCGGTGGAAATTGACGGCGCACGCACGACCGACGCCGGTTTGTTCGGCTGTCTCGCGTCTATTTTCGACGCGGAAAAACGCAGCCAGTTTTTTCACGACTATCTCGCCGCCAAATTCAGCCTCGACGAAAAAATCGTCCGCCACGGCAAGGCGCAATCGGTTTACAGCTATCTGCATTTGCTGCGCGCGTGGGGCGCGGACAGTAACGGCCAGGCCGGCGCGGTGATGAAATCGTGGGCGGAAAGCCGCTTCGGAATTCTGGCGACTTATCACAAAGGCCGGCTCGCGGAGGACGCGGCGGCGCGGCAGAATTTCCTGCTCGACCGCCAGCGCGGCGCGGCCAAAGCCATCGGCGTGCTGATGCAACTGGATTTGCTTTACACTTTCTGCCAGGACGAACTGCGGCGGCGGTTTCCCGATGAAAAATGGCAGACGCTCTATCGCGGCACGCATGATTCCGAGGAATACACCATTCGCAATGCCGGCGATGGCGATGGAAGAAAACGCGAGGCGCTCGTGCAGTTGAACAATTTGAGTTCGTTCACTTCCGATCCCGAGGTCGCCTGGGAATTCGGCTCCAGTGCGTGGGAAGTGCGGGTGCCGTTCGCCAAAATTGTTTTCTTCAGCGGCCTGTTGCCCAAACACATTTTATCCGGCGAATCCGAATATCTCGTGCTCGGCGGCTACTACAATGTCCGTGGAATGATTTGCTGATTGGTCTAACCGCCGAGCGCCGCGAGTTTTTGTTTCGTGGCGATGAGCTTTTCATAGATCTGAAAGGTCTTTTGCGCGACTTCCGGGATGCGTTCCCAGTTCGTCGGCAACTCCTCCGACAGGTCGTGCAAATCCAGCTTGGCCTGCACGGCTTGGGAGTTGAGCTTTTTGATTTCCAATTTCAAGGTTTCAGCGGCTTCCATAATTTTTCTGGCGGTTGTTGCGCCGCCGGCTGAAAAGCAATTCAGGTTCCAAATTCGTTCCGCCACAGATACGCACAGATTTTCACAGATAAAAACACCTTCAGAATCTGTGTTTCATTTGTGCCCGTTTGTAGCCGGAAATATTTGGCTACATCCGCGTAGTTTCGGATTTTCAATCCTACGCAAATGTTGGAATCCGGCGTGGGGCAAAACCGGTATTTCTCTTTCCAATAAATCCAATGACGGCGATTCACTTGTTTTTACAGGGTGATTCGGCGTTTTGCGTGCGGCGAAAAATAGTTGGCATCGCGCTTGCGATAGGACTACCAGCACCGGTCGGAAGTTTCCGCCGGATTAACAATCAAAATCATTATGAGAAAAATTGCAATCTACGGAAAAGGCGGCATCGGCAAATCCACCACCACCCAAAACACCGTGGCCGGTCTGGCCGAGATGGGCCACAAGGTCATGGTCGTCGGCTGCGACCCCAAGGCCGACTCCACGCGCCTATTGCTTGGCGGTCTCGCCCAGCGCAGCGTGCTCGACACGCTCCGCGAAGAAGGCGAGGACGTGGAGCTGGCCGACATCCGCGCCGGCGGTTTTTGCAACACCAAGTGCGTGGAATCCGGCGGGCCGGAACCCGGCGTCGGCTGCGCGGGTCGCGGCATTATCACTTCCATCAACATGCTCGAACAGCTCGGTGCGTATGATGCGAGTGAAAATCTTGATTACGTTTTCTACGACGTGCTGGGCGACGTCGTTTGTGGCGGTTTCGCGATGCCCATCCGCGACGGCAAGGCCGAGGAAATTTACATCGTCTGCTCCGGCGAAATGATGGCGATGTATGCCGCGAACAACATTTGCAAGGGCATTTTGAAGTTCGCGCAGACCGGCGTCGTGCGCCTCGGCGGCATCATTTGCAACAGCCGCAAGGTGGACAACGAAAAGGAAATGATCGAGCAATTCGCCAAGCAGCTCGGCACGCAGATGATTCATTTCGTGCCGCGCGACAACGACGTGCAGCGCGCCGAGATCAACCGCAAGACGGTGATCGAATGGAACAAGGAATGCGCCCAGGCCGAAGAATACCGCAAGCTGGCGCGGGCGATTGACCAGAACAAAATGCTGGTGATCCCCAAGCCGCTGCAAATTCCCGAGCTGGAAAAATTGCTGATGGATTACGGCCTGTTCAATTGATCCTTAAATTTGTTGGAGCCGAGGCAACGAGGCTCCAACTAACAACCAAATTGGAGACTCCTCACGTCGTCTCCTACAAAAATAGAAAGAAACTTTATGTCCGAAGAAACCAGTCCAGCGACATTGACTGAACTTGATCCGGCAGCGGCAAAGGCGGAGATGTTGAAAATCTATCCCGCCAAAACGGCGAAGAAGCGGGCCAAGCAAATCATCCTCAACGACCCCGACAATCCGCCGGAAATTGGCGCGAACACGCGCACGGTGCCCGGCATCATCACGCAGCGCGGCTGCACCTACGCCGGTTGTCGTGGCGTGGTGATGGGACCGATTTACGATTTGCTCCAGATTACCCACGGGCCGGTGGGCTGCGGCTATTACGCCTGGCAGACGCGCCGGAATCTGGTGCGTCCGCCCGAAGGCACGACGAATTATCTGCAATACTGCATGAACACCGACATGCAGGAAGACCAGATTGTTTTCGGCGGTGAAAAGAAGCTGGCGCAGGCGATTCGCGAGGCCTACGCCATCTTCCAACCGAAGGCGATTGCGATTCTTTCCACTTGTCCGGTCGGCCTCATCGGCGACGACGTTCATGCGGTGGCGCGGCAGATGAAGGAAGAGCTGGGCATCAACGTCATGGGTTTTTCGTGCGAAGGCTACAAAGGCGTGAGCCAGTCCGCCGGCCATCACATCGCGAACAACGGCGTGTTTAAAAACATCATCGGCCTCGATGACAAGGCGGACGTCGCGGAGTTCAACATGAACATCCTCGGCGAATACAACATCGGCGGCGACGCGTGGGAAATTGACACGCTGCTGCGCAAATGCGGCATCCACGTCACCGCGACCTTGAGCGGCGACGTCAGTTACGACCAGGTGAAAAAGTGCCACACCGTCCAGCTCAACGGCGTGATGTGCCATCGCTCGATCAATTACATCGCGGAAATGATGGAGAAAAAATTCGGCATACCGTGGATCAAGGTGAATTTCATCGGCGCGGAAGCCACGGCGAAAACGCTGCGGAAGATTGCGAAGTTCTTCGACAGCAAAAAGCTGACGGACCGCGTTGAGGAAGTCATTGCGCAGGAAATGCTGGCGTTGCGCCCGGTGCGCGAGGAAATCAAGGCCCGGCACCAAGGCAAGAAAGCCGCGCTGTTTGTCGGCGGTTCGCGGGCGCATCATTACCAGGATTTGTTTCGCGACATCGGCATGGAAATCGTTTCCGCCGGCTACGAATTTGCCCACCGCGACGATTACGAAGGTCGCAAGGTGCTACCCAACCTGAAAGTTGACGCCGACTCGCGCAACATCGAGGAACTCCATGTTGAGGCCGACCCCGAACGCTTCAAACCCCGCAAGACGCCGGAGCAGATAGCGGCGCTGGAAGCCGGCGGATTCAATTTCAAGGATTACGAAGGTATGATGGTCGAGATGAAAAAGACCACACTCGTCATTGACGACATCAGCCATCACGAAATGGAAAAGCTCATCGAAATCTACAAGCCTGACATCATCGGTTCCGGCATCAAGGACAAGTTCGTCATCGAAAAAATGGGCGTGCCGTGCAAGCAACTTCACAGCTACGACTACAGCGGCCCGTATGCGGCGTTCGGCGGCGCGATTAATTTCTATCGCGAAGTGGACCGGATGCTTACCACGAAAGTCTGGAAGTATATCACGCCGCCGTGGGAGAAAGATCCGTCGTCTGCCACGCCGCTGACGCACACCACCAAAACGGAAGCAAAAAACGAAACCAAAGCCTGGCGCAAGGCCGCTGCGGCGGATGCGGACGGGCCGATGTAATCAAACAACGATTCAACCTTTCAACCAAACAAAATTATGTTTAACGGAACCACTGCTGAAATCAAACCGCGCGAGGCGCTCCGCATCAATCCCGCCAAGACCTGCCAGCCCATTGGCGCGATGTATGCCGCGCTCGGCATCAACGGCTGCATGCCACACAGCCACGGTTCGCAAGGCTGCTGCTCATATCACCGCAGCCACCTGACGCGGCACTTCAAGGAGCCGGTGGTCGCCACGACCAGTTCGTTCACCGAAGGCGCGTCCGTGTTCGGCGGCCTGGCAAACATGACGCAAGCGTTGGCCAACATCTTCACGATCTACAATCCGAAAATTGTGGCCGTGCACACCACCTGTTTATCCGAAGTCATCGGTGACGACATCCCGATGATGATCAAGAAGGCCAAGGAGGAGAAAATTATTCCCGAAGGCAAATACGTCATTCACGCGAACACGCCGAGCTTCGTCGGATCGCATGTCACCGGCTTTGCCAGCATGGTTGTCGGCATGGTGAAATACCTGTCGGAATCCAGCGGCAAGACCAAATCGCAAATTGACGAAGACGGTCAGTTGAACTTGATTCCGGGCTTCATTGACCCAGCCGACATGCGCGAACTCAAGCGCATCGTGAATGAAATGGGCGTGAAGACCGTGATGTTCCCTGACACCAGCGGCGTGCTCGATCTACCGCAGGACGGCCAATACCGCATGTTCCCCAGCGGTGGCGCGACGATTGAGCAGATCAAATCTTCCGGCGACAGCAAAGGCACGATTGCGCTCGGCCATTTCGCCTCGCACCCGGCGGCCATAGAGCTGGACGAAAAATGCAAGGTGCCCGCCGCACTGCTGGAATTACCCTACGGCCTGACGAACACCGACCTGTTCATCCACGCGCTTCGCAATCACGGCGGCGTGGATGTGCCCGCCAGCATTGGCCAGGAACGCGGTCGCCTGCTCGATGCCATGAGCGACATGCACCAATATTTCCACGGCAAGCGCGTGGCCATCGTCGGCGATCCCGACCATGTCATCGCGCTCACGCAGTTCCTGGTGGAACTTGACATGCAGCCGGTCTTTGTGTTCACCGGTTCCTCCGGCAAGCATTTTGAACAACGCCTCACGGACATGCTCGCCACTCACGCGCCCGGCGCCATGATCAAGCAAAACGTGGATTTGTTCGAGCTGCACCAGCAGATCAAGAACAACCCGGTGGACCTCATCATCGGCAACACCTACAGCAAATACATTTCTCGCGTGGAAAACATTCCGTTCGTGCGCTTCGGCTTCCCGATTCTGGATCGCATGGGTCACCGCTATTTCCCGTGCGTCGGCTACACCGGCGCGCTGCGATTGATGGAAATGATCAACGACGCGCTGCTCGACCACAAAGACCGCGACTGCGCCGAGGAAAATTTTGAATTGATCCAATAACCAAATCCCGTAGGAGCCGAGGTGACGAGGCTCAAATTAAAAAGAAATTAGAGACTCCTTACGTCGTCTCCTACGGTCAGAAAAAAACAAAATGAACATCAGCGCCCGCAACAAGATCGTTGGCAACGTCAGCAAAATCACCAGCGGCGTGGTCAACACCGAGGTGGTCATCGCCCTGCCGGGCGGCGGAGAAATCGTCTCGGTGATCACCAAGGCTTCCGCGAAATCGCTCGGCCTGAAAAAAGGCTCGCCCGTCATCGCCGTCATCAAGGCGTCGGATATACTGCTCGCCGTGCCGTGTGGCAATCCCGATTGCAAATGCGGCAAATGATGTCATGTATGCTTTGCTGAATAATGGTCGGGACATCGCGCTGCGATGTCCCCGCCCGGAGCGAAGCGCAGGGCGGAAGGGGCGTGGCCAGACTCTCGTCCCGACAATTCGATTCCATCGCCTGACGCTGCGCTCGGCGATGTGGACGGCGCAGCGCGCCGTCCCTACCACTCGATGAAATGACGCCGTTCGCCATCAACTCCGCCACCGCGTCGGATGTGCCAATCCTTCTGGCCATGATCCGGGAACTGGCGGAGTTTGAACGGCTGACGCACGAGTTGGAAGTCACCGCCGACTCGCTGCGCGAGGCTCTTTTTGGCGAACGTCCGGTCGCCGGTGCGCTGGTGGCGCGCGTGGACGGCTATCCCGCCGGTTACGCGGTTTATTACCACACATTTTCCACCTTCGTCGGCCGACCGGGGATTTTTCTCGACGATATTTACGTCCGACCGGAATTCCGCAAAGGCGGCATCGGGCGCGCCTTACTCGAAGCCGTAGCCCAGATCGGCATGGAAATCGGCGGCGGACGTTTCGAGTGGATCGCCCTGCGCTGGAATGAAAACGCGTTTCGTTTTTATCGCAGCCTTGGCGCGAAAGTCATGGACGAATGGGCTCTGCTCCGCATGAACAGCCGCGAGGTGAAAAATCTCGTCGCCGCGAAAGTGAAGGTGGCCGCATGATTGAGCTGCTTCCCGACCGCGAGAAGCAAATCGTCCGCACGGGCGACGAGGGTGTCGCCCCCACGGAAATCTCCTGCGGCAAGGCCAGCACCGCCGGTTCCGTGAGCCAACGCGCCTGCGTTTTCTGCGGTTCGCGCGTCGTGCTTTATCCCGTCGCGGATGCGCTCCATGTGGTTCACGGGCCGATTGGTTGTCCGGCCTATACCTGGGACATCCGCGGCTCGGTTTCTTCCGGCCCGCAACTTTACCGCAACAGCTTTTCCACCGATTTGCAGGAGATGGACGTCATCTACGGCGGCGAAAAGAAACTCGAAGCTGCGCTGCTCGAACTCATCGAACATTACAAACCGAAAGCCGCGTTTATTTATTCCACCTGCATCGTCGGCATCATCGGCGACGATGTTAGCGCCGTCTGCAAACGCGTGCAGGCCCAGACCGGCATTCCCGTGCTCGGCGTGCATTCCGAGGGTTTCAAAGGCACGAAGAAAGACGGTTACAAAGCCGCGTGCGAAGCGCTTTACAAACTCGTCGGCACCGGCGACACCTCGGCCATCGGGCCGCACAGCATCAACATTCTCGGCGAATTTAATCTCGCCGGCGAAGCCCACATCATCCGCGATTATTACCGGCGAATGGGCATCGAAGTCGTTTCCACCCTCACCGGCGACGGCCGCGTGGACGACATCCGCCGCGCTCACGGCGCGAAACTGAATCTGGTCCAATGCTCCGGTTCCATGACCTCGCTCGCCAAGATGATGGAGCGCGACCACGGCATTCCCTACAAACGCGTTTCCTATTTTGGCATCGAGGACGTCAGCGCCGCGCTCTACGAGGCCGCGCGATTTTTCAAGGACGACCCCACCATCATGGATCGCGCGCAAAGCCTCGTCCGCGAGGAGGTCGGCGGCATCTATCCCGAACTTCAGCGCTACAAACAAAAACTCGCCGGCAAACGCGCCTGCGTGTATGTCGGCGGCGCGTTCAAGGCGTTTTCGCTCATCCGCATTTTGCGGATGCTCGGCATGGAAACATCCGTCGTCGGCTCACAAACCGGCGACAAGGACGATTACAAACAGCTCCAGGAAATCTCCGATCCGGGCACCATCATCGTGGACGATTCCAATCCGCTGGAGCTGGCGAAATTCTGCCTGGAGAAAGACGTGGATCTCTTCATCGGCGGCGTAAAGGAACGCCCCATCGCCTACAAACTCGGCATCGGCTTCTGCGACCACAACCACGAGCGTAAGGAACCGCTCGCCGGCTACGTCGGCATGGTGAACTTCGCCAAGGAAGTCTATGCGAGCGTCGCCAGCCCGGTCTGGCAGTTCGCGCCGAGACGGGCGAAACGCGCCGCTGCGTTGACGCCATGACTGCGCTTGTTTAAGCTTCTCGCATGGGCAAGAAATTTCTGACGCGTTGGCGCATTCCGCCGGTTGAGCAGATTGAAACGGCTACAACCGCCTCTGGCCAATGACGACTTCAGAAAAAGAGCAGCTAGACATTCAGTATCTCTATCGCGGAGAGGATTTATGGCAGTTCCGATTTGGCGAAGGAACAGAAAATTATCATACCAAGTGTTTTTCTGATTCTGGAAGACATTCGGATGAATCGCTGGAGGAAGCCCGGAATTACCGAAACGAATTTTTTAAGGCGCATCCAGAATTTCTGGCGTTACGCGCACCATTTCGAACCCAACTTCCAAGTAATAACCGCACCGGAATACTTGGCGTTGATTACACTGAAAGACTCTTGCCAAGCGGAAATATAGCAAGTCGCTGGCAGATGAGATGCCCAAGACCTTTGGGAAGCAATGGGAAAACCTCGGCCAAATTTTCTGTTCAGAAATATGGTGAGACAAAAGCTTTGATGATGGCTGTTCAAGCGCGCCGTGATGCAACGCTTGAACTTCTTCATGCTGAAAAAACACCTTCCGCAACTAAGCCGCTTCAACAGCTCATTGATGAATACGACGACATTATCGCCGAGCTAAAAGAAAGCATTGAGAAAGATAGCAAAAGCGAGTTATTGAGCATTATTCAGGAAGCCCAGCTAGACGCTACAAGCAAGCAAGGGCAGATTCAAATGCGTCTTGGTCATCATCGCTTCCGCAGAATGGTTATTGGACGCTGGCAAGGTTGTTGCGCTATAACTGGCGTAGATATTTTGGTAGATGCGGCGCACATAAAACCGTGGAGGAAAGCCTCCAACTTTGACCGTATAAATCCATACAACGGTATCGCGCTATCTCCGCTTTACCATCGGGCGTTTGATCTCGGCTATATTTCATTCGGAGATGACGGAACTATTCTTGTTTCGGAAAAATACCGGGAGCGCCTGTTGCGCATGGGCATGAATTTATCTGTTAAAGTTTCCGGCCTGACCGATGACCACCAGCCATATTTGGAACACCACCGAAAACATCTTTTTCAAGACCATAAAAAGCTAGTGTAGCGTCCGTTTATTTCTGCCGACGATTAAATCGACGGGGTTCCAAAAAACGCCAGAGGGTCGCCGCTCTTGCCTGGCATCCTACATTTTTGTGGTCGGCTCGTCGCGAAGCTACGCGGATGTAGGAAAACCGGCGCGCCGGTTTTCCTACCGAAAACAAGGCTTTCCCGTCAATTTCCAAGTATTTCCGGCGTGAAAACCACTTTGGCATCGGCATTGCGATAGGATCAGTTGCCGTGTTGAAAGCTGACACATACGAAAGCCGGAAAGGAGAAGTTGCTGCGTGAGTTGCGCCGGCTGCAACGGTGCCCCGCACGACTGCGCCACTTGTGGCGGTGGCGGCGTGGCGGTGGCCACGGCCATCCTGCCAGAATGTGCTCCGTTCAAGCCAGCGGCTTCTGCTCCCGTCGCCAACGACCATCTCGGCTGCAAGAAATCCACCGGCGCAAAAATCGGCGCGGATGGCGAACTGCAATCCAAGCATTTCACCTCCACACGCAACGCCTGCAAGCTTTGCACGCCGCTGGGTGCCTGCTTGGTGTATCGCGGCGTCGAAGGTTGCATCCCGTTCCTGCACGGCTCGCAGGGCTGCTCGACTTACATCCGCCGCTATCTCATCAGTCATTTTCGCGAGCCGATGGACATCGCGTCGTCGAACTTTCACGAGGACAGCGCGCTTTTCGGCGGCAGCAAAATCTTTTCGAAAGGCGCGCTGAACATCACTCGACAATATCAGCCGCAGCTCATCGGCGCGGCCACGACCTGTCTCACGGAAACCATCGGCGAAGACATGCCGCGCCTCTTGCATGAGTTGCGCGAACAGCACGGCAACGCCGCCGCACCCATCGTGCAGGTTTCCACGCCGAGCTATCGGGGCACGCACATTGACGGTTTTCACGACGCGGTCAAGGCGTTGGTGGAACAACTCGGTAAAGCCGAAGGCGAACCAACCGGCGCAGTGAATCTTTTCCCCGGCATGGTGTCCGCCGCCGATTTGCGGCACCTGAAGGAAATCCTGGCCGACTTCGGTCTGAACTACACGCTGCTGCCGGATTACTCCGAGTCCATGGACGGCGAAACGTGGAGCGAATATGAAAAGATTCAATCCGGCGGCACGCCTATCGCGGCGATTGCGGCGACCGGTTCGGCGAAAGCCTCGGTGGAATTTGGCCGCGTGCTGGAGGGCAACGAAACCGCCGGCACGGCGTTGGCGAAAAAATTCAGTGTGCCGCGCCATCTGCTCGGCATGCCCATCGGCATTCGCGAGACGGATGCGTTTATGAACGTGCTCACAACTTTGAGCGGCCACGAGATGCCGGTGAAATATCAGCGCGAACGCGGCCGGTTGGTGGACAGCTTGATTGACGGTCATAAATACGCGTTCGAGAAGCGCGCGATTGTTTATGGCGACGAGGATTTGGTGATCGGGCTGACGGCGTTTCTATGCGAGATCGGCGTGACGCCGGTGTTGTGCGTGACGGGCGCACGCAGCGGGAAGTTCGCGAGTGCGTTGCGCGCCGCCGCGCCGAATTTGCCGGAGGAAACGCTGATCAAGGAAGGTTTGGATTTTGCCGAGACGGCGGAAGTTGCGCCGGAATTGAAGCCGGATTTTCTCATCGGCAGCAGCAAGGGTTACAAGATTTCGCGTTCGCTGAACGTGCCGCTCGTGCGTGTGGGTTTTCCCATTCACGACCGCATCGGCGGACAACGAGTTTTACATTTGGGCTACCGTGGCGCGCAGGAACTTTACGATCACCTCGTGAACGCGTTGCTGGAAGCGAAACAGGACCACTCCACCATCGCCTACAACTACCTATGATTGCCACCATTGCCTCGCCCTGCGGCGCACCGCCTTCCACCGGCATTGATTTCAACAACCATCCGTGCTTCAGCAAGGAGGCGCACAAGAAATACGGGC
>VFSW01013442.1_pt1 | contig 11376 bp, 4 predicted proteins | sample 5358111 | NCBI WGS metagenome assembly VFSW01 (sample SAMN11554181, study PRJNA540505) | mine drainage metagenome | isolation source: sediment from site ElyBrook_90M | place: USA: Ely Copper Mine, Vershire, VT | collected 2017 | reverse complement strand
CGCACCCTTGGGGTGGGTGAGGTCGCAAGTTCGAATCTTGTCGTCCCGACCATTTTCTCCTCTTCCATCGTTCGTTCGCTCGACGTCCATTACGTGTCGTCGTGTGGCGACAGAAGCATCCGTGCCCGTCACCCCAGCAACACGGAGCTTATTCCCAGTCCCACCTGCGGCCGATGTAGAGTGAGTCCTCTCTGTTACAGAATCAAGTCTCGCTCCCATTCCAGAATGGTGCAATCATTCATTCACTTTGCGCGTGCATACTTACGCCATGCTCCGAATGTCCAATCTTCTGATCGTGATGGCCAGCCTGGTCGCGCTCCCCTCTTCACTCGCTCAGGCTCCCGTGCAGACGCAGCCTCCAGCGTCTACACGGCAAGGGTCTGTGCAGCAAGCTGCTCTCCTGCAACAAGTGAGCGCCGTTTTGCCCAATGGCCGAGAGATTCATCCCGCAGGCAACTGGATTCCCGTAGCTCCCTATCCCTTCGCCATCGCCCTCTCGCCAGATGGCAGTGAGGCTGCCGTACCCTCCATTGGCTTCCCGTTCGCACTGAATATCATTGCCCATCCAGACTCCGCGACACCGTCAGTCCTCAGCCTGCCGAAGGGCGAACAGAATGACCCCGCTATTGAGGTCCATGCCGGACTAGCCTACTCCCGCGATGGCACCCTGCTCTGGGTCGCGACCGGCGACTCTGGCAAGGTGCGCGCCTATCGCACCGATTCCTGGCGCGCCCATCCTGGAGACGATTCGCAAACTCATGTTGGACAAGTCGAAGCCGAAATACCACTCGACGGTCCAACAAACGGCAAGGACTACGAGAATAGCTTTGCCGCAACGCTGGCTATCTCCCCCGACGGGAAAACGCTCTACGCTCTTGACCAGGCCAACTGGCGGGTCATCGTCATCGACATCGCAAGCCGGCAGCGCATCGCCTCGATTGCCACCGGAACCTATCCCTTCGAACTTACGCTGTCTACCGATGGCCAGCGGCTGTATGTGACCAACACCGGATTGTTCGAATACACCGTTCTGGCCAACATTCCAGCAGCAATCACCGCACCAGGCGTTGCCGCCGGCTCCGTCCAGGCATCCCTCACGGATGCGCAAAAACCTAGGGACGGCTTGCATTTCCCACCGTTTGGTTACCCCTCCAAGGCGGCGCGCGAAGGGGCCGTAGTGGAAGGCAAGAAGGTGCAGGGCCTCGGCGATGAAAACAGCGTTCGCGGCAGTTCGCTCTGGACATACGATGTGCGTGATCGCGTTCACCCTTTCATCAGCGCCAGGCTTCGCTTAGGCAGCCACATCTCTGAACTCCCCAACCAGACCGTCGGCGGAGCCGCGCCCACCGGTGTAGTCGCGGACGCCGATGGCGTCTACGTCTCGTTGGCGCATGAGGACGCCATCGTCAAGGTCAGCGCCGACGGCACACATGTCCTTGCACAGACCCCACTCTCTCCCTTCATCGGAAGGCAGTTCGAAGATGCCCAGGGTCGCCCTCTGCGCGGTGTCATCCCAAGCGGTCTCGCAGTCAGTGGCGGCCGGCTTTACGTGGCTGAGTCCGGCATTGATGCGGTCGCCGTGCTGGAGACCGCCAACCTGTCGGTGATCGAGCACATTCCCGCTGGCTGGAACCCATCTGCGGTTGTCCTTTCGCCCGCCAGCAGCACGCTGTATGTCGTCAACACCAAGGGCAAAGGTACTGGGCCGAATGGCGGTCAGGCGCACAATCCCAACGCGCCCAGCTATGTTGGCTCGCTCGAATACGGAAGCCTCAGCGCCATCACGCTCGCCACCCTTCCCGCTCCCGGCATCCTCACGAAAGTCGTTGTCGCCGCCAATACCGCAGCCATCGCAAGCCGCGACCCCTTACCCCGCCTCAAGCATTGTTTCCTGATCATCCGTGAAAATCGAACCTACGACGAAGTTCTGGGTGATGTTGCCGGGGCAAATGGCGATCCATCTCTGGCTCGCTATGGAATGGACGGATGGGCCGAAGAAGATCATCGATCCACGCATCTGAATGTCACCCCGAACCTTCACGCCCTCGTTGGCCAGTTTGCCATGAGTGATGATTATTTCGTCGACAGCGACGTATCCGCCGACGGCCATCGTTGGGTGATTGGCATCAATCCAACACCCTTTTTCAACACAGCGTGGAGTTCCAACTACGGTGGCCGACGGCGCGGCAACGCCCTCTCCGCTGCGCCCGGCCGTCGTGCCCTCTTCGGCGGAGCCGATGCACCCATGCCCGAAGACGAGCCTCAGTTCGGTGCCCTGTGGGAGCACGTCGCCTACAACGGCAAGGGCATCTTCAACTACGGCGAAGGTCTGGAAGTTGAGGGCAACGACGAGTTGGACGGCGCCGCACCTGAGGGCCAGCGACTCTTCCTCAACGCTCCTCTGCCCAGGCCTGTATTTGAGGCCAGCGATCGCCATTTCCCAACCTTCAATCTCGGCATTCCAGATCAATTCCGCGCCACGGAGTTCGAACGAAACTTCCGTCTGAAGTTGGCCAGCAACAAGGTCCCCGCACTTATCGTTATACGTCTGCCCAACGACCACACCATGGAAGCTCGCGCTGTAGACGGCTACCCTTTCCGCGCCTCCTATGTCGCCGACAACGACCTCGCACTCGGCCGTATTGTCGCCTTTTTATCCAGAACGCCCATCTGGAAAGACTCTGCCCTCTTCGTCACCGAAGATGATGCACAGGGTGGCGTGGACCACGTGGATGCACATCGCAGCATCCTGCTCGTCGCGGGTCCGTGGGTAAAACCTGGTGCCGTATCGCACGATCACACCAGCATGGGTTCCACGACGCGCACCATCGATGAACTCCTCGGCCTGGGCCCCATGAATCTGGAGGATGCACTGGCCGGCGAGATCAAAGGTATCTTCGATACCCAACTCCACACAGCCGCCTTTACCGTTCGCCCCTCCGACGCTCGCATCTTCGACCCAGCCAAGGCAAAATTCGCCAAGCCCAAGACCAGGCGAGAAGCCGCAGAGCTTCGCGACATGGATGATGTTGACCAGATCCGCAGCCAGATGGAGCAGTCCTCTGCCCATCTCCACAAGCCAACGAACGTCGACTAATGCGATGAATTGGGTCCGTGGACATGACACGGTTCCCGCCGATGGAGTATCAACTATCCGGCACCTTGCGCGCTCGAGGCCATAGTCCTCGCGTGCAAGGAATTGCTCCGTCGCCTCACCACGATTAACCGGAATTTAACTGTTATTTCTCAACGCACGTCTCGCGTTAATAGTCTGTCAAATCCCTCCTGATATTCATTATTCATACCTCCATAACGGGTAAGTTCAAATCAGTTCCCGAGCACGAATGTGTACCCCCTCCAGCGTGATCACTCACGCAGGCTGGGATCTCTTTGTCTCACGTCCGTTTCAGGACTGAGTCATCACCGACAAACTTGAAGGAGACAGTAATGATCAAACTAAACCCGCGATGTCCGCTTCGTTCGCATTGGTTCTTCACAGCGATGATGCTGATGGCGTTTCTACTGACAAACAGCCTGGCCAGCATGGCGCAATCCACACAGGGCTCCATCCTCGGCACCGTCAAGGACGCGAATGGTGCCCTTATTCCCGGCGCCACCATCACGTTGACCAATGCCGACGCAGGCGTTGTGCGCACCACCAGTACCAACACCGCTGGCAACTATCAGTTTTCGGATGTGGTCGCAGCCCACTATAACGTCGTCGTTGCTGCCCCCGGCTTTGAGGAGTGGAAGATCTCCGGCGCACAGTTGGCTTCGCGTCAGCAATTACGCGTGAACGCGACACTGGCTGTTGGTGGAGTGCAGGAATCCGTCCAGGTCTCCGGTGATAACGCCAGCGCCATTGAGACGGAGTCCCCCTCGATCAGCGCCGTGTACAGCGCCGATGATGCAGTCAACCTGCCCACAAACTCTCGCGCCGGATCAAACGGCACCAGCGGTCTCAGCCTCATTGGGACTCTACCCGGCGTGCAGACCGACCAGGGCCGCTACGCTCTCCAGGGCGGCCTTCCCTTCCAGACCGAAGTGCAGGTCGACGGCATCACGATCCAGAGTGCAACCGGCAACTCACCCATCCAGGACGCGCTCCCCTCGACTGACGCAATCTCAGAGATTCGCGCCGATGGCGTCCTGAACAATGCAGAGTACGGCCAGCCCGGCGAAGTCACCTTTACCAGCAAGGCTGGCAGCAATCGCATACACGGCTCCGCTTACTGGTACTTCCAGAATCGTGACTTCGATGCCATTCAATACGGTGCCGCAACCAAGCCACACAAGGTAGGCAACAGCTTCGGTGGCCGACTCTCAGGACCGGTCGTGATTCCCCACCTCTACAACGGCCACGATACCTTCTTCTTCTACGGCGGATACGAAGGATACCGCTTCCCTCAGCAGTCCCCGAATCAGTACGTCGTGCCAACTGCAGCCATGAAGAACGGCGACTTCACCAACTACTCCGCTACCGGATTTACCGGCCTTATCAATCCGTTCACCGGTGGGACCTATGGCAATACTCTCCCCGCCAACGCCATCAACTCAGCGGCCAAGCAGTTCCTGCAATTTCTTCCTGATCCAAACCACGGAAACCTGACTAGCTACACCGATGGTCAGGCACCCAACTACTATGTCAATCAGGACTCCAGTAGTCACTCCGATCAGTTTGATATTCGCCCTGATAAGTACTTCGGGTCCAACCAGAAGTTTCTGCTCTGGGGCCGTTACTCCTACAAGAACTTTCCCTCGACCTCACCCGAACCCCTGAATGTGCCTTCGGCGCAGAACACCAACACCAACCATTCGCTCACTACCAGTTTCAACTGGAACATCAAGCCGACCCTCATCAACGAGTTCCGTTTCGGCTTCACACTCTCTACGAACGGCACGTCGAACGCCTTCGACGGAAAGACATTCACCCAGGGGCTCGGCCTCGTTGGTCTTCAGAATCTCTTCTACAACGGCATTCCTGAGATCGACTTCGCGAACCTCTCCAGCATCAACGCCGATCGCCTCACCTCGCTCAGCAAATCTCAGACCTACGTCTACACCGACTCCGTCACCTGGGTGAAGGGCAATCATGCGTTCAAGTTTGGCGCAGACATCCGCTCACTTACGGCCGTCACACCCCTCGGCTTCAACGGTGCAGACAACTACGGCACCTTCGGCTATTCCAATGCCGGTAACGCGGTCGGACAGTACACAGGTGTCGATTTCGCCGACTTCCTCATCGGCGTCCCGAACAACACCTTCTATGACGTCGTACAGCAGGACAACAACGGTCAGTCCAAGCACTACCACTTCTTCGCACAGGACCAGTGGCGGGCAACGCCGCAGGTAACCATCAGCTATGGGGTCCGCTACGAGTTCCACCCTGGCTACCATGATCCCAGCGGCAACATCGGCAACTTCGACCCAAGCGTACCCCTGTCTGGCCGTGCCATCTACCCTGACGGCAAGCAGAGCCTTCTGGCGAAGTCCTACCTTGCCAGTGCCAACGCCTGCGATGCTGATGGCGTGAACAACACCAATGCGGCCATCGTCAACGGCGCACCCTGCATGCCGGTCCAAGGCAATACGGCTGCCGGCTTCCCTTCCTACCTGAAAACAGTTCCCCACCTGCGCTTTATGCCACGACTTGGCATTGCGTACCGTCCATTCAACAACGATACGACCGTCATTCGTGGCGGCTACGGGATCTACAACATCACTGTTCTGGGGTCCAGCTTCTACTCGCTCACTGGAACCCTGCAGGCGCAGACCACCGCGTATGTCAACACCTACAATGCATCCAGCCACGCCATCGGTTACCAGTGGCCCACCATCTACAACGGTGCGGGCAACGGCGGCTGCTCTACCTGCTATGGCCAGGACTACTTTGGCACGGCGAATAGCACCAACTGGAAAGATCCCTACACCGAACAATGGTCACTCAGTATCGATCATGACTTCGGTCACGGCTATGCTGCGCGTATCTCCTACATCGGCGACGAAACCCACGATCTTGTCTGGGCTCCTGACGAGAACACTCTCCCATTCTCTTCGACCGTTTCGGCTTACAACCAACCCTTCAGCGCTCGTCGCTTTCCCAACTGGGGTGTCATCAATACCCGCGCAACCGGTGCCAACGAGAGCTACCACTCGCTCCAGTTGGATGCCAACCACCGCTTCCAGCACGGTCTTGAATTTGACACCGACTTTACCTGGGCCAAGGCCCTGGCCGATAACCAGGGACCGCATGCCAGCAGCTTTGCTGGTGAAAGCGGTGGACAGCGCTCCACTTCCATCCTTGATCGCCATGCCGACTTCGGCAATGTCGAAGGCACGCGGCGACTGCTGTGGAATACCACCGTTCTCTACGACCTCCCCATCGGTCGTGGAAAGCAGTTCGGCAGCTCGATGCCCAGGGCTCTGGATGCGCTCATCGGCGGCTGGCGCCTCAGCAACATCTTCACGGCAGAGACAGGTCAGTTCCTCACTCCCTACTTCCCTGGGGGACAGGGAGATCCCTCCGGAACAGGTTCTGGCCTCGGCTCCTCCTTGGCAGGCTGGGCCCCCCCGGGTCGCGATCAGCACGCAGACAACGTCACAGGGGTTAGCTGGAAGCCCTCCAACCAAAGCCGTAACCACTGGGTCAACGCTGCTGCCTTCACCTGCCCCGGTCTCCCGGGATGGACCGTCGGCACACCCTGCACCACGGGTAGCGGCGCTGGTCCCTCCCCCCTTCCGATAGGCCGCTTTGGAAACTCCCAGGTCGGCTCGATCGTTGGCCCCGGCTACATCGACTTAAATACCGGTCTGGTCAAAACGTTCACACTCACAGACAAACTCAAGCTGAGCGCCGAGGGCACCTTCACCAACGTTCTCAACCACATCAACCTGAGCCAGCCAAACCTCAACCTGAGCACGGAAAGCTTTGGCACCATTACCTCCGGTCTTGCCCCACGCGTCGGCCAGGTCTCCATGCGGCTTGAGTTCTAAGCCGCCAACCATTCCTCCACCGGCGTGGGCCTTCGGGCTCACGCCGTTTTTGTTGCGCTCCATCATCTCGACCCAATGCACGCAGTCGGGGCACCTCTTTAAATCGTGTCGTCCCGGCCAATTCCCTTTCCGCCAGAACGCACAAGACGGAGCGCTATCATCGAACAACGACACATAGGATTAGAATGACTGCACCTGCCCATGTCCCTGCGTGCACGACGACCTACCCTCGCTTACGGCGCTTCGCTGCCTTTTGCAGCCGGCCTTCTCCTCTCCGCGCTGTCCATGCGCGCTGCCACGCCAACACATAAGCCTACCCAGACGCAGGTACTCCAGTCACCGGCTGGCCTCACCGAGGTCGGATTCATCGATGGCGCTGCCTACCGCCTCGACGTACCCACCAACTGGAACCACTCGCTCGTCGTCTTCTATCACGGCTATGCGTTCAAGCCTGCGAGCTTCCACTTGGCCGAACGCCTCACTGGCCAGCAGCAGCCCTTCTTCGACCGCCACTATGCCGTCATCCAGAGCGCCTACTCCCAAACTGGATGGGCACTTCAACAGGCTTACCCCGAGACTGAGTCACTCCGGCGCTACTTCATCAAGAAATACGGCCCGCCCCGCGAGGCCTTCGTCACTGGCAGCTCAATGGGTGGCGAACTCGTCGCCATCACCCTCGAGCTCAACCCTAAGCCCTACCTCGGTGGCCTCGACCTCTGCGGCTCTGGCGGTCCTACCTCCAAATCCTTCGGTCATCGCTTCGCCATGCGTGCCGCCTTCGATTACTACTTCCCCGATGTGATGCCGCAGCTTAATCCAGTACCCGCGGACTACGAAGACACGTTAGCCGACCGCGACAAGGTGCTCACAGCACTGCGCAGCAACCCTGCATCCGCCACCCTCATGCGCAACCTCACAGGCCTCCACTCCAATCTCGATCTCGCGCACGATATCGCCTACTGGACCTTCGTAATCGCCGACATGCAACGTCGCGGCGGAGGCAATCCCTTCGACAATCGAAACTTTGTCTACAGCGGCACCAACCCCACCAGCAGCGCCAGCGACCTCGAACTCAACGACAAGGTAAAGCGCTACGCCGCAGTGCCACAAGCGCGTGCCTATCTGATGCGCCACTACACCCCGAACGGCCATCTCGGCCGCCCCATGCTCGCACTCCACACTATCTACGACCCCATTGTCCAGATCGCTCAGCTCGCCAGCTATGACCACGAAGTCCAGACCGCTGGTGCCGAAGATAACTTCGTCCAGCAGATCGTCGATCGCGAGGGCCACTGCAACTTTACCCAGAACGAAATCGGCGACGCCTTCGACGAACTGGTCCGCTGGACACATGGCGGCAGGCGTCCAACCCCAGGCGTACTCAAACAATGAGCACAGAACTTCAACCGTATACGCCATGAACCACCGCACCAAACCATCGATTCACGACAGCCGCCTATGCGGACCGTATAATAACCTATGGCAATAGCGCGGACCGAGACGCCTATCTCCAGCGCACCTGATCCTCTCGCGCCCCCTACCATCGGCGCGATCCCACCCAGCGAAGCCGGCAAGGAGCTCCAAGCAGCGCCCCCCGCCACTTCGCACACTGGTGTTGTGCCTACAGACTCCATCGTCCTCGATCAACCCGAAAATCCCCTCAGCGGCCGCCCCGGCCTCGATACTCGTTTCGAACATCTGCTCGAAACCGTCAAGGCAAATCGTCCTGCCGACGACCTCAACCTCATCCGTTCCGCCTGGGCCTTCTGCATCCAGAAGCACGAAGGCCAGTTACGCGCCTCGGGCGAGCCCTACATCGGCCACCCTCTCGAAGTCGCCCAGGTGCTCGCCGAGCTCAAGATGGACGCCACCGCCATCGCCGCCGGCCTCCTCCACGACGCTGTCGAAGACACCGACGTCACAGCCTCCGACATCGCCCGCCGCTTCGGCGAGCAAGTCGCTCACATCGTCGAAGGCGTAACCAAGCTCGACAAGATCAAGTTCGCCAATCGCGAAGATCATCAAGCCGAAAACATCCGCAAGATGCTTCTTGCCATGGTCACAGACCTCCGCGTCGTCATCATCAAGCTCGCCGACCGCCTGCACAACATGCGCACGCTCGAGCACCTGAAGCCCGAAAAACAAAAGCGCATCGCTCGCGAAACTCTCGACGTCTACGCTCCCCTCGCCCATCGTCTCGGCATGGGCAAACTGCGCGGTGAACTCGAAGACCTCGCCTTCCGTTACATCGATCCCTTCACCTACACGCAACTCTCCACCGAAGTCGACTCCCTCCGCAGCGAAGGCGAAGCCTTCCTCCAACGCACCGTCGCTACCCTCGAGAGCAAGCTGCAAGAGGCTGGCGTCAAGGCCCGCGTCGAGTCGCGCATCAAGCGTCTCTACTCCATCCAGCAAAAACTCGTTGCCCACAACATCCCGGTCGACCAGGTCTTTGACCTCTTCGCCGTCCGCGTCATCACGGAAACTGAGCCCGATTGCTACGCCGTCCTCGGCCTTCTGCACAGCATCTGGCGTCCCGTCCCGGGCCGCTTCAAAGACTTCATCGCGATGCCTCGCCCCAACCTCTATCAGTCTCTCCACACGACCCTCATCGCAGAGGGTGGCCATCAGTTCGAGGTACAGATCCGCACCGAAGACATGCACCGTGTCGCTGAAGAAGGCATCGCCGCGCACTGGAAATACAAGGCCACAGACACCGTCACAGCCAAAGACGAGCAGCGCCTCGCCTGGGTCCGTCAGTTGATGGAATGGCAGCGCGAGATGACCGACCCCAACGAGTTCATGTCGACGCTGCGCATCGACCTATACCCCGAAGAGGTCTACACCTTTACACCCAAGGGCAAGGTCATCGTTCTGCCCAAGGACGCCAGCCCGGTCGACTTCGCTTATGCCATCCACACCGACGTCGGCCACGCAACCACCGGCGCAAAGGTCAACGGCCGCATCGTCCCACTCCGCTCTCGCCTTCGCAACGGCGACATCGTAGAGATCAGCACCCAGACCGGCCACGCACCTTCACGCGACTGGCTCAGTTTCACAAAAAGTTCGCGCGCACGCAACAAGATCAAGCACTGGCTCAATGAAAATCAACGTGCCCGCGCCATCGAAATCGGGAGCAAACTCCTGCAGCGCGAGGCCCGCCGCTACAAGCTCTCACTCGACAAATTCAAAACCGCCGATTACGACCGCATCGCCAATGAATACGGCCTCGGTGCCGAGCAGGATCTCCTCGCCGGCATCGGCTTCGGCAAGTACTCCGCGCGCCAGATATTGAACAAGCTCGAACCCGGCAGCACCATGCCCGTCGAGGCTTCGCCGACCGAGCCCGGCTCCGTCGGCAACACGCTGTCGCACATGTCAGAAGCGGTCAAGCGCGTCTTCTTCGGCAAGGGTTCCGACTCGTTGCAGGTCGAAGGCCAGGATGATCTCCTCGTCTACCGCGCGCGCTGTTGCAACCCGATTCGTGGCGAAGAGATCATCGGCTACGTCACCCGAGGCAAAGGCGTCGCGGTCCACGCGCGCAGCTGTCCAAACGTGCAAAATCTTCTCTACGAAGCCGACCGCCGCATCGAAGTTGAGTGGTCTGAGACAACCGGCGCAACGTCGCCCAACTCCCCCAAACCCACCACCTATCCCGTCAAGCTGGTCATCATCGTCGACGACCGCGCCGGCCTCCTCAAAGAATTCGCCGCCATCATTTCCGAGGACGGCACCAACATAAAATCCGTCGAGACCCGCCCCGCCGATGACGACGCCGTCACCGTCGACTTCGTCAGCGAACCCCGCGCCCGCCGCCCCCTCCCCCGCCGCACCCAGACCCGCCGCCCGGGTCCCGGCGTCCGCGCCATCCACCGCGTGCAAAAGATTTAAGCTGCCCGCTACGCCAGCAACTCCATCCGCTTCGCCGTCCCCGTCAAAATCTCAAGCGCCTTATCGATCTGTCCACGCGTATGTTCGCTGGTCATGATGCAGCGCACCCGCGCCTTGCCTTCGGGCACCGTCGGAAATGCAATCCCCGTTGCCATCAATCCCTGCTCAAACAGTGCGCGGCTGTACTCCATCGTCTTGCGCCCATCTCCGATGATGATCGGCGTAATCGGCGTCTCGCTCTTCGGAGTCGTCTTGCCGCCAATATCAAACCCCGCAGCCGTCAACTGCTCCTGAAAATACTTCGTGTTCGCCCACAGCCGCTCAATCCGCTCCGGCTCGTTCTCCAGAATGTCGAACCCCGCAATACAACTAGCCGCGACACTTGGCGGATGCGACGTCGAAAACAAAAACGGCCTCGCGCGATGATAGAGATAATCAATCAAATCCCGCGACCCGCACACATATCCACCCAACGCACCAATCGCCTTCGAC
>VFSW01013441.1_pt1 | contig 11376 bp, 11 predicted proteins | sample 5358111 | NCBI WGS metagenome assembly VFSW01 (sample SAMN11554181, study PRJNA540505) | mine drainage metagenome | isolation source: sediment from site ElyBrook_90M | place: USA: Ely Copper Mine, Vershire, VT | collected 2017 | reverse complement strand
TCGGACTATTCACAACCGCAACCGGCTGAAGAACGCGAATGGGTCGATGCGCCCGCCGTGGGTGGCGAGTTGCTATGAAGCGAGGCGACATATACCGGGTGTCGCTTGATCCGACTGAAGGGCGCGAACAGCGCGGGAGCCGTCCTGTTCTGGTCGTATCCCCGTCCGAATTCAACGAAGCAACCAAATTGCCGGTGATCTGTCCGATCACGAGCGGCGGCGACTTCGCCCGCTGCATTGGCTTCGCTGTTCCCGTGACGGGCATCAAGACAACAGGCGTTGTTCGCTGCGATCAGCCCCGCGTGCTCGATCTTAGCGCGCGCAAGGCGCGCAAGGTGGACACCTTGCCGGCACTGATCATGGAAGAAGTGCTGGCAAAGCTCGCCCCGATTTTCGAGTGAGCAGAAACAATGAGCACAACTCTATGGCAACCCGCATGTTGAGCAGATGCTTGTCGCCGGAAACGATCAATTCGGCATTGGCGGTGCGGGCGCAAGCGAGCACCTGATCATCGTCGGGGTCATCAAGTACGACACGCGGCACGGTGGTCGGCGGCACGACGATGGCGACATTCAGATAACGTCCGAGCAGATCATCCAGGGTCATACGTTCCAAATAAAATGCAGGACTCCACGCGCAGTATGGTGAAGGTGCTGATCGACGTTACCCGCTTGCTGGATCGGGCGCTGAAAGGGCGGCTGCCCTCGGGCGTCGATCGGGTGAGTCTGGCGTATGTGCGGCATTTCGCAACCCGCGCCGCGGCGCTGGTGCGTTTTGCCGGGCGCTGGATTGATCTGGGCGCGGCGGATTCGCAACGGGTATTCGCCGCGCTGCTGGCGCCGGATCAGCGCTTCGGACGCATCGTGCGCGACAGTGTGCTGCGGGGTTACGCGTTGCGCTGGCAACGCTCGGACGGGCCGTACGTGCTGCTCAATACCGGCCACAGCGGGTTGGACCACATCAACTATGCGATTCGGGCGCAGCGCCGCCGGTCCTTGCCGGTGTTTTTTCTGCACGACATCATTCCCATCACGCATCCCGAGTATTGCCGTCCGGGGGAAGCGGCCAAGCATCATCGCCGGCTGGCGACCATGGTTTCCGCGGGTCGCGGTCTGATCGTCAATTCGGCGGCTACCCGCGCGACGCTGGAAGACTACGCCGGTACGCTCGATTGGTCGCTGCCGCCCTGCGTGGTGGCGCCGCTCGCGCCGGCCGCGTTGCCGGCGCCGGCGGACGTCCGGCCGTTGGTGGAACCCTATTTTGTCGTGTTGGGGACTATCGAGCCGCGCAAGAATCATCTGCTGCTGCTGCACGTCTGGCGGCAACTGGTCGAGGAATTTGGCCAGCGCGCGCCGCGTCTGGTGGTGATCGGCCAGCGCGGTTGGGAGTGCGAGCAGGTGGTGGATTTGCTCGAACGCTGCGCGGCGCTGCGCGGCTTCGTTGTCGAAGAGCCGCGCTGTAATGACACGCAGTTGGCCACCTGGTTGCGGCATGCCCAGGCGCTATTGTTCCCGTCGTTTATCGAAGGTTTCGGCATGCCGCTGGTGGAAGCCTTGGCCAGTGGTTTGCCAGTCATCGCCAGCGATCAGTCGGCATTCCGCGAAATCGCGGGCGCTATTCCCGAGTATCTGTCGCCGCTCGATGGTCTGGGTTGGCGGCAATCGATATTGGCCTACGCGGATGCGGCGCACCCGCGTCGCGTTGCGCAGATCGAGCGGCTGCGTGCTTTCAGCGCGCCGACGTGGGCGGCGCACTTCGTTCAGGTGGACGCGCTATTGGAGACGGTGAATGGGCAGCGTCCTTGATCCCCGATCCCGGTTCGCGGCCATGCCCGACGTGCTGTATGCCTTCCGCTTTCCTTATTGGAAATGGCCGGTGGTGCGGCAAAGTTTTCCGGGCTGTCGGCTGGTGTTCGTGGAGCGCGTGGAGACCGTGCCGTCCGGCGCCTGGTTGGTGCTGTGGGGCATGTGTCCGGCGCCTGAGGGTTTGGCCGATGCGGTACGTGTGCTGCGCCTGGAAGACGGCTTTCTGCGCTCTGTAGGGCTGGGGGCGGACTTGGTTCGGCCGCTTTCCTGGGTCGTGGATGGGCAGGGAATCTATTACGATGCCACCCGGCCCTCCGATCTGGAAGCGTTGTTCACCGCGACGGTCTTCGATGCGGCGCTGCTGTCGCGGGCCGCCGCCTTGCGCACTAAAATCGTCGCCGCCGGACTGACCAAATACAATGTCGGAACGCAACCCTGGCAGCGTCCGAGCGCCGCACACCGGGTGATACTGGTGCCGGGGCAGGTGGAGAGCGATGCGTCGCTGGCCTATGGCGCGCCGGGCGAGCGGACCAATATGGGTTTGCTGCGCGCTGTGCGCCTGGCCAATCCGGATGCCTACCTGGTTTACAAGCCGCACCCGGACGTGCGCGCGCGCTTGCGCGCCGTGGGGCAGGGCGAACAGGACGCCGACCGTTGGTGCGATGAGTTGATCGCGGAGAGCGCCATGGGCGATCTGCTGCTGGCCGTGGATGAGATTCATGTGTTGACTTCGCTGGCCGGGTTCGAAGCCTTGCTGCGCGGCAAGCCGGTGACCTGTCATGGTCAGCCATTCTATTCCGGCTGGGGTCTGACGCAGGACGTGTTCCCGAACGACCGGCGCCGCCGGCGCCTGAGCCTCGATGAATTGGTGGCCGTCGCGCTGATCAAATACCCGCTCTATCTGAGTCGCGACGGCAAGGCACTGATAACGCCCGAGCAGGCCTTGGATGAACTGTTGCATTGGCGTACCCGCACGGGCGGCAAAGACCCGTGGTGGCGCGGCATTGTCAGAGTGTTCTTGCGGCGTATTGTGGGCGTGCGCTGAGACCGGGCGGCATCCGGTTGAGTCGGTGCCGTTCAGACCGGGCCATCTTTGAAGATGTTTTTGTTCTGGATGGCGGGCGTGCGATTGAGCAGCGGGTAGACGATGCCGATGAACGGATTGATCAGGCCCCAGGGCGAGCGAAGCGCGAGTTTGATCGAGGACATGTAGGCGCCGAGATCTTTTTTAACCGAATAGGTGGTGAGGCCCAGTTCTATGCGCTGCGCGCCCAGCAGGATCGCGGTCTCCACCACTTGGTGTCCGACGTAGATGTACAGGCTGTCGTTGCTGGCTTCGCTGCGGCCGAAATACAACCAGCGCAGCATGGTTCCATCCATCAGGAGCAAGGCGTGTCCCACCAGCTCGGTCTTGCGGTAGAACAGCAGTACCTTGGAGTGGCTGCCCAGCTTTGACGAGAATGCCTTATAGAAGGCCGGCGTGAGAATTTCTCGTTGGTATTCGCACGCATTGCGGTGCACAACCTGCCATTGCTCGCACAGTACCTCCGCCAGATCATCGAAGCTGTCCCGCAGCTCGTGCCGGATGCCTTGCGCCTGGTTGATGCGCAGGTGTTTTAACAGTTTGCTGCGGTAGTAGCTTTTCAGCGCCGCCAGGTAAGCGTCGGGCGTGGACCAGGCGACCTCCATATAAGTGGTCGGGAGGCTGTCGACGATGTGATATCCCAGCCTTTCGAAGAGCGGCTGCAATACGTTAGATTCACTTTCCAAATCCCTGAATATTATTATAAAACAGCCGTCTTTTTTTGCGATTTTTAACAACCGGTCATGGAGCGCCGCGATGATTTCGCCGCTGGCCCCGTCATCGACCGCCACAAACGGTTTGTTGATGGTGATCGGCGTGCCGCATTCCAGCATGCGGAACTTGAGAAAGTTGGGAAACAGCCGGCGGATCTTTGCCAGAACGGATCGGAGTCCGCCGGGCGCGAAAATGGCGATGTCGGTGGTGATGGTATAAAAGCTTGTCGATGCCACCGCCGTGCCGGCCGTATTGTAGATCAGGGCGTGTTGGTAGCGAAAGTCGTTCAGGCCGGATTGCTCGACCACTTCCCAGAACTCATAAGAGTAGGTGCAAGAGTGTCCATTCAGTAGTTGGTTCCAGTGGTCCTTGGGTACTTCATGGATGCTGTTGAATATTTTTATTTCCATGTTCCTGAATCGCTCCGGCCGCTGCCGCATGAAATGTCCGGGCACATGCCCGGCCGGCGCCATTGTAGCCACTTTTGTCCGGCAGGTTGGCAAAGAACTGTCGGCGGGCGTCGCGCAGCGCCCACCGGATTTTTCAGGCCGCGCGGATAAGATGTTAAGCTCTTGACGAGCATTGGGATCGATGCGCGCGCAACGGGGTGGAGTCGTGGGGGATGCTGTAAAGGCGGTGGCCTTGGTGACCGGGGCCACGGGGTTTATCGGCGGGCGCCTGGCGCAGCGGCTGGTTGAGGATGGCTGGTCGGTCAGGTTATTGGTGCGGAATCCGGACCGCTTGACGGCGGCGTTGCGCGCGGCCTGCGATGTGGTCGTGGGCGATCTGCTCGATGCGGCGGCCGTCGGCTTGGCGGTGCGGCGAACGACCGTCATCTTTCATTGCGCGGCAAATGTAAATACGTGGGATACCTGGGAGTCCTATTACGCCGTCAACGTGACGGGCGTTGAAAATCTGATGCACGCCATCCTCCGTGAGAATCCCGACTTGTCACGGCTGGTGCATCTGTCGACAGTGGATGTATATGGGTTTCCGGTGACGCCGTGCGACGAGACGTGCGCGGCGACCGGTGGTGAATTCGGCTATGGAAAAACCAAGCTGCTCGGCGAATCGCTGGTGAGGGAGTATTGCGACAGCGCCGCTATTTCCTATACGATCATGCGCCCTTGCAACGTGATCGGGCCGGGCAGTCAGTTCATCACGCGCATCGGCCGCGAACTGAAGTCCGGGATGATGTTGAAGGTGGATGGCGGCGGCGGCAATGCCGGCCTGGTCCATGTCGACAATCTTGTCGATTACCTGCTGTGGGCGGCGGGCGCCGCGCAAGCCCGGGGTGAATGCTATAACGTCAGGGATGACTACGATGTGAGCTGGGCAATGTTTCTCGAAAACTTTCGCACGGCTATCGGCGGCAAGGGCATCGTCATCAACCTGCCGTATCGCGTTGCTGAAGTGATCGCCCGCGGATTCGAGGCCGTCCATACGCTGTTTTTCCCCGCCAGAGAACCCCTGCTGCACCGCTTGCTGGTGCGCTTCTTCGGTCGGACCTGCGGACACAGCGCCGAGAAATTACGCCGCGACAGCGGTTGCGCGATGAGGGTTGGCTATGATGAGTCTGTGGAGCGGTCGTGCCGGTGGTTTCTGGAGAGCGACGCCGCAATGTGATGCGTATCCGGGATCGGGTCTCGGCCGTCCAGGGTTCCGGATGCCGGATTCAAGATAATGTCTGATTTGCATTTCCTGTTCTTGCAAGGGCTGCCGACAGCGTTCTTCAGTAGAATCGCCCGCGAACTTTCGGCTTTGGGTTGCGAGGTCGTCGGCATCAATCTGTGTGTCGGCGACCAGATGTTCTGGTGTGGGCCGCACACCGTGAACTACCGTGGCCGGCTTGCCGACTGGCCGGATTTCATCGGCGCGTTCCTGGATAAAAATACCATCACCGACATCGTCCTCGTGGGGGAGCAGCGCAGCTATCACAAGCACGCCATCGCGGCGGCGCAGGCGCGCGGCGTCCGCGTGACCGTGACGGATTTCGGCTATCTGCGTCCTGACTGGATTACTCTGGAAAGGGATGGGATGAGCGGCAATTCGAGATTTCCCAAGGATCCGGAGCGGATCCTGCGGCTGGCTCAGGCGCTGCCCAAGGCGGAATTGCAGCGCCGCTACACGGACGGTTTTTGGCGCATGGCCTGGGGCGATATGCTGTATCACTTCGGCAATTATTTTCTCTGGTGGTTGTTCCCGCATTATCGCCGGCCCTATAAGCGCGACCATCCCCTCCTGCATTATCCGTCGATAGGCCGGCGGCTGCTTTTTTCCGGACGGAACCATGCGCATGCCGCGCGACGGTTATCGGCGTTGCAGGCCGCGAATACCCGCTATTTCGTCTTCCCGCTGCAGCTGGAGAATGATTTTCAGATCGTCGCCTACTCGCCGTTTGCGCGCCTGGAGGAGGCGATCCGGCGGGTGGTCCAATCCTTCGCCGCGCACGCCGCCGCCGAGGTTCGCTTGCTGGTCAAGGTCCATCCGTTGGATCCGGGTCTGAAGAACTGGAAAAAACTGGTTTATCGGTTGGCCAATGAACTGGCCATAGGCGATCGGCTGGATTATGTCGATGGCGGCGATCTTGACGACATCATCAGGGGTTCCGTTGGCATGATCTCAGTGAACAGTACCGCGGGTATCCGCGCCCTGCAGATCGGCAGTCCGGTCATGACGCTCGGCGATGCCGTTTACGACGTCGATGGACTGACCTATCAGGGCGATCTCGATAATTTCTGGCGGGAGGCACAGGCGCCCGACGCGGCGTTGGTGGATGCCTTCATCAATGCGCTGGCCGGTACCGTGCAGATCCGCGGGGTGTACTACAGCGAGCCGGGATTGAGCGCGGCGGTGCGCGCGGCGGTGGAACGTCTGTACGGCCAAAAGGTCGGGCCGTGAGCGTGTCGGCCGGACGCCGCGCGCCGACTCGCCAATAGCCTACGCCGTCAGCGCCAATTGACTACAAATATTTGCCTCTTTCATGTATGGTGTTGGCAACGAGTATGGAAGGGATGCATTAATCGGTGCTAAGAGGACGGCAATGATCAACGTGCTGCTGGTCGACGACCATGAACTGGTGCGGACGGGGATAAAACGTATCCTCAGCGATGCGCGCGGCATAAAAGTCGTCGGCGAAGCGGGCAGTGGCGAAGAAGCCATCCGGCTGGCCAGGGAGTTTCAGCCGGACGTGGCGCTGATGGATATCAGCATGCCCGGTATCGGCGGCCTGGAGGCCACCCGCAGGTTGCGGCACATGTGTCCGAACCTCAAAGTGATTGTGGTCACCGTCTACACCGATGAGCCGTTTCCCACCCGCTTGCTGGAGGCCGGCGCCGCCGGTTATCTCACCAAGGACAGCAAGGTCGACGAAATCCTCAACGCCATCCAGACGGTTTATGACGGCGAGCGCTATATCACGGCGGGCATCGCTCGCCAGATGGCCTTCTCGATCCTGCCAGGCGGCGAACGCTCGCCGCTGGAAAAGCTCTCGCGACGCGAGATGCAGGTGATGATGATGGTGACCCAGGGCCAGAGCACCCAGCAGATTTCCGACAGCCTCTGTCTCAGCCCCAAGACCATCAGCACATACCGCTATCGTCTGTATGAAAAGCTCGGCGTCGACAACGACGTCGAACTCACCCACCTGGCGATCCGCCACGGCATGATCAACGCCAGCCATCAGTCGTAACGTCCCGGCCGTACAAACCCGCCTCAATTCAAGTTACCAACGGTAGAGCCGCTAGTTTGATACTGGCCCGGTCACCTGCCGTGACCGGTTATTCATGTGCTTTAAATCGGGCGATGACCCTCATGATCTCCGTGATCCTGGTCGATGATTACGCACTGCTGCGCGCCGGCCTGCACCGGCTGCTGTCCGATTCGCCCGATATAAAAGTCGTCGGCGAGGCGGCGGATTGTGAAAAGGCTATCCGCTTGGCGCGCAGCAATGGCTGCTCCGACATTGTCCTGATCAACGTCAACAGCCCGAGTGTGGCGATCCTGGATGGCGCCAGCCGTCTGCTGCGGCAATGTCCCGATGCGCGCGTGCTGCTGATCACCAGCGACGTGGATCTGCTGATCCCCAGCCGCCTGTTGCGCGATGGCGTTGCCGGCTATCTGACGCAGCACTGCACGATCGACGAATTGCGCCTAGCCATCCGAACGGTGTTTCAGGGTAAGCGCTACATCGGGGATGCCTTGGCCAAACAGTTGGCGCTGGGGCAATTCACCAAGCCGGAAGTATCGCCGTTCGAAGCCTTGTCGCACCGGGAGATGCAGGTGCTGCTGCTGCTCGCGCAGGGCAAGAAGGTCGCTGAGATCTCCGGCAAACTGTTCCTCAGCCCCAAGACCATCAATACTTATCGTCATCGCTTGCTCGGCAAGCTGGGTGTGCGCACCGAGGTTGAATTGGCGCACCTGGCAATCCGGCATGGCGTCATCGACGTGCGCAGCACTCAATAGTGTCCGCCGCTCAGGCGTGCTTTCTTCCCGTGTTACGATAATCAACCGTCGCAGTGTGATCGCCGCTCCCGTCGGGTGGGTTCGCTCGAACCGGAGATCGTCCTCGCTGAATTTATAAGATGGATGGCGTATTAACATGATTAAAAATGGAATATTTGATCCTTCCTGTAAGGCCTGTCCGCGCCTCGCACGGCATTTGGCTGAAGTGGGCAAGGAATTCCCCGCTTACCATGCCGCTCCGGTGCCGCCGTTCGGCGTCAGCGCGCCGAAATTGCTGATCGTTGGACTGGCGCCGGGTCTGCACGGGGCCAATGCCACCGGCCGTCCCTTCACTGGAGATCATGCTGGAATTATCCTCTATAAGACATTGTTCAAACATGGATTTAGTACCGGAGAAGTTTCGGTTAGCGGGAGCGACAAACTGCGCCTCAAACACTGCCGGATCACCAATGCGGTGAAATGCCTGCCGCCAGCGAACAAACCCACCGTCGCCGAGGTGGCGCAGTGCAATTCATTTCTGAGCAATGAAATCACTTCATTGCCGCAAGATGCTGTAATCATGGCATTAGGTTCCATCGCGCACGGTGCCGTATTGCGCGCTCTCGGCCTGCGCGTCGGGCGCTATCCCTTTGGCCACGGCAATTGCCACCGTCTGGACGGCGGCCGCCGTCTGCTCGATTCCTATCACTGCAGTCGCTACAACACCAACACGCGTCGCCTCACGCCGGCGATGTTCGATGCGGTGTTCGAGCGTGCCGTCAGTCTGCTCGGCGCTTGATCCGGGCCCCTCATGACCGAGTCCGTCGCCGTGGTTCCCTTCGATGCCAAGGCCTTCCTGAAGTCGCTGCCGGGGAATCCCGGCGTCTATCGGATGTTGAACGCCAACAGTGAAGTGCTGTACGTCGGCAAGGCGCGCAACCTGAAGAAACGCGTCAGCGGTTATTTTCGCGACAGCGGTCTGTCCGACAAGACCCAGGCGCTCATGAGCCAAATGCGGGCCATGGAATACACGGTCACCAACACCGAGACCGAGGCGCTGATCCTGGAATACCACCTCATTCAGGAGCACAAGCCGCGCTACAACATCCTACTGCGTGACGATAAGAGTTATCCGTATCTCTATCTTTCCAAAGAAGACTTCCCGCGCCTCACGCTGCATCGCGGGCCGCAACGCGGCGCTGGGCGCTATTTCGGACCCTACCCCAGCGCCTGGGCGGTGCGTGACAGCTTGAACTTGCTACAGAAGCTGTTCCGCGTACGCCAGTGCGAAAACAGCTTCTTCCGCAGCCGCAGTCGCCCCTGTCTGCAATACCAGATCAAACGTTGCACCGCACCCTGCGTCGGTCTGATCGATCACGCGACCTATCAGCACGATGTCCATGACACGGTGCTGTTCCTGGAAGGCCGCAGCAGCCAGGTCATCGATGACTGGGTGGCGCGCATGGAGCGAGCCGCCGCCGCACTCGACTACGAACAGGCGGCCCTGTATCGCGACCAGATCAGCAATCTGCGGCGGGTGCAGGAACGCCAGTACGTCAGCGGCGAGCGCGGCGACCTGGACATCGTCGCCTGTGTGGCGCGCAACGGCGTCGGCTGCGTGCAGGTGTTCTTGATTCGCGCCGGCCGCAACCTCGGCAATAAGACCTATTTCCCCGTCGGCACCGACATGGATACGGCCGAGACGCTGACGGCGTTCCTGACGCAGTATTATCTCAGCCGCGAAGTGCCCGCCGAGGTTCTGGTCAATCAGCCGCCGGAGGACGCCGCGCTGCTCGCGCAAGTCCTGTCCGAACAGGCCAAGCGCGCGGTACGGATTACCCACAAGGTACGCGGCGAACGCGCGCGCTGGTTGGCGCTGGCGGTGACCAACGCGGAGCAGGCACTGGCCGCGCGCCTCGCCAGCAAGGCGGGCATGGCGCAACGCCTGCTGGCTTTGCAGGAGGCGTTGCAACAAGATGAACCGCCGGCGCGCATGGAGTGCTTCGATATCAGCCACACCCTGGGCGAGGCCACCGTGGCCTCCTGCGTGGTGTTCGATGGCGAAGGCCCCTGCAAATCCGATTACCGGCGCTTCAACATCGAAGGCATCGAGCCCGGCGACGATTACGGAGCGATGCGCCAGGCGCTGACGCGGCGTTACACGCGCCTCAAGCAAGGCGAAGCGCGGCTGCCGGACATCCTCTTTGTCGATGGCGGACGTGGCCAGCTACACAGCGCGCAGCAAGTGCTGGAGGAATTGCAGATCGGTGATATCACCCTGGTCGGCATCGCCAAGGGCGAAGGCCGCAAGCCCGGCCTGGAGCGGCTGTTCTTGCCGGGTCGCGACACGCCACTTATACTGCCCGCGCACTCACCGGCCTTGCACCTGATTCAGCAGATTCGCGACGAAGCCCACCGCTTCGCCATTACCGCCCACCGCCAGCGCCGTGGCAAGGTACGGACCACATCGGTGCTGGAAGGCATCGCCGGCATGGGCCCGAAGCGCCGCCAGCAACTCCTTAAACAATTCGGCGGACTGCGCGAAGTGGCGCGCGCCGGCGTCGAGGATCTGACCAAAGTCAAAGGTATCAGCAAGCAACTGGCCCAATTGATCTACGATGCCCTGCACTAATGAGCGTAGTTGATGACGATGAACCTCAATCTTCCCAACAGCCTGACCCTGCTGCGCATCGGACTGATACCGGTATTGATGCTGTTATTCGCTCTGCCGGGTGACTGGAAACATCCTGCCGGCGCGCTGGTGTTCGCGCTCGCCGCGGTCACCGACTGGCTGGATGGCTACCTGGCGCGTCGTCTCAACCAGATATCCGCCTTCGGCGCCTTCCTCGATCCCGTGGCCGACAAGCTCATGGTGGCGGTGGCCTTGGTGTTGCTGGTGCAAGGCCATCCCAGCATCTGGGTCGCGATTCCCGCCGTGGTGATCATCGGTCGCGAGATCGCCATCTCCGCCCTGCGCGAGTGGATGGCCGAGCTGGGCAAGCGCGCCGCGGTTGCCGTGTCGGTCGTCGGCAAGTTCAAAACCACGGCGCAGATGGTGGCCGTGTCGTTGCTGCTCTACGAACGTCCCGTCGGCGCGTTTCCCACCTTCACCGTCGGCATGGCGCTGCTGCTGATCGCCGCCGCGCTGACCCTGTGGTCCATGCTGATGTATCTGCGCGCTGCCTGGCCGATGCTGAATCCGCCGAAGACAACCGGATCGCCGCGCGACGGCGCTTGACACTAAGGCATTGCCCGTTAAAATGGGCGGCCTGTAGTACGCGGGAATAGCTCAGTTGGTAGAGCGCAACCTTGCCAAGGTTGAGGTCGCGA
>VFSW01013440.1_pt1 | contig 11376 bp, 14 predicted proteins | sample 5358111 | NCBI WGS metagenome assembly VFSW01 (sample SAMN11554181, study PRJNA540505) | mine drainage metagenome | isolation source: sediment from site ElyBrook_90M | place: USA: Ely Copper Mine, Vershire, VT | collected 2017 | reverse complement strand
GGTGTAATCTAATTGGCCCTCCCAAAACCCCCCGGGGGGGGGGGGCTCCCCCTTTTTGGGGGTGCGTGGGCGCCGCCAAATCCGCGGGGGGTTGGGGGGGCGCCCCCCGGCCACGTTTCGCCCCCGGTCGAGGGCTTGATGGTGTGTTTTTGCCGCGTTTCAGCCTGACGAGCTTTTGGCAGGAAAGTGTCACAACTCTTGTGACAGACCTGTCACAAGTTCTGTGACAACGCTTGCTAAACTTTTGTGACACAACCCGAGATGAGGAGAAAAAACTCATGCCCTTACTCAATCGACCCAACCCGATCATTCCTCAGCGACAGTACCGCGTGCGAATCGACGAGCCGCTCGCGGTCACGATGGAGCGGTACGCCGAGTTCCTCGACGGGTCCAGCGTGGATTACGTGATCGGCGAGGCCCTGACCTTTGTCTTCAAGAAAGACACGGAATTCAAGGACTGGCTCGCACAACACCCGCAGACCAGCCCGGTCGCTCAAGCTGAAGCTTCCAAAGTGAAGCCTAACGGCACAATAGCGGCGCAGAAAGCGCCGGGGATGGCCGCTACCCCGAGGGCCACAATATGATCGGGAGAGTTCTGGCTTCGCGGGCTCTTGCCGCGTACGTGCTCGCCTCAGCCACCGGCTTGACCCTCTACCTCAAGTGTCCCTGGCCGGCGAGCGATCTAATGCTGCGGCTCATCGCTTTGCGCGAGCCCCTCATCTACGAGGGCTTCCATTGCAGCTACACCCTGTTCCTGTTCACCACCCCGTACATCTTTTACTCCGTCGTTTTCTCGGGGCTCTATGTCTTCGCCTGGAAGCCGTCCAAGAAGATCGTGGCCGGGGAGCTCCCGCCCTATCCCGACCCGCGCAAGCGGGAAAAGCTTTCCCTCATTCTGGGCGAGGTCCAGGACCCGCGTCGTCCGGTCCCATCGTCCGGTCCGTATTGGCTTGAGATCCCCGAGCGCGGCCTCTACACCGGGATCGCCATCCTCGGCGCCATCGGCGCGAGCAAAACCACGGGATGCATGGTCCCATACGCCGAGCAGCTCATCGCCTACAAAGCCGCCGATGCCGCCCGGCGCATTGGCGGCCTGGTGCTCGAAGTCAAGGGCGACTTCTGCCACCAAGTTCACGGCCTGCTTCAAAAGCACGGGCGGGGCGGAGACTATGTGGAGATCAACCTTCAGGGCGAATACCGCTATAACCCGCTCTATAACGACCTCGACGCCTACGCCCTGGCCTATAACATCGCGAGCCTCTTGAACAACCTCTTCGGGAAGGGCAAGGAACCGTTCTGGCAGCAGGCGTACACGAACCTCGTGAAGTTCATCATCCAGCTTCACAAGGTGGCCTACGATTACGTGACCCTGTTCGATGTCTACGAATGCGCCATCAACCGGGAGCTTCTGAGGGAGCGGATTGCCGAAGCCGAAAAGCTCATCCAGGGACGGCAGTACCTCGTCATCCCAAAGAACGAGTTCCTCACTCACCGCGAGCTTGAGCGGTTCGGGTTTGCGACCGACGAGGACGCGAGCTTTTATAAGGCGCCGCTCTCCCGCGCTCTCGAAGAAGCCGTCGTCGGCGCTGGCATTGAATACGACTGGCAGAGCGAAAGCTCACCGCAGGGCATTGATTGGATGAAGCGGGAGATTCTGGAGGCGGTGAAGCGCTGGTATCAGCACGATTGGCTTGGCATTGAGAACAAGCTGCGCAGTTCCATCGTCGAAGGCATTTCGGTGTTTCTATCACTCTTTGATGACAATCCCCTGGTCAAGCGCACGTTCTGCCCGCCCAAGGAATGTTACGACCCGAAGCTCAACGCCGATGGGCGCTACGGCCGGCCGCTGCCGCCGCTTGGCGAGTTGATCGAGCAGGGCAAGGTGTGCGCCATCGACTTCCCGGTGGGTTTGAACTCGGGCCTCGCACGCGCCCTCGGCTGCATGATGAAGCTCGACTTCGAGCGGGCCGTGCTAAACCGGATCCCCAAAATGCGCCTCCAGCCGGACCGACACTGGCGTCCGGTGTTCTTTATCTGCGATGAGTACCACGAGTTCGCGACGGCCGGACAGAACGATCCGAACGGCGACGAAAAGTTCCTGGCCCTCTCCCGGCAACCCCGCTGCATTCCCATTATCGCCACCCAGAGCATGAGCTCGCTACGCGACGCACTGCCGGGCGAGACCTGGCGCACGGTCCTGCAGAGCTTCCGCACCAAAATCTTCCTCACCCAGACCGATGGCTTCTCCGCCAAGGAAGCCAGCGACCTCTGTGGCAAGGAAGACCAGTGGAAGGTGAATTACAACATCTCGGAGAGCGGGCACGACGCGCGGGTGAGCCTCTGGACGGGCAAGGCGATGGCGCACAAGGCCAACGTCACCACTTCGAAGAGCTACAACACGCAGAGCGATTTCCGGTTCGACATGAAGACCTTCACGGAATTGAAGAACGCACAGACGGTGACGCTGGCCTACGACGGGTTCAATCCGCATCCCCCGGCGCTGATGTACTTAAAACCCTATTTTCTGGACGTGAACAAGAGCTATTTCAAGCAGCTGAAAGATGGCGAGCTGGAGGGCGACCTGCGGGCGAAACCCGCCGAGAAAGGGAGCGTGCAATGACTGGCTTCGAAATGATCTTGCCGTTTTTGAGGCCGATAGAGCCTTACCTCCTCGACCCGGACGTAAGCGAAATCATGATCAACGGCCCGGAGCGCGTCTTCATCGAGCGGCAGGGCTTTCTCGAGGAAGCCGCCGGCGTAACGCTCAACGAGAAATCGCTGCTTGTGGCCGTGAAGAACATCGCGCGGCGCCTCGGGAGCGATATCTCGGAAGAGAAGCCGATCCTCGACTCGCGCCTGCCGGACGGCTCGCGCGTGGCGGCGGTGATGCCGCCCTGCAGTCTCGCCGGCGTGACGCTCACCATCCGCAAGTTCAACGCCCGGCACTTCGGGATCGAGGACCTGGTCCGCATCGGCACGCTCACCGATGACTTGGCACGGCGTCTTCAAGCCGCCGTCCTCAGCCGCAAAAACATTCTCATCTCTGGCGGCACCGGGACCGGCAAGACTACGTTGCTCAACATCCTTGCGAACTTCATTCCGAAAGACGAGCGGATTCTCGTGATCGAGGACACGTCGGAAATCCAGATTCAGACGCCCAACCTGGTGCGCTTCGAAGCGCGTGCAGCCGACAATGGCTTGCCAGCCGTCACCATCCGGGAGTTGCTCAAAGCCTGTCTCCGCCACAGGCCCGACCGCATCATTCTCGGCGAAATTCGAGGCGGAGAAGCCTTTGATTTGCTTCAACTGCTCAATACCGGGCATTCCGGCACCCTTTCCACGGTCCACGCCAATTCCGCGCCGCAGGCCCTCAGCCGTTTCACCACCTGCGTCTTGCAGAGCGAGATGGAGCTGCCTTACCGCGCCATTAAGAGCAACATCGCCGATTCTCTCGACTTGATTATCCAGATCGAGCGGCGGCCCGGGCGACGCTTTGTCTCGGAGGTTCTGGCGATTCAGGATTACAGCCCGGAAACCGACCGCTACGGCCTTATCCCAATCTTTACCCGCAAGGAGGATTCATGCACCCAAACGGCAATTTCTATGACGACCCAGACCAGGGCCTAGACCAACAGGCCCGGCAGGACCGGCAACATGAAGACGACCTGGCATTCCAGGCGCGGTACGAAAGCGACCGCCGGGATCGCGCCGTGATCCGCAAGGAGCTTGAACGCGGCGTGTCGGCGAAACAGATCGAGAACGAGCTCGCCATGGCCAGCGATTTTGTGCGGCTGAATCCGGGTCAGGATGTCCGCGCCTACGTTCGCCGACTCCTCGAAGAAGAGAAGGGGGGTTTTCATGCCTTGAGTGAAGCTAACGAACCGCTTCGCGACGGCTTGCCTCCAGCCGTCAGGCCCAGCCGCGAGGAGCCTTCGCCGCGGCCGCGCTCTGCCGCACCATGCGAGACGCTGCAGGACACGACGGTCCCACTCGCGACGCCCGGTTCGCAGTCGCCGCCAGGCGCGAATCCACGGGCAGCGGAATCGGAGGCGATGGTCCGGGACTACGTGAACGAAAACTTCAAGTCTGACGAGTGGCTGGCGATGGTGGCCGTCAACCGCAAGACCGGAGAAACCGTGCAGCGCGTCAGCCCTGCCGAGCGCATCGTCAGCGCCGACTATCAGCGATGGCTGCGTTACCTCAACGCCAGCGGCGCGGATGTCTACATAAGCCTGAACACCTTCAAAGAGCACGCGCGTGGCAGGACCAAGGAAGATTTGAAGGAAATCCGCCATCTGTACCTCGATCTGGACGCGGAGGGCGCGCGCAAACTCGAAGCCATCCGGCAGGACGATGCGGTTCCGGCAGCGAATTATGTTCTAAACACCTCGCCTGGCAAATTTCAGGTGATCTGGAGAGTCGAAGGTCTGGGCCAGGACGAAGCGGAAACTATGCTCCGCGCTCTTGCGCAACGCTTCGGCGGCGATCCCGCCGCCACGGATTCGACGCGCGTCTTCCGTCTGCCCGGTTTCAGCAACAAGAAATATTCCGAGGACTTCCAGGTTACGATCAGTCGGGAAGCGCCAGCTAACCAGGTCTATAACGCCCAGGACTTCAAGATTCACGAGCAAGACCGGGCGCGCCCGCAACAAACATCAGGCAGCCCTGGGCAGGAGCGGCCCTCAGCCGGCGGACCCGAGAGCCAGTCGGAGAAAGACTGGCGGTACGCCCTCCGCAAGCTGAAAGCCGGCGAAGACCCGGAGCAAATCATCCGGGATATGGCCAGCTACCGTGCCAATGACCGGTACGACAAGAATGACCCGACCAAGCTGGTTGCGCCGGCGAAGGCCCGCCCGTATTATTACGCGGAGCAGACGGTGACCAAAGCGATGGCCAACCTCGGCATAACGAAGCTACCCGCGCGGACCGCGAAGGCGGCATCCGGTTCGCGCGAGACGGAGGCGGGGCCGAGCCGGTAAATGATGGAAGCTTTCAGAGGTTCGGCTATGCCTAAAACAACTCCTGACGCCCGCAACTTACACATGTCATCGTCAGGCTTTGCCAGCGGTATTTGCTCCGGTATGGCAATGCGTCTCAGCCGTCGAAAGGGCGGCCACATTGCCCGGCACCGACCGGACGAGGAGGAATGGTGTTGAAAGCCAAGACTATCCTTTATTGGATGACCACCTTGCTGACAGCCTTGGAATTGCTGCTCGGAGCCGAGTGGGATCTGGCGCGGCAGCATAGTGCTGTGACGGCGATCGCTCACTTGGGTTACCCACTGTACGTTCTCCGGATCATCGGAACATGGAAGATCCTTGGAGGTATTGCGTTGCTTGTGCCAGGTTTTCCTCGGGTCAAGGAATGGGCTTATGCCGGCATCATCTTCGAAATGACGGGCGCTGCCGCCTCGTGGACAGCGATTGGTGATGTGACCCAACTGATCGCACCCTTATTTTTCGCTGCTTTCGCGGTGGCATCGTGGGCGCTGCGGCCGCAAAGCCGTACTCTGGGAGTCCTCTTCGACTCCAACACGCGCGTAGGCATGGTCTTGCGATGTCGTGGATGAACCGAGACACGCCAGAGGAAAGCGAACTTCCTTGCCGGGCCAACACCGTTCGGGCCCTGGCCAGATGGGCTATCCTGACCGCATTACTCGCAGCAGGACTGTTTCTTGCTGCCGGCACCATGCGTATCCCGACGTTACGTGCGTATATTGCGGTGTTTTCGGTGTTGTTGTTGCTGACCATGCTGGCGGTCGATCCAGGACTCGCCCAGGAGCGCGCACATCCCGGCGCGCGCGGTTCGGACTCAAGGGCGCGTTTCGGCGCCGGATTTCTGTTTCTTGTCACTGTAGGCTTCGCGGCCATGGACGCAGGCCGGCTACATCAGTCGGCTACCGTTCCGGTCCCGGTGAGTAGGATTGCGCTGGCCCTCTTCGCGGCGGCCTTGGCGTTCCAGATGTGGGCAATGATCGTCAATCCGTTCTTCTCTCCGCTCACCCGCATTCAAGCGGAACGCGGCCACCACGTCATAACGCAAGGGCCGTACCGTTTTTTCCGGCATCCCGGCTATCTCGCCATGCTCATGGCCATCCCCGCCAGCGCGATTGCTATTGGCTCGTGGCTGGCCTTGATTCCAGCAGCAGGCTTTTGCGTAGTCGTTGTGCGGCGCGCGCGCAGGGAAGACGAGTTTCTCAAGCGAAATTTGCTGGGTTATATAGACTATATGCAGCGTGTCCGGGGAGGCCTTTTCCCGCGCCTGACGGTATTTCGAGCGGCTACCTTCTCGAAAGGGCACTTACCGTAGAGGGCGGCCACATCTCAGGTATTTAGGCGGGAATCTCCCCCCCAAATCGGCACGTGCTTGACTCCAGCGAATTGATGGTCTACACATATTTGAGGCTACCTTCTCCCGTAATAGGAGACTTTGGTGAGCTAGCTTTTGCGATGGCTTACACCTAAAGTGACAGTGGAGGCTGCCATTGCTGCATTGGACGACCGTGGATTCGAAACCAGAGAAAAGGCTGCCAATTACTTAGGTGTGCTCGCACGGAGCGGCTATCCTGTCCACTCAGCAATAGGACCCCTCGTTCGTGCGTACAATAAGAACGTTGTGTATCTCGGCAACTCTAGTGCGGCCGCAGACGCGACAGCTGTGGCCGGGGTTATCCTGGCCGTCGTGGCAGCGCAGAAGGTCGCACTCCAGTGGGGAGAGGCCAGCATTGCTGAGATGCAGACGGCATTGTCAGAATTCGTGAACGACGCCGATCCAGTCAGCTGCAGCGATGCGCGTAAGCATCTTGAGTGCATGCGATGGTTCAAGTGAGTTCATTCTCGATGCCGGCTGCGGGAATGGCGCGCTCGCCCCAAAGGAGAGGCCCAACTTATGCGACAGTATAACCCTTGGGTGATGGCAGGCCTGAGTGTGCTCTGTTTGATCGGGGGGCTTGCTCTGGGTATGCCCAGAAGCTATGTGGCCATCCTGGCAGCACTGACCCTTATTCTTGTACTCAACGCAGTTATCAGGAGTTCTAAGTCTACTCTGAAGTCTGCATGGTCGTACTCGGACCCAGGCGGACGTTTCACGCTCGTGGTGCCCGTTGGGTGGAAAGAGAAGCGAGCAAACAGAATCGAATTCACATCCTCGGGCGGGGCTGTGGCATTCAAGAGTTCCGATTCGCTTGCAGAAATCAACATTTCAGTCGGGGGCATTAAAGAAGCGTGGATTAAGCCTGACAACCGAGCCAGAGCCCTCCAAGATTTCTACTCAAAAGCTCCGCCTGAACACAGGCCGGAAGCATTTGACGTTTTTCAGCTCGGAGAATTCGCCGGCGAAGACAATGCGGTCCAAGGGGTAGAGGAGTTTCCGGCAGGTCAAGCAGGTTGGTTAGTTCGAAGCCGCGGCAACCTGATTTCGGTTGTTCGAAATGGCGTAGAGCATGTTATCCAGTTCAGAACCTCGATGGACCACCTTGACGAAACCGTCAAGGCTGTTTACTCGTTTCGATTCCTCAAATGAACATTCGCAACTGCTTCGCCCCGCGGCCTTCCCGCCAACAGGGCGGGCCCGAAAAAAAACAGCCCGTGAGAGCGACTCCTGTGCTCGTAGAAGGCCCAAGGCTAGCCGATTTACCGCGAGCCTCGGTCTATCTGAAACGGCGAGGAAGCGCGGAATCAACAATTTCAGCCCTCTCCCCGCATTGGTGGGCAGACAGATTCCTCTGGTGGACCCCGCCAGTTCATTATGGGTGCACTCGAAAATGGAAGCCGAGAGGCGCGCTAAAGGTGCAGCCATCGCCAAACCCCGAATCTCTTGCCGGTTTGAAGGTAGCGTCCCGAAGGGAATTAACGTCGACCTGGCAGACTATTCAGTTCAAAAGCTTACCTGCCACCAGAAGTATCAGAACGGGAGACCTTTGCATAGCTGTACTGGTGAGACCAAGGGGTTGTGTGAGTGGAGGAAGTAGGAACTGCTACTGTCAACACCGGTTGCCGCTGTTGGGAAGCGAGCCGCCGCCGGCCTTGGAATCGTCGGGCGCGTATCGCTCAACACTCTCGATGATCTTTACGGTTTACGGATGCCCAAATTTAGGCCAGTTTTTGCCTAAAGAGGCGTAGGCGGTAGGATCGTCGTCGGGAGGGTTCATCAGAACTTCCACCATTTTCTTCTTGTACTGGGTTGATCTGCTTTCAACATAGACTCATTCTCGTCAAGTAGTCGCATGCCTTGTTCTGTGCCGGGTCGATCTCTGATCAGGTTCCGCGCCATACTAAAGTATCGTGCTCCTCGTTCTCCATCGTGAGCAAGATAGCTATTGACACCGAGAGTCACGTAGGCCATCGCTTCTGTGTATACGAGTCCGTTGACTCCGTGAACCAACTCAATGGCTTCCTGAGCGAACCTCGCTGCATCGCTTTGCCTGCCGAGAGCACCGTACGCTGCAGCAATGTCTTGTTTCACCACGCCGAGGATAGGCCCGGCCTCCGGAATGTTGACAAGTAAATCGTGAGCGCGCATTGCATAGGTAACGCAGCCATTTGGATCCCCGGACGACAGTCTAGCTTGCCCCTGTCCCCCTTCGTGCAGAGCCCGGAGGCAAGCAATCTGCGTATCCCCAGAAAGCTTTTCCACAATTCGACTAGCAACAAGCCATCCATTGGACATATTACCCTCCTTGTGTCATCTAACGCCTTCAGCACAATCTGCGGCCGGGAGCGCTGCCGCAGGTGTACCCTTATCAGACGGCGGACTGCCTATTTCCAGACCTGCCACCAGCTCCTACGTCTGCGGTCGGGCTCGCGGGCTTGGGGATGCAGGCTGTGAAATGTTCCCCCTTCTATTCTCGCGCCGCGGGCACCAGCCTCAGCGAGCGCCCGACGTGCACTTTCTGGAGAATCTGCGCGAAGAGCCCTCCCTACGGCCTGTTTTATCGGATCGGGCCAACTCTTGATCGTTTCGGCAGCCCGTGCGGCTGATCCGAATTGAGCTGACCTCTTGACGTGCTCGATAGCCTGTACAGTGGCTTGGTCGTTAGCATGCGAGAAGTTGTAATGGACCCCATGGTGAACGACCGAGATCTCGGTGTGACTGGCGCGTTCGAGGACAACGGCGTTAGTCTCGTCGCCAACCTTGGTTCGATACACCCTTCCGCCAGGCTCACGCAGGAACTCTTCGCGATTAGCCGGGTCGCTGTACTGGGCCAGGATCGTTCCAATCTGAAGCTCGATCAGTTCGGACGGGATGCCGAGTCCGCCATTGGGACCGTGGAAAGAAATTGTAAGGTTTTTTTCGTCTCGCCTCCACCCGTTTGGTAATTCAAAAGAGAAGCCGAGGTCGTCCCGATTGTAGCGCATGTCCATGCCTCCTTTGGGCGTGACAACTCAACATCTAACCCAACTTGGTGCCAGAACCAGCCCAGACCACCCCAGTCCTGCGGCACCCGTTTGATAGCACGAATAGACCAAATATACATACGCTCCGTTTTCCTTGCAACTTGCCCGTCGCTGACTCAAGCGCGGCCAAATTGCGGGAATGTCCCGCCCCATCCGTTGCGGTGCCAAGTTCGGAATCGGTGATCCCAGTCCAGTAATCCACCGCTCGACAAGTCGTCAGTTTGCCGGGATGGAGCCTGCTTGACGGTGAACTCTTCGCCCCATTTCTTGCGCTCCCGCGCGACGCCCACCCGACGTGCATTCTTCACAGCAGCCGCCCGGCGCCGCCCTCAGCCCCCAACGCTGCCACCGCCGGATTCATCTTGTCTCGTTCACACGACCTCCGCGTGCGAGAGTTCCCGCTGGCCCGCTGATTTCCGTTGCTCTCCGCCCGTCCCCCTTCTCTCCAACTGTGCTGTGTCCCATTTTCCGAGTCGTCCCTTCTGCCTCGTCTGCGGGCGCTGCTTCGGGACCTTTCCCGCGCCCTGCGGACGCAAGCTCGGCTTCCGGCTTCGCCGTCCCTCCGGGTTGCGGTCCCTCCAAAAAAATCGAGCGAAACAAGCGAGATTTTTTCGGCTCCCCCGCAAAACCCGCCGACGGGAGCGGGGTCCACTCGCTTCCGGGCGCCCCGCAGACGCGGGGCAGAAAGGAACTGAAAATGTATTTCAACAGCACAATTTTGATTGGGTATCTAGGGTCGGACGTCGACCCATGTGAAACCAAGAGCGGAGACAAGTACACGGTTCTCTCGCTCGCCACGAAGCGCTCATGGAAGAACGCCCAGGGCGAGTACGAATCCCGCACCTACTGGCATCGGGCGGTGGCCTGGAATTGGCTGGAGGAATTCGCGGCTACGTTGAAGAAGGGTATGCACGTCCAGTTGGTGGGCGAGTTGCGCACGCGGGTGTACGAGAAAGAATACGGCAACCGCAGGAAGTTCACCGTCAAGCAGCATGTGTGTGAAATCGCGTTGCAATCCATTCGGAAACTTGAGCGCGCCGAGCGGCAGGAAGAGCCTGCCCCGGACGTCGGTCCCACCGAGCTTCCCGCCGAACAGCCCGCGCTCCCAAACGAGGACGTTGTCTTCTAATCGGTGCCAGCCATTGAGCCTCAGCCCTCCGGGGCTGAGGCTCTTTGTGCGCTCTGCCTCCTTGTCTTGCCTGGCTGCAGCCGGCGCACCCACGTCAAGAGAACCGTCCGTGTATACGGCGCCGCAACCGATGAGTGACGTTCCTTGAGCTACGCTTTACGCGTGGTGACCACACTTGACGCACGACCCGCGACCGCGAATAGCGAACGTCCCGTGTTCATCCTCACAAAATCCTTTGTGATACCAAGCACAGTACCTCATCGTAAGTCGCAGACGGAGGAAGACCGCTTCACATATCCGGCATGGCACGGCAACATCGTTGAGGATCTTCTGCTCGTCGGTATTGTGAGGGTTGTACTCACTTACATCCTGGTACTGAAACATGACTTGCTCCTTTTCTGGCGAATTCGGGCGCGCCGCGCCCTCTATAAGAGCGCAAAATCCTGGGACCGCCTCTCGGGTTCGAAATTCCTCTTGACAAAAGGTGTCACAAGGTGTAAAAAGGTCCTACTGAATCCCTCATAGCAAGAGCTAAATGAGGTGAGTTCGAATGGAAGGGAAGAGAAGATGGATTCAATCAACGAAAATTGCCCATTGTGCGGCAGTATTATTCCGCGCGCAAAGTTTATTGAAATCACAAAGCTCAGGGAACAGGAACAGAAGAAGCTGGCCGACACAGAAACCAAAATAAAGAAAGCTCTTGAGGAAAAATTTCTAAAGGACCTTGAAATACAGAGGGGAGCTGCAGAGAGGCAGGCCAATGAGGAAGCGCAGAAGCGCGTGACCGCAATTGCTGCCGAGCGGGACCGCGACCAGCAAAGGGTCAAAGAGCTTGAGGAACAGCAAGCTGTT
>VFSW01013439.1_pt1 | contig 11377 bp, 5 predicted proteins | sample 5358111 | NCBI WGS metagenome assembly VFSW01 (sample SAMN11554181, study PRJNA540505) | mine drainage metagenome | isolation source: sediment from site ElyBrook_90M | place: USA: Ely Copper Mine, Vershire, VT | collected 2017 | reverse complement strand
AGCAGCAATCCGGCAACCCGATGAACGATCTGGAATACCGGCGCAAGCAATTGCTAAAACTGCAAGACACCGTTATTGATCTGGAAGACCTATCCACTGGCGTTTCCATCACCGACCTGACACTCACTGATTTCCGCATCGATCTTGCGCAATATCTCAAGGCACATCCCGGCAAGCTGCAGAGCTTGCCTTTGGGGGCGTATGCCGTCACCACCAGCATCGATGCCGATATACCGCCAGGCGTTATCTTCTGTTTGAGGGCGGAAGGCGTTGCCGCCCTCAAAGTGGCTGAACCGGGCTACCCGCTGTCACCGCATTACCTAGTGCATGTATGCGATGACAGAACTGTGCTGCTGCCGTACACCCAAGCCAAACGCATTCTCGACCGCCTCAAGCGCCTGGCCTTGGGGCGCAACCTGCCCGATGTTGCCGCAGCCAATCGCTTTGACAAAGTTACCAAACAGGGAGAAGACATGCGTCACGCGCAAAAGCTGCTCGCGGCCGCCGTAGCTTCGGTGGTCGGCAAGAATGAAGAGCGCGCCGTCGCCAGCCTGTTCTCGACGGGTGGTACGCATGCGATGAAGGGGGGATTTGCGGGCAGCAATGACTTTGAGGTAGTGGCCTTCATGGTCATCCTGGCCGAGGACGGCGCATGACGGCGCAAGACATTGTCTTGGCGCTGGGTTTGCCCGACAGTTGCCGGGTCGATCAGCGCGTGCCCAAGAGATTGCTCGTCGAGAACGGTGCGCCCACGGCTGCGGACAAGCGTCAGATCAACGATGATATTGAAGAAATCCAATGGGTGGCGGCGCTCAAGCCCAACACCATCGGTGTCGCCGAGTACCGCGATGACCTGCGTGAGTATGTGGAGATTGCCGTACTTACGGTCACGCTGCGCGCCACGGACGACAAACCGGCGAAAGTCGCCCGCCTCGCCGAACTCGTGCATCGCACCGTACCCTATCCGGTGCTTCTGCTGTTGAATTCGGGGGAGCGCGTGACGTTGTCGCTCGCGCACAAGCGCTGGGCCCAGAATGAGGCAAGCAAGGTCGTACTGGATGGCGGTGTACTGTCCACCACCCTACCTGACGACGCACCGTCGGCAGCTGCATTGAGCGCATTCACGCAAGCCCTGATGCTCACAAGCCAGCCCCAGGCGACGCTGTTCGGCCTCTATCAGGGCTGGATGGACAGCGTACAGGCCTTACTGGTGGCAAGGCTGACCGGCACCTTCAAGGCCGCTGACAGCCCGGAGCAAACCGCCGCCCGTCGCCAAGCGCTGCAGGAATGCGAGCGACTGGAACTTGAGGCGACCCGCTTGCGCACGCAGGCCGCCAAGGAAAAACAACTGGCGCGACAGGTGGAACTGAACCTCGCGCTCAAGCGCGTGCAGGCCCAACTGGCCGCAGCGCGCCAACAGCTTTGAAGAATAAACGAATGATGGAGAAGAACATGCAGAAAATAGACGCCGCGAGCCCGGAGGCCCAATCCGCGGACCTTGTGGCCGGAAATATCGAACAGTTCAAAGCGATGTTCCCAGAACTCATCACCGAAGGCCCGAACGGGGTGTCGGTGAACGTGGACGTACTCAAGGCGCTTGTCGGCGACAAGATTGTCACCGACGCCGATGAGAAATACGGCCTCAACTGGCACGGCAAGCGCCGCGCGCGGCAACTGGCGCTCACGCCCTCGACCGGCACTCTGCGCCCCTGTCCTGAAGACAGTGTGGGCTGGGACACAACGCAAAACCTGATGATCGAGGGCGACAACCTGGAAGTGTTGAAGCTGCTGCAAAAAAGCTACGCCGGCAAAGTCAAGCTGATCTACATCGACCCGCCGTACAACACCGGTAAGGACTTCGTTTACCCAGACAACTTCCAGGACAACATCAAGAACTATCTGGAATTGACCGGGCAGGTCGAAGGCGGCCGGAAGATCAGCAGCAATACCGAGGCCAGCGGGCGGTTTCATACCGACTGGCTGAATATGATGTATCCGCGGTTGAAGCTGGCAAGAAATCTATTACGAAAAGATGGGGTGATTTTTGTTAGTCTTGATGATGGTGAGATAGAAAACTTGAGATTGATTATTGGTGAGGTTTTTGGTGAAGAAAACTTTGTTGCGCAAATTTTATGGAAAAAAAGAAGCACTCCGCCTAACGATAAGATTATTGGTGCAAATCACGACTATATTGCCTTGTTTTGCAATAACTCTGATGCGGTTACTCTAAACCTCAAAAAACGTTCTCAGTTGCAAATTGAGCGATATAAAAACCCCGACAACCACCCGAAAGGTCCATGGGCCCCTGGCGACTTAATGGCTAATATTAAAGGTGGAAGATATGTGGAGTCTTTGAACTACCCCATCGTCAATCCAAAAACAGGGCAGCAGCATATGCCTTCTGAAACAGAAAGGGGAAATTGGCGTTTTTCAAAAGAAAAAATGGGTGAGTTGCTATCTCGTGGCGAAATATACTTCGGTGATGATGAGCATGGTCGTCCGAAGTTAAAAAGATTTCTCTGTGATGTTAAGGCGGGGGTGACCTATTCAACGATTTGGGACTTCGTGCCGTTTAACACAGAAGGTTCATCTGAAATGCAGGGACTATTTGGAAATTCATCTGTATTTGAAAGTCCGAAACCTGTGGAATTGCTCCAAGAAATATTAAAATTGGGTTCCAACGATGATGATGTGATATTGGATTTTTTCGCAGGTTCTGGCACTACTGGGCATGCCGTGATGGCGCAGAACGCTACCGATGCAGCGAATCGTCGATACATTCTTGTTCAACTTCCCGAACCACTCACCCCGACGGATATCGGACAGAAAAATGCTGCCGAGTTTTGCGATACGCTGCAAAAACAACGGACGATTGCTGAAATAACCAAGGAGCGATTGCGCCGCGCCGCCGCCAAGATCAAAGCCGACAACCCAATGTTTGCCGGCGACACCGGCTTCCGCGTCTTCAAGCTCGACCATTCCAACATCCGCGCTTGGAACCCTAACCCCACCAATCTGGAGCAAACCCTGTTCGCCCACCAGGATCATCTGGTGGAGGGGCGCACCGAATCCGACATCCTCTACGAGCTGCTACTCAAGCTCGGCCTCGACCTGTGCGTGCCCATCGAGCAGCGGACTGTTAACGGCAAGGATGTTCATTCGGTGGGTGGTGGCATACTGCTAGCGTGTCTCGCCGAGCGCATCACCGTTGCCGAGGCGGAATTGTTGGCGCAGGGCATCGTCGCCTGGCACAAGGCACTCGCCCCTGCCGGCGACACGACCTGCGTGTTCCGCGACAGCGCCTTTGCGGACGACGTGGCCAAGACCAACCTCGCCGCCATTCTGGAGCAGCAAGGTATCCGCAACGTGAGGAGTTTGTAAGCATGGCGAAAAAGAAGCAGCCTGCGACAACCGCCGCCATGCCTGCCGAACGTCCAATCGCGCCGCTGACGGAAGGCGATTTGATGACGCGGGTAGTGGCCATCCTCGACCAGGCGCGGGCCAATGTGGTGCGGGCGGTCAACAGCAATATGGTGATCGCCTATTGGCTGATTGGGCGCGAGATTGTGCAGGAACTGCAACGGGGGGAGCAGCGGGCGGAATATGGCAGGCAGCTGCTGTCGGAGCTGTCGGCGAGCCTGACCCAGCGCTATGGGCGGGGGTTTTCTGCCACCAATCTCAAATACTTTCGGCTGTTCTTTCATGCCTACGCCGAGCGTCAGCCCGAAATTCGTCACGACTCTCGTGACGAATTGCCGGCTCTGGATCAAGCTGTCGTGCTGGACGATCTTGCCAGCGCCGTGGATAAAACGGATCGACCAAGGGGGTTTTCGCCGCGCCTGAGCTGGACCCATTACCGTACCTTGAGCACGGTGGAACAACGTGCCGAGCGTCTGTTTTACGAGATCGAGGCCGAACGCTGCGGCTGGAGCCAGCCGGAACTGGAGCGGCAGATTTACAGCCACCTGTTCGTCCGACTGCTCAAGAGTCGCGATAAGACTGGCGTGATGCAGATGGCGCACGAGGGGCAGCGCGTGGAGCGCCCGATGGATATTATCAAGCACCCCTACGTGCTCGATTTTCTGGAGATTCCGGAGGCGTACCGGTTGCACGAAAGTGAGCTGGAAGCGGCCCTGCTCGAAAAGCTGCAACCCTTTCTGCTGGAGCTGGGCAAGGGCTTCGCCTTCGTCGCGCGCCAACAGCGCATCAGCGCCGAATCCCAGCACTTTTACATCGACTTAGTGTTTTACAACTACCTTCTCAAGTGCTTCGTGCTGATCGACCTGAAGATGGGCAAGCTTACACATCAGGACGTGGGGCAGATGGATATGTATGTGCGCATGTATGACGATCTCAAACGCGCGGAGGGCGATAACCCCAGCGTCGGTCTGATTCTGTGTGCCGAGCGCGACGAGGTGGTGGCACGCTACTCAGTGTTGCACGAAAGCCAGCAACTGTTTGCCTCGAAGTACATGCTTTATCTGCCGACTGAAGCCGAACTGCGCGCTGAAATAGCACGTGAGCAGGCCGCTATCAAAGCGGCGCATCGTCTAGAGGATAAGGAATGAAACTTCATTTTGAATCCAACCTTGACTACCAGCTTCAGGCCATTGAGGCGGTGTGCGACCTGTTTCGTGGCCAGGAGATGTGCCGTACCGAGTTCACGGTGACGATGCAAACTGACAAATCCATTGTGCATGGATACGAAGAGCCGAACCAGTTAGGCATCGGTAACCGACTGACCCTACTGGACGATGATCTGCACAAGAATCTGGCTGATATTCAGTTGCGCGGTGGTTTGCCGCCGTCCAGCACCCTGGCGTCCGGCGATTTCACTGTGGAGATGGAGACCGGCACCGGCAAGACCTACGTCTACCTGCGTTCCGTCTTTGAGCTGAACAAGCGCTATGGCTTCAGCAAGTTCGTGATCGTGGTGCCGTCGGTGGCGATCAAGGAAGGTGTCTACAAGACCTTGCAGATCACCGAGGAGCACTTCAAGGGGCTCTACGCTGGCGTGCCTTTTGATTACTTCCTCTACGATTCCGCGAAGCTGGGACAGGTGCGCAACTTCGCTACAAGCGCGAATATACAGATTATGGTGGTCACGGTCGGCGCTATCAACAAGAAGGAAGTCAATAACCTTTACAAGGATAGCGAAAAGACCGGCGGTGAAAAGCCCATCAACCTGATTAAAGCCACCCGCCCCATCGTTATCGTGGATGAACCACAAAGTGTGGACGGCGGACTTTCGGGGGCGGGCAAAACCGCGCTCGACGCCATGAGTCCACTCTGTACGCTGCGCTACTCGGCGACGCACGTAGACAAGCACCACATGGTCTATCGGCTCGATGCCATTGATGCCTACGAACGCAAGCTGGTAAAGCAAATCGAAGTCGCATCTGCGACCGTGGAAGATGCATATAACAAACCTTTTGTCCGTCTGATATCCGTCAGCAACAAGCGTGGCACGATTGCCGCGAAGATTGAGCTGGACGTGACTACTGCCAACGGCGTGAAGCGACAGGAAGTGACGGTGTCTGACGGGGATGACCTGGAGCAAACCAGCAAGCGAGCTATCTATGCCGATTTTCGTATCGGTGAAATCAATACCGCCAAAGGTGAAGAGTTTCTGGAGCTGCGCTATCCAGGCGGCGAAGCCTACTTGGCCTTGGGTCAAGCGCATGGCGATGTCGATACCTTGGCCGTGCAGCGGGAAATGATCCGTCGCACCATCAAGGAACACTTGGACAAGGAAAAGCGCCTGCGTCCGCTGGGCATCAAGGTGCTGTCACTGTTTTTCATCGATGCGGTGGAGAAATACCGCCAATACGATACGGATGGCAAGCCGGTGAAGGGCGATTATGCCCTCATTTTCGAAGAGGAATATCGCCGTGCGGCCAAATTGCTCGCGTATCAGAGCTTGTTCGCCGAAATTGACTTGGCGAGAGCGGCGGAGGAAGTGCACAACGGCTATTTCTCCATAGATAAAAAAGGTGGCTGGACGGATACCAGTGAAAGTAACGCAGGCAGCCGCGAGAACGCCGAGCGCGCCTACAACCTGATCATGAAGGAAAAGGAGAAACTGCTGGGTTTCGAGACGCCGTTGAAGTTTATCTTCTCCCACTCGGCGCTGAAGGAAGGCTGGGACAACCCCAATGTGTTTCAGATTTGCGTCCTCCGCGAAATGGACACCGAGCGTGAACGTCGCCAGACCATCGGCCGGGGCCTGCGCCTGTGCGTCAATCAGCATGGCGAGCGGGTGCGTGGCTTCGAGGTCAACACGCTGACCGTGATTGCCACCGAGAATTACGAGCAGTTCGCCGAGAACCTGCAGAAGGAAATCGAGGCCGACACAGGTATCCGCTTCGGCATCGTCGAGCAACACCAGTTCGCGGCCATCGCGGTTACTAGTGCCGACGGTCAGACCGTGTTGCTGGGCGTCGATCAATCGAAAGCGCTGTGGGAACACCTGAAAGCTGCCGGCCACATCGACGCAAAGGGCAAGGTGCAGGATTCCCTTAAAACGGCGTTGAAAGACGGAACGCTCGCTCTGCCTGCCGAGTTTGAATCGCAACGCAGCCAGATTGCCGAGGTACTACGCAAGGTGTCTGGCCGCCTGGAAATCAAGAACGCGGACGAGCGTAAGCAAGTGCCGGTACGCAAGGCAATCTATCTCAGCCCCGAGTTCAAGGCCTTGTGGGACAGGATCAAGTACCAAACCACATACCGTGTGCAGTTCGACAACCCCAAGCTTGTGGCGGACTGCATCACAGCCTTACAGAAAGCCCCGGCTATCGCCAAGGCACGTCTGCAATGGCGCAAAGCCGGCATTGCTATTGGCAAGGCAGGTGTGGCGGCCACGGAAAAGGCCGGTGCTGCAACTGTCATCTTGAACGAGACGGACATCGAACTGCCAGACTTGCTCACTGATTTGCAGGATCGCACTCAACTTACCCGTCGTACCATTACCAGCATCTTGACCGGTAGCGGGCGGCTTGATGACTTCAAGCGCAATCCGCAGCAGTTCATTGACCTTGCCGCCGAGACAATCAACCGTTGCAAACGGCTGGCGCTGGTCGATGGCATCAAGTACCAGTTGCTCGGCGACGATCACTTCTATGCCCAGGAGTTGTTCGATCAGGAAGAACTCACTGGCTACCTCAAAAACATGCTGATGGATACTGAAAAATCCATCTACGAGCATGTGGTGTACGACTCAACCACTGAGCGGGACTTTGCTGATGCACTGGAGAAAAACGACGCCATCAAGCTGTACGCAAAATTGCCGGGTTGGTTCAGGGTTCCCACGCCGCTAGGCAGCTATAACCCTGATTGGGCTGTATTGGTGGAGCAGGACGGCGCGCAGCGATTGTATTTTGTAGTGGAAACCAAGAGCGGCCTGTTTACCGACGACTTGCGCGACAAGGAAAGCGCCAAGATCGAATGTGGCAAGGCACATTTCCAGTCGCTGGCGGTTGGTGAGAATCCGACACGGTACTTGGTTGCACGTTCGGTGAATGATATGTTGAGTGAAGCAATGAAGACTTGAATTCGCCGAAATGCAAGGCAATAAAAGGGGCCTTTGATGACAGCTTTATTTGATGTGCAAAGCAAGCGAGGTTCGATATGGCATCGCTGGGATCCACACATTCACACGCCTGGCACAACCCTGAACGATCAGTACGACAGATCTGATCCTTGGGGAGCGTTTTTCGGTGCCATCGAGGCATCGGATCCACCAATTCGCGCCTTAGGGATCACTGATTATTTCGGTATTGAATGTTACGAGTATGTTATCGATCAGCAGCGGCAGGGTCGGTTGGCTGGTGTTGGTCTGATTTTCCCAAATGTTGAACTGCGATTGAGCATCGAGACCTCGAAAGCATCGGCAGTCAACATACACCTTCTCTTTTCGCCACATGATTCCGATCACGTTGATCGCATCAAACGATTCCTTTTGGAATTTGAGTTCTCTTACTTGGGCGAACCTTATCGTTGCCAACGTAGCGATCTCATCCGTCTAGGCCGTGCCCACAAACCGGAGCTGACAGATGACGAAGCAGCCCGATCCGAAGGAGCCAACCAGTTCAAGGTGAATTTCGACCAGCTCAAGCAGGCATGGTCGAAAAACGAGTGGATCAAGAAGAATACTCTGATCGCTGTCGCTGGCGGCGAAAAGGACGGAACCTCGGGTCTGCGCGACGCGACGGCTTCGTTCGCAGCACAGCGCAAGAACGTCGAAGGCCTGGCGCATATCGTCTTCAGCGCCAGCCCTAGGCAGATACGGTTCTGGTTGGGCAAGGAATCGGCCTCGGTCGAAGAACTCGAATGCCAGTACAACGGATGCAAACCGTGCTTGCACGGGTCGGATGCGCATTCGGTTGCCAAAGCCGGCCAGCCTGACGGTGACCGCCGCTGCTGGATCAAGGGTGACCTGACGTTTGACTCATTACGCCAGACCTGCATCGAACCCGAAGAGCGCGTTTTCATCGGTGCGGCGCCGCCGCGCGGCGCACTGGACAGCCACACGATCAACTCGGTGTCAGTCACGAACGCGCCCTGGATCGCGAACGGCGCTATTGAATTGAACGCGGGAATGGTTGCAGTGATCGGCGCGCGCGGCTCAGGTAAGACCGCGCTGGCCGATCTGATTGCGGCAGGCGGTCTTGCGCTCTCCCCCCATCTGAACGAACGCTCTTTCATCCTCCGCGCGAGACAACACCTCGGTGACAGCGAAGCCGAACTGCAATGGGGATCCGGTGAAAAGACAGGCAACCAACTCGCTCATACCGGCATTGAAGATTTGCTGGACAGCTCGTATGTTCAGTACCTGTCGCAGCAGTTCGTCGATCAACTCTGCTCGGCGGAAGGCTTAAATGATGCGCTGGTTGCAGAGATTGAACGTGTGATCTTCAATGCCCATCCGATCACTGATCGTCAGGGTGCCGACTCATTTAAGGAACTGCTGGATATTCGTCTGGAAACCTCCCGACAGAAGCGCGAGCGCCAACAACAGGCGCTGACCAAGGCGTCCGCCGACCTTACCGACGAGCGCGTCAAGAAGGACGGCCTCAAGGCACTGGAGAAGGATCGCGACGAGAAGAAACGTGCGATCGAGAAAGACAAGACTGATCGCAAGTCACTGGTCGCGAAAGGCGATGAGGAGCGAGCTAGACGCCATGAACAAGTTTCGCTCGCGGTCGATGCGAAGCGACAGCTGGTGGATCAAGCCAAGCAACGGCATCAGGCTCTGCTTCATTTGCAAAACGACGTGCGTGATTTCCGCACTCGGCAGGCGCCAACCATACTGGCAGACCTGAAGAATGAGCGCGAGCATGCTGGTCTGAGCGCCACCGATTGGGAAGCCTTCAAGCTCGACTACGTTGGTCCGGTTGATTCGCTGCTGATTGAGCTCATCAAGCAGGCGAACCTGTTGGTCGCCGCACTACAGGGATCCGCGAAAACTGATCCGGCGGTTCAGGAAAATCCCGATCCGGCCGTCGCACTGATTCCCATGGATGCAAACCTCGCGGATCAGCCTCTCTCCTTGCTGGAACGGGAATTGGCTCGCCTGCGCACGCTGGTAGGCGTCGACGCTCAGAACGCAAAACGCTTCACCACCCTATCGGACAAGATCACCAAGGCCGAGGCCGCGCTGACCAAGGTGCTCCAGCAGATTGAGCGCATTCAGGGTGCCGATGAGCGCATCCGGGCACTGGTCGATGCGCGGCCCACCGCGTATGCCGCTATCTTCGCGGCTATCGTCGAGGAAGAAAAAGAACTCTCGGATCTCTACGTTCCCATCAAGGCTCGCATCGATGGGGCTGCCGGCTCGCTGTCAAAGCTGTCATTCTCGGTACGACGAATCGTCGACCTGGAACCGTGGGCTGCCAAGGGTGAGAGCCTGCTGGACTTGCGCACCAACGGCCCATTCAAGGGGCGCGGTGAATTATTGCGATCCGCGCGCGCCGGGCTGCTGGCGGCATGGGCGACCGGTGACGCCGCGCAGGCCACCGATGTACTGTTCGACTTCGTCAAAGCCAATGAAGCGGCGCTCAGGACCCATATGCCAGACAACGCCGACTTCCGCGCATGGGCGCGCAATATCTCGGACTGGTTGTACAGCACCGACCATATCACGGTTGGTTATGGTTTGCAGTATGACGGTGTCGATATTGAACAGTTGTCGCCTGGAACACGCGGCATTGTGATGCTGTTGCTGTACTTGGCCATTGATGCGGAAGACGACCGACCATTGATTATCGATCAACCCGAGGAGAACCTAGACCCACAATCAATTTTCCAAGAGCTGGTGTATCGCTTCCGCGATGCGAAGAAGCGGCGTCAGATCATTATCGTGACTCACAATGCAAACTTGGTGGTGAATACCGATGCGGATCAGGTGATTGTGGCCCATTGTGGGCCTCATCGTCCCGGTCAGTTGCCACTTATCACCTATGAAAGCGGCAGTCTCGAAAATGAGCAGATTCGGCAACATGTGTGCGACATACTTGAGGGGGGTGAGCGCGCTCTCAGAGAGCGTGCCAAGCGCTTGCGGGTAACTATTTGATTCTCGTTAATGGATAACTCTTATTGATTGCCCAGATTTTTGGTACGCTTATTAATCGGCACCATGCCATAGTTTCCATGCTTTGAATGACTGGCGCCGGATTCCAAGGCTGCGCCCACCAGTCATTGCTGGATAGCAACATCTGATCAGGATGTTGAATTATTCCATTAATCCACACCTATGGTAGCACCTGGTCAAAACAGATGCTTGCCCAAATTCGATGACCGCCTATTTGTTGAACAGGCTCATGCCAGACCGCCTGAAAACTTCCAGCAAACCCCGGTCGCCACATGCTGACCGGCATAGGTAGAGATGCACGGAAAGCAGGGCGTGGGTTTGTGTGATACGCACGCGCAATCACTAACGCATCCCAGCGCGCACCGACCTTTTGTGTTTCTGCCCCGATGATCCAGGTTTATCCGTGAGGGACAGCAGATGCAATCTGTGATCTGGTGCCCGGCCACCAGTCATCCAGTACGGCTTCCGGAAACAGTAAATATTTTGCATGGGCACCTTGGGATTGGGCGGCTGCAATCAATGTGAGGTTGTTCGTGATTGCCTGGAAAACATTCCCATTACTGGATGGAATAGAGGTTTGTATACCCACCCAGCCTGCCGGGGCTGCTGGAGGAATATAAAACAGGTTAGCGAATATACTCCACACGGCCAGCACGCCACCCGTGACGCAGGCTCGATAATGTCGGTATCCAGCATGCTGGTTGGTCACGGTTGCTATCCAAGCCATTAGCATTAGACAACCCGCAACGCCAGCAATCCCTTGACCCGGAAACAGCCACCCAGCAGCGG
>VFSW01013437.1_pt1 | contig 11379 bp, 11 predicted proteins | sample 5358111 | NCBI WGS metagenome assembly VFSW01 (sample SAMN11554181, study PRJNA540505) | mine drainage metagenome | isolation source: sediment from site ElyBrook_90M | place: USA: Ely Copper Mine, Vershire, VT | collected 2017 | reverse complement strand
CTGGTTCTCCACGCTCACGTTATAACCTAGCCGGGCCTGTTCTTGTTTCTCAAACTGTCCTTTATTCTCTACAAACACTTTAAGTAATCATTATGTTTATTATTAATTGGATACTCGATAAGCTTGGCTACATGCCAAAAATTGATATGGAAGTTGGTAAGGTTGATTTAAAAGTTCAAGAAGTATGGCCTTTCCCAGCAGAGCAAGAAAAACCTAAAGCCCCTGCAAAAAAGAAACCAGTTGCTAAGAAAGCAGCCAAGAAGACAGCAACCAAAAAGGCTAAGTGATGTTTGGTATAGACGACATTATTGGCGTAGGAATGAAGCTGGTAGATAAGCTGATTCCTGACCCAGCCGCTAAAGCACAAGCCCAGCTAGACTTAGCAAAGCTAGCTCAAGAAGGTAAATTGGCTGACATTCAAGCGGATATTAACGAGCAACAAGAGTTAACTAAACGCCAACAAGCAGACATGGCTAGCGATTCTTGGTTGGCTAAAAACATTCGCCCTATGACTTTGATTGCTATTTTGGCTGGGTATTTTGTATTTGCCATGATGTCTGCGTTTGATATGGATACCAATACTAAATACGTAGAGCTACTTGGTCAATGGGGTATGTTGATTATGTCGTTTTACTTTGGCGGCAGAACTCTTGAAAAAATTATTGATATGAAAGAAAAGAACAAGTGAGCCAAGATAAACAACTAGGGTCCTGGGTAACTATGACAGTTACTATTACATTATGCGTGGTGGTTATTGGTATGGTTGGCGCTATGCTTGTTGGTTTATTTGATAACGATATAAGCAACGACAAGATTTTTGAGGCTATTACCCCAGCCTTTCAGACCATCATTGGTGGTTTTATTGGTTTGATTACGGGTATTAAGTTAGGGCATGATGACAATGAATAGTAGCCAACTACAGGCGCTAGGCATCGACCCAAAATGGTTAGAACCGCTAAACGTAACCTTCCTGAAATATGACATCAATACACCACAACGTCAAGCAGCGTTTATTGGTCAGTGTGCTCATGAGTCAGGTAATTTTACTAAGCTGGAAGAGAACCTAAACTATAGTCCAGAAAGACTTATGAAGGTTTGGCCTAGCCGTTTTCCAGACTTACAAACTGCAAACAAGTATGCATATAACCCCCAGCTACTCGCCAACAAGGTCTATGCTGGGCGACTTGGCAATAACCAAGAAAACGATGGTTGGAACTTTCATGGACGTGGTGTTATACAGCTAACTGGGCGGGAGAACTATGAGCGATGTGGAAAAGGCCTTGGCGTTGACCTTATTAATCAACCTAATCTTCTGGTTGATCCTATGTATGCTTGTCTGTCTGCGGGGTGGTTCTGGAACAAAGCGGGACTAAATACCTTAGCCGATAGCAAGGATTACGATACAATGACAAAACGTATTAATGGCGGTTTAACCGGCTTAGATGACCGCAAAGCTAAAATTGCAAAAGCAATATCAGTACTAGGGTAAACCCGTATGCCATTACAAAAACTACAATTTCGACCCGGACTTAACCGTGAAGGTACAGATTATGCCAACGAAGGCGGCTGGTACGACGGGGATAAAATTCGTTTTCGTTCTGGATTCCCTGAGAAAATCGGCGGTTGGAGTCGTATGTCTAATGACCAGTATCTGGGTGTTGCACGCTCTTTATGGAACTGGGTCGATTTAGCTGGTTCTAACTATTTAGGTGTCGGTACTAATCTTAAGTACTACATTGAGCGTGGTGGTGCATATTATGACATTACACCAATTAACTATACTTCAAATACTCTAGGTGCGCCTTCTGGTCCTTTTACAGCTACTAATGGCTCTTCTACAATTACTATAGTTGACGGGGCGTATAACCCTAGTGTCGGCGATTACGTAACTTTTTCTGGGTCTGTCACTTTAGGCGGCAATATTACCGCTGCTGTTCTAAACCAAGAATACGTTGTTGCAACAGTACCAACCACCACTTCATATACGATTATTGCTAAAGACCCAACTACTGGACTTCCAGTAGTAGCTAATGCTTCTGATACCAATAATGGCGGTGCAACAGTAACCGCAAAATATCAAGTACCTGTTGGTAGTAACGTTTATTCGATAGGTACCGGTTGGGGAGCAGGTCCTTGGCCTGTCTATAAAACTACCACACTAACTAACCCGTTTACCGCTACTGGGACAGGTATTCAAGTTTTAACAGTTACACAAACGGCGCATGGTTTAACTACTGGGGATTATGTTTACTTTACAAGTATTGCATCCAACCCTTGCGGTATTAACAAAGTAGTTTTAGAGCAAGCCTTTCCAGTAACTAATACTGGTGCAAATACGTACACATTTAGTTTTAGTGGGGTTACTTCTAATACAACTTCATCTACCGGTGCTTCTGGTGGTTCTGTTACTGTTTTAACTCCTGATCTTCCAGATCGTGGTTGGGGTGAAGCTTATACTGGTACAGGTATTGGCAACCAATTACGTCTTTGGTCTAACGATAACTATGGACAAGACCTTGTTATTGCACCTCGTGGTGGTGCTATTTACTATTGGAATAACGCTACTGGCGTTCAAGTCCGAGCAGAACTATTAAGTAAATTTGCTTTTGATAAAGGCTTTGATGGGGACTACGTTCCTAAACAAACATACCAAGTACTTTCTTCTGCGATTCAGCGTTTTGTGATTGCAATGGGGGCTAATTCTTATCTTCCGAGTGATCCTGACACTGTGTTTGATCCGATGTTAGTGCGTTGGTCAGACCAAGAAAACCCATACCAATGGATACCAGAAGTAACAAACCAAGCTGGTGAGTTCCGCCTATCTAATGGTTCTTACATAATGCAGTCTAGAGCTACCCGCCAAGAAATCTTGGTATGGACGGATTCATGCTTATACTCCATGCAGTATTTAGGTGCGCCTTATGTATGGGGCTTTAACGTCTTGATGGATAACATCTCGGTTATGTCACCTAACTCTATGATTACGATCAATAACGTAACGTACTGGATGGGCACAGACAAATTCTATATGTACTCTGGTCGAGTAGAAACACTGCCTTGCTCATTACGTCAGTATGTTTTTGCGGATATTAATAAAGATCAAGCATTCCAAGTATTCTGTGGAAGTAATGAAGCCTACAACGAAGTATGGTGGTTCTACTGCTCTGGTACTTCAACTACTGTAGATAAGTACGTTATCTATAACTACCTAGACCGTGTTTGGTATTACGGAACTATGGCTCGCACTGCATGGTTAGATTCTGGTATTCGCCCTTACCCAATGGCTGCGGATTATAACCGTCGTATCCTGTACCATGAAAGCGCAGTTGATGACGTATCTGGCTTAACCCCAGTACCAATCGAATCATATGTGCAGTCTTCTGATTTTGACATTGGTGATGGACATAACTTTGGCTTTGTATGGCGCATATTGCCTGACGTAAACTTTAATGGGTCAAACGTAAATAACCCTGTAGTAACTATGACGGTTAAACCCCGCCAAAACTCAGGTGCCCCTTATAGCACTGCAGATAATCCAAATGTAGTCAGCGCCGACAACTATGGTAATTCTAGTGTGTACAACATCCAGCAATTTACTGGTCAGGTATATACTCGACTTCGTGGTCGTCAGATGGCATTCCGTATAGAATCAACTGGGTTAGGTGTAGCATGGCAGTTGGGCAGCCCCCGTATTGATATTAGAAACGACGGTAGGAGATAATGTCAGTTAAAAATACGCCGTTACGGGCTACAAAAGCACCCAATATTCCTATTGGTCCGGTAGATTACGACCAGCACTATATCGACCAGCTTACTAATGCCCTACGTCTTTACTTCACTTCTGTGGATAACTTTACTCAGGCTTCTATAACACCGCTTCATGGAATTACTGCAAATAGACCCCCAGAAAGCGTACAGGCACCGTTGCCTATCGGGCAGTTTTATTTCGATACAACCCTCGGTATCCCTATTTGGTGGGACGGTACGGATTGGGTAAATGCTTCCGGAACGGTAGTTTAGATGATAAAATCAACACCAAATAACCTTAAGGTATGTCTATGAGCTTACATCACATAGCAAAACAACTAGAAACTAAAGGTCGGGGAAATGACACCGAGCTTATCCACATGTCCAAAAGGGAAATTGGCGGCCTACAGGCTTTAGCTAAAGCCAATGGTGGTAGTTTAACTCGTAACCCTGAAACAGGACTGTATGAAGCTGGCTTTCTAGAGCAGGTTCTACCTATAGTAGCTATGGCGGCTGCTACCTACTTTACGGCTGGTGCGGCGGCACCTATGTTAATGAGTGCTGGTATGGGTGCTACTTCTGCTGGTATCCTTGCTGGTGCTGGTGCTGGTGCCCTTATTTCGGGTGGTAGTGCTGCTATTCAAGGTGGCGATGTAGGCAAAGCAGCCCTTATGGGTGGTGCGGCTGGTGCTATTGGTGGTGGTATTAGTGGTCTTGGCGGTGCTGAAACTGCTGCTGAAGGTGCTGGTACTGGAATAAAACCAGAATTACCCACATCTAACGTCAACGCAACTCCTGGCTTAAACGCTAATATACCTGTACAAGCATCTAATACTTTAACTGGGGCAGCTAACATAAACCCAGCTACAGGACAACTTGTTGACCCACTAGCTTCTCTAAAAGCCCCTGTAGTACCTCAAGGCGGAGTTCTTGGACCACAAGCAGTACCTGGTCCTAATGTACCTACCAGCACTTTAACTCCAACAGCTAACTATATTAATAGTGCGGCTCCTGGTTCAAGTGTAATGCCTGGCCTACAAGCCCCTACTAGTGCGGCAATAAACGCCCCTGCTGGGATAGACACTCCAATGAATGCTGGCGACCGTATTATGAAACAGCAGGCAGATGCGGTAGCAGCAGCAAAAGCCAACCCTGATTCTAGCTGGTGGTCTAAACAATCTCCATGGGAAAAAGCTGGATATACGACAGCCGGTGCAGGTATTCTAGCCGCTATGAACCCTGTCCAAAATACAACTTCGACAACAACAGATACCTCTGACGATGGTAACTACCTAAAGCGTATTTCCCCTAACTTCCAAGCGCAGCAGCCAGTACAACCAAACCCTTATTATCGTGCACGCTACCCAGTATATGCAGCAGAAGGTGGCATTATGCGTTTAGCTGCTGGTGGTATGCCAGGCCCAGTTGAGCGAATGACTCAAAATATGATGGGCGGTCAGGGTAATATGTACCCACAAAGCCAACAAGAACACACTAACTTTGCAACCCCCACACAAATGCCAGCTAGTGCAGAGATTATTCGTTCGGATTATGATACTAAGACACAACCTTATACCGGTGTAGCTATGGCTGATGGTGGTATTGCTGATCTAGGCAGTTACTCAGATGGCGGTCGTTTGCTTAAGGGTCCTGGAGATGGCGTATCTGATAATATTCCTGCTACTATTGGTGGGCATCAACCTGCACGTCTTGCTGATGGTGAGTTTGTAGTTCCAGCCCGTATCGTATCTGAATTAGGTAACGGCTCAACCGATGCTGGTGCTAAACGCCTTTATGCGATGATGGAACGGGTACAGGCTAAACGCAAGAAATCTATGGGTAAAGGTAAGTTTGCAGTTAACTCTAAAGCAGAAAAGGACTTACCAGCATGAGCGGCGGAGCAGGCGGAGTAGTAGATAAAATAGGGTCAGCGGATAGCCAAGCCCAAAGCAGTATGCCAACTTATGGGTCTCAAACAGCGGACTCATCTGCAAATCGCTACACAGCCACTTATGCCCCTATGCAACAAGCCCCACAACAAGCTGTACAGGATATGGGATTACAAGCTATCTATCAGAGCATAGCCAATCAGTTTGCTCCTATTTCTCAGCAGTTTAATAGTATGGATCAGTTCTACCAGCAGCCTGCACAGCAACAAGCTATGCCTGCCTATCAGAATCCTGCTTTAAACTATAGGCCCGATACATCTGGCATTACGGCTAACTTAAATCGGGTAGCTCCAAACGTAAAATTACAACAACAGCAGGCAGCAGAAGAAGCAGCAAGAGCAGCAGCAAACCAAGGGTATTCAGACCAACAACCAGAATATGTTTATGATTACAACTATTGGTATGGCGGTGGCGGCTAATGAACCTAACTGTTAAATCTGTTTCAGTAACTTATTTTCACCAAACTTGGCCTTTGGTCGAGCATTTTTTAGCCGATGCGTTAAAATGGGGTGAGGATGACTATACAGTCGAGCAGGCTAAAGCTTATTTAGCTAGAGGGGATTGGTTACTTTTAGTTGCGGTCGATGAAGAAAATAACGTACACGGTGCAGCAGCAATTAATTTTAGCAATATGCCTAACGATAGAGTTGCTTTTGTTGTTGCTATTGGCGGTAAGTTAATTAGTAGTAAAGATACGTATGAGCAGTTAACTACTCTATTAAAAGGGTATGGCGCTACTAAGATTCAAGGCGCCGCTAGAGAATCTATTGCACGTTTGTGGACTAGATATGGATTTAAAGAACGCTACAGAATTGTAGAGGCAAAAATATGAGCATCTTAAGATATAAACGAATGTTGTTGGCTGATGGCGGCGTAGCCCGTGGAGGCTCTTCTGGGGGCGGTGGCGGTGCTCCAGCCCAAACTACTTCTACTACATACTCATCTAACGTTCCCGAATACGCACGTCCCTATGTAGAAAACATGTTGCAGTCTGCACAAACGCAGATTTATAACGACGACATGACAACGTTCCGCCCATACCAACCATATAGCTCGGACGTAAACAACTACTTTGCTGGTTTTTCTCCATTACAACAATCTGCACAACAGCAAGCATACAACATGCAAACCCCCGGTCAGTTCGCTGCTGGTACAGGTTTAGCTGGCATGGCTGGTTTAGGTTCGTTGGGAGTTGCTGGACAAGCTGCTGGTGCCGGTGCTAACTATGCTGCCCAAGCTACAGACCCTATGGCTACTAAAGCGTATATGTCACCATATATGCAAAACGTTGTTGATTACCAAAAATCTCAAGCATTGCGTGACTATCAAATGGGTCAGCCGTTAATGGCTAAACAAGCAGTTGGTCAAGGTGCATTCGGTGGTAACCGCTTAGCTATTCAGCAGGCAGAAGCTCAACGTGGTTTGATGTCCCAATTACAAGGCATTGAAGCTACAGGCTCACAAAACGCTTTCCAGAATGCACAAGCACAACAACAGTTTGGTGCTAACTTAGGATTGCAAGGTTACGGTGCAGCTCTTCAAGGTTTGGGTCAAGCTAACCAAGCTGGTCAGACTTTAGGTCAGTTAGGTACTGCACAGCAACAAGCAGACCTCAATAAAATTAATACTCAAAATACTATTGGTGCTCAACAGCAGCAGCTTGAACAGAACAAGATTAACCAAGCTATTCAAGATTACGCTACAGCTCAACAATATCCATTTATGCAGTTGGGTATGATGAACGCAATGTTGCGTGGTCTTCCATTGCAACAAGCTACTACTCAGCAGTATCAAGCGGCTCCTAATACGCTATCTCAATTATCAGGTCTTGGTTTGACTGGTGCAGCGATGTACGGTATGGCTAAGAAAAAAGGCGGTAAGATTGAAGATAAAAAAGAAGGCAGTGGTTTAGCCGCCCTTGAGTTAGACAGATTAATGGGTAAAAAAGCATGAACTACGATAAAGTTGCCAAACAATTAGAAAACCCAGCAGTTAAGCTGGATATGCTAGCTAGATACGCACAAGGTCAAAACCCAGCAGTGCCTGAGTTCCTAGCGTTAGCTGAGATTAAGCGTCGTCAAAGTTTAGTTCAACATAGCCCAGCACCTGCGCAAACTACAGTACAAGAAGACTTAGTACGTTCAGCAGCACCCCAACCTATGCAGCAGATGCCACAACAAATGGCTGGTTTACAAGGCATGCAACGTCCTCAAGGCGTAGCCGCATTACCTAGCGGTATGAATGAACAAAGCCTAGCTGGTGGTGGTATTGTTGCCTTTGATGATGGCGGCTATGTAGATGGTTACGCTGGTGGTGGCATTGTTGCGTTTGCTGGTGATAATGGTAGTAACGTAGAAGACCCATTGGCAGGTTTAAGTTTTGAACAGAAGCTTCGCTTGATGCAGGCTCAACAAGACTCTGGTGACGGTATTGCTACTAAGAGTGGGTTATTTAATCGTGGCATACCTATGATCGGTAGCTTCAATAAAAACCTCAGTGCTATGGGTGCACCTACTACCTCTGCGCAAGCAAAAGCCATGATGGCTCCTCCTGAAGAAACTAAATACGACGAAGCTAAATTGTTTGAAGCCGAAGCACTTGCTAAGAAAATAGCACCAAAAGGGCAGCCTTTACCTACTGTTGGTGAAAAAGGAAGAATGGCCCCTACAACCAAAGCGGACCTTGATTCTGAAGGTAAAACAAAAGAAGACATGTACGCTAAGTACGAAGAGATGCTTAAAGGTCAAGCAGCTGAAACTAAAGCGGCTCGCCAACAAGATAAGTATATGCGTCTGCTTGAAGCAGGTCTTGGTATTATGGGTGGTACTTCTCCGTTTGCCTCCGTTAATATCGGTCAAGGCGCTATGAGTGCCGCTAAAGGGTACGCACAAGATCAAGCAGCAGCTCGTAAAGAAGATCGTGACACCATTAAAGAACTCATGGGTCTTGGCATGAAGCGTGAAGAAGCAGAACGTGAATCCCAAAAACTAGCTATGACAGAAAAACTGTATGGCGCTCATGGTCGTTACTACGATGCCGCTGCTAATGCCGCTGGTGCAAAAGCTGCTGGTGCGGGTGCTGCTAGCACTACTGCTATGGACAAGGCTAGACTTGCCGCAGTAACTTCAAGGTATAATGCTTGGGCACGTTTGAATCCAATGGCTTCGCCTGAAGAACAACGAGCTAAAATGGCAGAAATAGAACAACAAGTAGGTATGGCTGGTAGTGCTGCAGCTGCGCCTGTTGCAATAGGTTCTTGGTCGCCAAAAGGTGGTTTTTCTCTAACTGGCTCGTAAAGGGTAGCTATGCCATTAGTAAACGTTGAAGGGGTAGGTTTAATTGACTTCCCCGAAGGAATGTCTGGAGAGCAGATTGATGCTGCCATTAAAAAAGATATTCTCCCTCAGTTTCCAAAAATAGCTGCACAAACAAAACGCACATGGGGCGAAGCCGCTACTGATATTGGGGCTAGCTTAACTAGTGGTGTAGGTGCACTTGCACAGATGCCGGGACAACTTGCCCAATTAACAGGTTTATCGAAAGCCGAAGACGCAGATAAAGGCCTACAAGGTTTAGGTAAGCAACTAGAACAGTTTGGACAAGAATCTAAATCTGCGACGCTCAAAGGTAAAGAAGCCGTAAGAGCACAAAAGATTGAACAAGCAGATGGCATGTTGGCTGAGTTTGGTACAGCCATTAAAGAAACAATTAAAGACCCAGCACTGATTACATCTTTCTTTGCTGAGCAACTACCTAACTTAGCTGGCTCATGGGGCGGCGGTTTATTAGCTCGTGGTGCTACTAAAGCATTAATGGCGGAAGCTACTGGAGCTGCATTAGGTAAAGCTGGTGTTCGTGGCGCCGTTGGTACGGGTGCTGTAATGCAGGGTGCTGACATTGGTTCAGAGACTTACGAACTTGCCTATAAAGAAGCTAAAAAACAAGGAATGGATGACGAGCAAGCTAATGCTCTTGCTTTGTCTAAAGGGCGTACGGCTGGTATTGAAGCCGCTTTATTGTCTCTTGGTACCGCTAAACTTCCTGGTGGCGCATCTATTGAACGTGCAATGGCAGGTAAAGGTTTACCTGGAGCAGGTGGGTTTGCTAAAGGATTCTTAGGCGAAGCACTTTCTGAAGGTTTAGAAGAAGGTGGTGGTAAGTTTGCGTCTAACGTAGGCGTACAAGAAATCAATCCGGAACTTAGCCTTACTAAAGGTGTTGGTGCCGCTGCTGGTATGGGCGCATTGGGTGGCGCATTGTTTGGTGGTATAGCTGGTGCAGCTAATGCCCGTACTGTAGAAGATGCTAAGGTCAAAGCGGCAGATACAGGCGAACCACAACAAGTAACTTTACAGTTACCATACGACCCTAATCTACCTAAAGGTGGTGCTACATACGGTCCGATTCCTATGATCGTCTACCCAGACGGCACTACTGCATTTGCTAGCGAGGCTGGCGCCTTCCCTACTTCTGAATTAAGCGAAGAAGGATTCCAAGAGAAGTTTGCACCTCAGCAGATTCCTGAAATTATTACTCAAGAAAACCTAACTGAAATGGGTTTCCCTAAAAAGGGTGGTAAATATTTTAATGAACTTAAAGAAAAAATTTTAGGTAAAGACATTCGTGACCCAGCACAAGCTGCTGAAGTTAAAACTATATTAGAGGATTACGGACAAGGTAAAGATTTAAAAGCCGGACTTCTTAATGGTATATCTACATTCTTAGAGCGTCCTGAATTTAACCCCCCACCAGTAGCAGAAGTTGAAGCTCCTAAGAAGCGTGGAAGAAAACCAAAAGCTGTTGTAGAACAAGAAGTAGCGCAAGAAGTAGTAGCACCTGCGCCTAAGCGTCGCATGAAACCTTTAAAACCTACGGCAGAGGAGGTATTATCTGCTCAGGAACAATTAGATTTACAAGACGAACTAAATGCGGAACTAGAACAAAATGGACAAGCAGCCACTGAAAAGCAAATTACTGGGGAGTCTCCTGCATCTATCAGCGGAACAGGTCAGCCAAGCGTTCGAGTGCCTAGCGACGGACTTGGAACCACCACCGGACCTGAACAATCTGAACGACGAGGAATGGTTCCTGTTGGGGATACTATTGGACAACCTGTTGGAGGAGCGGCACCAGTCCAGCGTACATTAGGTCAACAACCTTTAACGCTGGAAGAAAAAGCTGCCCAAGTAATTGCGCAACGTCAAGCACCTAAAGCGGCGTACAACCCAGACCTTCAAGAACCTGTAGAAGGTTTAAACGCCCGTCAAAGACGGGAATACAAAGAAGCTATTGGTAACTACCTAGAAAAATCAAATTACATAGGTGCTAAAGCCCTCGATGCTATTGCTGGGGATATGCACGCTAACGATAATATCAAAGATGCAAACCGTGCGTACCGTGGATTATCAGAAGACCAAAAGGCTTACATTGCTGATAAGACTAAAGAGTTAGAAAAATATACTCGTCGTGGTAGTGCTTACGCTAAAAAACAAAACGAAGAAGTTAAAAGACGTAAAGCTTTTGAAGGTGAGTTGGAACAAGATGAAGGCCCATTAGTTGAGCGTATTAAACAAGGTGCATCTACCGAAGCCTTAGCTGCAGCTGTGCAGCGTGGCGACCTAGCTGGTGCATTAAATGCAATTGCAAAAGAAGAGAAACGAAAACAAAAAGCAGTGATGATTCT
>VFSW01013436.1_pt1 | contig 11379 bp, 10 predicted proteins | sample 5358111 | NCBI WGS metagenome assembly VFSW01 (sample SAMN11554181, study PRJNA540505) | mine drainage metagenome | isolation source: sediment from site ElyBrook_90M | place: USA: Ely Copper Mine, Vershire, VT | collected 2017 | reverse complement strand
AAGAGGTCATGGGCCTTGATATCACGCAGCACGGTGAAGAAGGGTACAATATGTAAGAGGTGCAGAGTTATGGAGTGTAGAGTAAAGACGGAGTTAAAAACTCCCAAGCTCTATAACTCCATAACTTTTTTAACTCCCCAACTCCTTCACTCAATAACTCCTCAACTTTCCTAACGCTTCATCTTCTTGACATATATGTCAATTTAACATAAGTTCTTGCCATGAAAATTGTTGGGTTGACAGGGGGAATCGGTACAGGCAAATCTACTGTTGCCGGTATGTTTGAATCGCTTGGTGCTGTTATTGTTGATTCCGATGCCCTTGCAAGGTCTTATTTATCAAGAGGAATGAACGGGTATGAACAGGTTTTGAAGAGGTACGGCAAGGGTATATTGAGTAACAACCTTGAACCCGACCGGCTAAAGATAGCCGGGATCGTATTCAAAGATGCAACAGAAAGAAGATGGCTTGAACAGCTTATCCACCCCTATGTGTTTGAAAAAATCCGGGATGAAATCAACCGCTGGAAAGACAAAGACGGTATCATGATTATCGATGTGCCTCTGCTGTTTGAATCAGGTGCCGACAACTGGCTAAGGCCGGTGATCGTTGTGGTTTGCAGCATGGATGCACAGATAAAACGCATACAGAGCAGGACGCCGGAAATATCGTATGAACACATTCTTGAAAGGATCCATGCCCAGATGCCTATTGAGGAAAAACAAAAAAAAGCGGATTTTATTATCGATAATTCGTACGGCAGAGAGCAAACAAAACAACAGGTAGAGAATATCTGGCGTACCTTCATGCAGGAAAAACGTTAGATATTTCAGAAGGACTGTTATACGGGGAAAAGGCCGGTCAGGTTAATATGATTATAAAGGAGCAGCATGGAAAAATCTGTTAAAGATGTACTTGGATCCTTCTCCAGTCTTCCAAGGGAAGATGGCAGGGACAAGATCATGAGTGCGGACGAGGCAATACGAAAGTTTATACAGCCGGGCATGGCCATCCATATAGGGATAACAAACAGTATACCGTACGGGCTTTCCTATGAATTGATACGGCAGTTCTACAAGTCGAAACCGGGATTTGATATCATAACTCTCGGCGCCATCAACCACATTATCGTTATGATGCATCTGGGTATGGTGAAGAAGGTCGTAACAACGTACGCCGGTGACCCGTATCCGTCACCGACACCGAACATCGTTGTTCAGAACCTCTATCTGAACAAGCAGGTGGAAATTGAGAACTGGAGCATCCTTGCGTTTACGCTCAGGCTTATGGCCGGTGCAATGGGGGTCGGTTTTTTACCGGTAAACTCCATTATGGACAGTACCATGGAGATAGAGAACGCGGGCAGTTTCAAGAGGATACCGATGCCGTTCGAGCCGTCGAAAGAGATAGGAGCACTCAAAGCCGTGAATCCGGATATTTCCCTGTATCATGCATTCGTTGCGGACAGATCAGGCCATGCGATATTCACACCTCCCTATGCGGAGGAGTTCTATGGAGCTTATGCAAGCCGTAACGGAGTCATCCTCTCGGCAGAGCATATCGTAGATGAGGACGTTATTCGCAAGTACTCCCACCTTTCAAAGCTGCCGTCGTACCTTGTAAAGGCGGTTGTCCCCATGGAATTCGGCTCGCACCCGAGCGGTATGGCGGAGAGCGGATTTTCCGAGTTCGACGGGTACAGCGAGGACTATGATTTTATCCTCGGGTTCAGGGAAGCGGCAAAATCCATAGACACCCTCGATACATGGATCCACAACTGGATAACGGGAGTACATGACCATGACGGGTATCTTCAGAAGCTCGGCAGTCAAAAACAGCTGTACCTGAAAGGAAAGGCAAAACCCCTTTCATGGGCCGATGAGATCAAGGATGTTCAGGATACCATATCCACGTCGGATCAGCCGTCGAAAAACGAGCTTATGACAGCAATGGCATCCGTTGTCCTTGAAGAGAAAATTCGCGGCAAATCATACCGCGCCGTTCTTGCGGGTATCGGAAACTCAAACATTGCAGCATGGTTGTCCGCTGTGAAGCTGAAGAGTGAGAAGGTCGATGTGGAGCTCATAGCAGAAGTGGGCTTCTACGGGTATTACCCGAGGCCCGGAAATCCTTTTATCTTTAATTTTGCGAATATACCGACGTGTAAAATGCTGACCAGCGCATTCGATGCACTCGGCTTGATGGTCGGGGGATATTCAAACAAAACAATCGGTATCATCGGGGCCGGCCAGGTCGACCGGTCCGGCAATATCAATTCAACGAGGGTCGGTGACGGTATATTCCTGGTCGGGTCCGGCGGCGGGAATGATGTTACCGTGGGGGCACAGGAAACCATTGTTGTGTGCCCGTTGAACCAGATGCGCTTTGTTGACAGGGTGTCTTATATAACGGGCCCCGGCGGGAAGGTCAGTACCCTGGTAACGGATATGGGGGTATTCGAGAAAGACGGCAAGGGCGAATTTGTCTTTACCCGGTACCCGTATAAAAAGGGTATGGACATTGATGCCCATGTACGGGCCGTAAAGGAAAAGACGGGATGGGACGTCGGGATATCGAACACCTTAAAGCCCGTAGAGTATCCGTCACGCGAAACGCTCATAACCATGAGGCTGTTCGATCCGAAAAAGGCGTTTCTATAAACAATAATTGGTTGCTAACGGAACCCGGAAATGATATGCAAAAACAAAAAATTATGAAAAGAAAAACATTATGATGTCTCTTATAAAACACTGGATTCCTGCTTTCGCGGGAACGACAATACTTTTACTATCCATAACTCATGCTGCGTTTGCGGAAAATCCTGTCTCCGGCAGTCTGCTGGTGGATACAAGGGCGGAGACCGGCAGCGGTGACATCAGCAGGGAGGAGTACCGGCTAACCCTGACCGCTGCAAAAAGGATACACGAGATGTACGCATACGGCGAGGTGTGGTTCAGAGGCTTTGGCATAACACAGCCAACCACCTATTTACCGCAGCTGCAGCAGTATAGCTCCGAACCGCCTACCTACGTAGACGTCAGGCAAGTGTATGTGGAATTTTACAGCTTTTTACTGGAGAACCTCGATGTCAAGGTCGGCAAACAGATACTCAACTGGGGTACTGCCGACGAGCTGAATGTTACGAATAATGTGAACCCGTATGACCTTGAAGACCCTTTTGCCTTCAACAATAAACTGCCGGTGCCTTTGCTTGTTGCAGAGTATTATTTCCCGCATGAAATCTCTTTGACCGGAGTCATAGAACCTATTTTTGTTCCCTCTGTTCTTCCTGCTGACAAATGGGTGACTGCATTTATGCCTTCCGAACCGATACCGTCATGGCTGCATCTTAACCAGATCAACATAGGTCTGACCGAGCCGCCACAGTCTATGCCCGGCGATTTGAGTTACGGCTTCAGGGTTGCGAAGAAGGCATTGTACGGCTATGATGTTTCCTTGAGCTATTATAACGGGTTCTACACACTGCCCGAGCTGAGCTCCGCAAACATCACGACATCCGGGAGCAATATTATAGCAAATGCGAACCTCGATTTCCCGAGACTTTCTATCATAGGCGCTGATTTCGCGGGTTCGATTGGTGATCACGGCGTATGGGGAGAGGTCGCCTTCAATATCCCGCAGCAGCCGGTCCGGTTCAGCAGTTATGTTTTGAATACGCCGTATCCCGCGTCATCGTACGACATAGCAACCTCGCCGTTTGTAAAGTATGTATTGGGGACCGATTATACGTTTAACGACGGTACCTATGCAAACATCCAGTTCCTCCATGGAGAGTTTTACGAAATCGGCAATCAGCTCCAGAACTACCTGAGTCTCATGGCGAACCGGAGCTTCCTGTACGATAAGCTGAAAGCGCAGGTGGCGATCATTACGGAATTCGCCCAGCATAACCTTACAAGTTATATGTTTTATCCGGAGCTTGACTGGATGCCGTATGACAGCGTAACCATGGCTGTCGGAGGATACATTTTTGCCGGCGATAGCGGAACGGTATTCGGCAATGTCATCGACGACTCAGAGGTGTTCCTCAAGGCAAGCTATGTATTCTGAGGCTTGGCGCGCTGAGATCAAAAAATAAATACACCTTCTTCTTATTGGACTTTCAGGTTATTTCAGACCGAATACCGGAACAGGGTCTTCCAGTGTGCTGATATCGCTGGTGCGCTTGATCCTGCCGTCCTTTGACAGGAAGATGACCGTTTTTATCTGTGCGTTCCGGATCATACGCCTGCAGAGAAGGCACGGCCTTCCGTCGGCAAACCCGGGCTCCTCGACCTCGCTCCCTGCAATATAGATCGTCGCGTCCTTCATCCTCTCGAGTGTACCGTTTATGATAGCATTTTGCTCTGCGTGCACGGCCTCGCACAGTTCATAGCGTTCGCCGGAAGGGACATTGAGCTCCTTGCGTTTGCACGTATTGATGTCGGAGCAGTTTATCATACCCCTGGGCGAGCCGTTGTAGCCCGTGCTGATGATCACGTTGTCCTTGACGATCACAGCACCGTACTTTCTCCTGATACAGGTGGAACGCGATGAAACGACCTTTGCGATCTCAATAAAATACTCGTCCCATGACGGCCGTTCGAACGCCTTTTTGTTTTTCCTCTTGTTCATTTATGACCGGGTGCTCATCTCTTTCGATTTCAGCGTCGCCGCTTTGACGGCCTCTACGATCGCCGATCTTATGCTCTTTGACTCGAGTACTGCCAGTGCCTCTGCGGTCGTACCAGCGGGAGACGTGACAGCCTCCCTCAATGTTGCAAACGAGAGTTCGGATTCCTTTGCCATCTTTCCCGCACCTATGACGGTCTGTATGGCGAGCCTGTTGGAAATCTCCCTCGACAGGCCCATCCTGACCCCGGCATCCGACAGTGCCTCGAGGAACATGAATACATAAGCAGGTCCCGAACCGCTCAGAGCGGTTACCGCATGAAACAGTCCCTCATTCTTCAATTCTATTACATCACCGACGCTCGAAAGTAATTCCTTCAGCAGGTTTATGTCCGTTGCATCGGCGCTGTTATTCTTGATGATAACGCTCATGCCTTCTCCCACAGTGACGGAAATATTCGGCATGACCCGTATGATCCTTGTTTGCTTGTCAAGGATACTTTCTATGAAAGCTATGTCTACGCCTGCTGCAATAGAGACGACCAATTTTTGCCCGAGCTTCCCCTTGCATTGCTCGAGGACACCCTCCACGTCCTGTGGTTTTACGGCAATGAAAACAACGTCGCCTTCTTTGACACATGCAGCATTATCCGGGGTAGACCTGACGTTATAGGTCTCTTCTATCTCTATGCGCCGCTTGTCATATTTGTCGCTGATGATGATCTGTGCATTAGTCAGTTTTTTGGATGACAGCAACCCCGATATAATCGCCTCTGCCATTTTTCCTGCACCGATAAAGCTTATTGTTTTTTCCATAATTACCCCCTTGGACCGAATAAGGCTGTCCCTATCCTTATCATAGTTGCACCTTCTTTTATAGCAATTTTATAATCCGAAGACATACCCATGGACAGCTCTTTGAAGGACTGCCCGAACATTCCTTGCTTGAGGATCTTGTCCCTCATTTCCCGTAACCCTGAAAAATATTTCGATAATTGCATTTCGTTTGCAATGGGCGGCGGCATGGTCATGAGACCCGAAGGCCGTATGTGCTTCAACGTCTTCAGGAACTGGACTGCATCGAGGAACTGCACGGCATAAAAGCCGGATTTGCTCGTTTCGTCGCCGGAATTGATCTCGAATAGCACGGGCTGAACGTATCCCTTTTGCATGGCCCTCTTGTCTATCTCAGCGGCAACATCCCTGCTGCCCACGGAGTGGATAAGCTCAAAGGATTTGACGAGGTATTTGACCTTGTTCTTCTGTATATTACCGATGAAGTGCCAGTGGAGTGAAGGAGGTAAGACGGCCATTTTGTCTGCTGCCTCCTGGACATAATTTTCTCCGAACGTATCAAGCCCGGCATCCATTGCTTCCTGTATCTTATCGATGCTCATGGTTTTCGATACGGCGATAAGTTTGATATCGTTCGGATTCCTTCCCGATTCCATGCATGCGCCGGCTATTTCTTCCCTTAATCTGCTGAGATTGGTTTGTATGGTATTCATATAGACATCATTCCTATTATAGTTGCCGCTTTTATGCAATTACTAATACATTTTCCCCGTAAGAAAACAGAATTTTTAACGTGGTTGACAATCAGGCCAAATTAATACAATGAATATACATGGATCAGGGTTCTGAAAATAATTCTTTATTGATGGGTGCAATAAAACAGGTCGGGTTTAAAGGCCTGTTCAAGTACGCCTTTTATTCTGTTGCCGTGTTCTTTTTTAACTGGATACCATTGCCGCAGCTGCGGGTTTATTATCTCAGGATGCTGGGGGCAAAGATCGGGAAAAACGTATTCATCGGAAAGGTCCAGTTTAAAAATTATCATAAAGCATCCTTCCCGGGCCTGACCGTAGGGGACTGTGCCTACATAAACGACGATGCCCTGCTCGATCTATACGACACCATGACCATAGGAAAATATGTAACCATCGGGTTCAGAACAATGCTGTTCACTCATTTTAAAGGCAGCCATGTCGATCATCCGCTGAAGCAATTCCTTCCGGACCGTCATATGCCGCTAACGGTTGGCGACTACAGCTTTGTTTTAAGCGGTTGTATGGTAATCCCCGGGGTAAAGATCGGCAGGTATGCCGTGGTGCACAGCGGGACGGTCGTGGTAAAGGACGTGCCGGACAAGTCCGTGCTGGCCGGCAGTCAGGCGAAAATCATTTATACCCTGGATATCAAAGAATAATACCCATAGAGATCTTCCTTTCTTAACCCGAATATATTATAGAACATCTTATGAACAATAATACTGCCAAAAAACATATATGGCTTATTGTCCTGCTTGTTCTTACGGTGGTTGCGGTACACGGTATTTCCCTGCGTGACGGCTTTGTCAACTGGGACGATGAAATGATGATCGCCGGCAACCCGAGGATCATGCACCTCTCCATAAAGAGCGTTGTGCACATATTCGATCCGCACAGTGTTTATACCGATAAGTTTACCGAGTATTATCCGGTCCGTGATCTCAGTTATATGGTCGACTATTTTATAGGGGGATTGACCCCCCTTGGTTATCACGTGAGCAATCTTCTGTTTGAGATAGCGAATGTTCTACTTGTCTTCGTAATCTTCCTGAAACTGTTTGACGATGCCCCGCTCGCCCTGTTGTCCGCTCTGATCTTTGCCGTACATCCGTTGACAGCAGGTGTTGTGTCGTGGGTGTCGAGCAGGAAGGACCTGATGGCAATGACCTTTTACCTGCTCTCTTTTCTCTGGTTTGTGGATTTCTACAGGACAAACAGGAGAAATGAACAAAAAGATGGATACACGCAGGCCATAAAGGCAACATCGGGAAGATTTTCCGGCAAATATCTGGCCCTGTCTTCTTTGATGTTTTTACTGGCTCTTTTTTCAAAGGCATCGGCACTTCCGCTCCCGGGTGTACTTGCGGCATACCTGTTTATCGTTGAGGACGAGAGACGCTTCAAAAAATATATCGCATATCTTGCGGTCCCCGTGATTATCATGGTCCTGTATACCCTTAATCTCTATAGTTACTCTACCAGCTATTTCGGAACCAGTACTCTTCAGCAGTGCTATAGCAATGACTGGTTTTTTTTGTTTTTCCCTGAGCTGTTTGTCATATATGCCATACACTTCTTTTTTCCATTCAACAATGCGCCGCTGTATATAGAGCCCTTGAACCGCAGCTTGCTGGAGCCCCTGTTTGTTCTCTCAATACCTTTTATAATCTTCCTGTTTTATGCATTCATGAAATACATAAGAAAAGATAAAGCATTGTTTTTCGGGTTTGCATGGATCTTATTGAATATGGTGCCTGCATCCAATGTCGTAGGTTTGCAGATCAAGATTGCCGATCGGTTTGCTTATATATCACTTGCGGGTTTTGGATTAATCATGGCACGGATACTCCGCTCAAGTACTGCCGGATCCAGAAAACTCTTTATCCTTATCCCACTCCTTGTTATACTGTCGTACAGTGCCATAAGCTTTATGCTGGATCTGACCTGGTATAACGGTGTTACCCTGTGGACGCGGCAGATCCAGACAAGGCCTTACCTGCCGGGCGTCGATAAATCATTGTGGGGATATGCGATGCTGGGCAATGCATACGGTGAAGAGGGAAATTATGCAAAGGACAAGGAGTACAGTGATTACGTGCTGGAGAGAGAGCCGGATTATACACCTGCTCTCAAGGAGCTCGGCAATGTGTACGCCCATGAAGGTGAATATGAAAAGGCCATAGCCCTGTATCAAAAGGCCTTGAAGGTTGATCTGAGTTCTTTCAGGTCAACGGATTACATCATTATTGCCGGAATGTACGAAAAGATGCATGATTACAAACGTGCAGTGGAGGCTTACACCATGGCTTTGAAAGAGCCGCATCCTTCGTATAATGACAGGGGATTAAAATTTAAAATACAAAAACTGACGGGAAAAATACATGGTAAATAAGGTTATTTTCGGAAGGCCCGATATACAGGCGGCTGATACGGCATCGGTGAACGATGTTTTAAAAAGCGGATGGATAGGTATGGGCGCGGTGACGGAAGTGCTGGAGCGTGCCTTTATAAAATTTACCGGAGCACGGTATGCGGTTGCAGTTTCAAGCGGATCCGCGGGCTTGTTTGTATCCATGCTTGCGTGCGGTATCGGCAAAGGCGATGAGGTTATTACATCTCCCCTGACATTCCCGGCGACAGCCAATGAAATCATACATACCGGAGCCGAGGTGAGGTTTGTGGACGTCGATAGCTCCGGTAATATAGATGCCCGCAGGATACGGCAGGCCATAACCACAAGGACAAAGGCAATCGTGCCGGTCCATCTTTACGGCAGGCCGTGTGATATGGACATCATTATGGGTATAGCCCGGAAGCATAAACTTTTTGTTTTTGAGGACGCGGCGCATGCATTCGGGGCATCGTATAAGAGGAAGCACATCGGCAGTATCGGCGATGCATCGGTGTTCAGCCTGTACGCGACGAAGAACATCACAGCAGCCGAAGGCGGCGTTGTGACGACGAACAATAAAAAAATTGCCGATAGGATCAGGCTGCTCAGGTCATACGGTATAACGAAGACAGCGTGGTCGAGGTTCGGGAAAAAGGATGTTACCCTGCCGTACGATACGCTGGTGCCGGGATATAATTTTGAGATACCGGACCTGCTTTCGGCCATTGCGTTGTCCCAGATACGCGGTTATGCGAAAAGGTTTGCACGGCGGAAATATATATGGGGGCGTTACGACCGTGCATTCAAAGGCCTGGGTATTGAACTCCCCGGTGATCAGGGCAGGGATTATCTCCATGCACTCCATCTTTATACGATCCGGATCGATAAGAAAAAGACCGGTATAGACCGTAAAATATTTATCCAAAGACTCGGTGACATGGGTATAGGTACCGGGATCCATTTCATATCACTGCACCTGCATTCATACTATAAAAAGAGATACGGCTACAGACCTTCTGATTTTCCCAATGCCTTGACGATCTCGGACCAGACACTTTCGCTCCCGCTTTCTTCAGGGATGAGCGACCATGAGACGGACAGGGTAATACGTGCTGTAAGGCGGATATGCAATGGCTAACCCGCAGTTGAGCATTGTGCTTGCATGTTACAACGAGGCATCACACCTCGAGAAGAGTTTCAGCAGGCTGAAAGACATACTTTCATACGCCAATTTTACCTTCGAGGTGATATTTGTAGACGACAAGAGCACGGACAATACCCTGCAGATTATAAACAACATCATCAATAAACATCCATACATGCAGATGAGATGTATTGTCCATGATGAAAATACCGGCAGGGGCAGGGCAGTAGCAGACGGGTTTAAGGCTGCTGGAGCAGATATCGTCGGCTATATCGATGTAGATCTTGAGATAGATGCGGTTTACCTGTATTCCTTTTATCGTGCAATCCGTGAAGGGTACGATGCTGGTATCGGCGAAAGGGTCTCGCGCCTCAGCCCGCATTCAATCACGAGGATATTCACGGGCAGAACCTACAATATGCTGATGAGGATGTTTATCGATCTGCCGCTGCACGATACGGAATCCGGTATCAAGTTTTTTAACAGGCACAAGCTCTTGACTATCCTTGACAGTATTGAGGACCGGCACTGGTTCTGGGACACGGAGATATGTGCCAGGATGTACAAAGCAGGGTATACGATAAAAGAAATACCGTGTATTTACGCGAGGAACAAGCATAAAAAATCAACAGTCAGGATTGTGCAGGACTCGATCTATTATTTTAAGAAGCTGATACAATTCAGGTCTGTGTACAAATCCCTGTAAAAGGTATTATATTTTAAAAAAAAGGAGCTTGGTTTATGGCACTATATCCTATCCACAGAGGCAGAAGAATACGGTCGTCAAAACAGATGCGCAATCTTGTGGCTGAAACGCATCTGAGTGTCGATGATTTTATCTATCCGCTGTTTGTGACCCATGAAAAGCATGTTCAGAAAGAGATCCCGTCCATGCCCGGCTGTTATCAGGAGTCCATCGATTACGCAGTTGCAGAGGCCCAGGAGGTGAAAGAGCTGGGCATACCCGCGGTAATACTGTTCGGGATTCCCAAGACAAAAGACGCAACAGGCTCTGATGCCTATTGTGAAACAGGGGTTGTGCAGGAGGCAATCAGGGAGATAAAGAATAAAGTAAAAGACCTTGTCGTTATCGCAGACCTTTGTATGTGCGAGTATACATCGCACGGACACTGCGGCATTGTTGACGGCGGTGAGGTTGATAATGACAAGACCCTGGAATATCTTTCCCGGATCGCCATTGCTCAGGCAAAGGCAGGTGTTGATATTGTTGCACCTTCCGGCATGATGGACGGTATGGTCCAGGCAATACGAAAAGGACTGGACGCAAATAAGTTTACCGGTATACCGATTATGAGTTATTCATCGAAGTATTCGAGCAGTTTTTACGGACCGTTCAGGGATGCGGCAGAATCAACCCCGCAGTTTGGAGACAGGCGTTCCTATCAAATGGATTATAGAAACGCACGTGAGGCAGTCCATGAAGCTATGACCGATGTCGAGGAAGGCGCCGATATCGTTATGGTCAAGCCGGCACTGAGCTATCTCGATGTTATTTACCGGGTCAAGCAGGCAACAAGCCTTCCGGTCGCCGCCTATAATGTGAGCGGCGAGTATTCCATGATAAAAGCCGCTGCGCGGCTTGGATGGCTGGACGAGCAGTCCGCCATGATGGAGGTCCTGTACTCGATAAAAAGGGCGGG
>VFSW01013435.1_pt1 | contig 11380 bp, 4 predicted proteins | sample 5358111 | NCBI WGS metagenome assembly VFSW01 (sample SAMN11554181, study PRJNA540505) | mine drainage metagenome | isolation source: sediment from site ElyBrook_90M | place: USA: Ely Copper Mine, Vershire, VT | collected 2017 | reverse complement strand
CACCGCAAGATGTCCGCTCGCGTTTGGGTCCAGGGGCGGGGGGGCTTCCATATAGGCGGTTGAATTGCCCCGCCGGAACTCCGGCATTTCGACGACCTGGCAATGGTCGGGCTCCGGCAGCCGCACGATATCGTTTTGTGCGATGAATTCCTTCAACCGCGCGACGCGGTCCCGCATGTCTCGCGTCAGGTCCTCAGGTTGGCAATGCTGCTGCGCCAGCGCATCCAGCACCCTCGCAATCGTAGCGTGTCGCCCCGCCGGGTCATCCGGGGGCAAGGGTTGCTTGGGAAAGCAGCGGCTCCAAAGCTGCCGCGCCACCACGTACATATCTCGCTGCACCCGCTCGAACTCCGCTTGGGCATCGGCCATCACCTGGTCGGCGCTGACATCCGCATCGAGCTCGAGGTCCAGCTTCCTCGCGAACTTCTTCGCGCCAATGCGCCACTCGCCGTTGGCCCGCGGCAGGAGGTCCCGTTCCAGGAACTGCTGGTAACTTTTCAAACAAGCCACCACCGGCGCCGCAGCCGCCTGGAGTGCGCTGAGTTGATGCGTCCCGGCCGCAAACTCAAAGATGCCGTGTTCGTAAAAATCTATCGCACCCCGATTCTGGCGAATGGCGGTTTCCGTATCTACCCGTGGTGGATTCTTCAGGTTCTGCCGCGCTGCAGCCACTATCCGAGGGATTAGCGCCATGCGGGCGACGCAATTGGCGACGTTGGTTTCCAGCGGCAGGGTGGATTGGGTCAGCAGCAGGTACACGCTGTCGCTGATGTACCCGCTGTAAGTGCGCGGGTCCTGCGCGAAAGGATATAGATTTGCTGTTAACCAGAGCCTGGTTTTGAGCGAGTGCTGCAGAATTTCGAAATCAATCTGGCCCGAGCGCGACAACCTTCGGTAATCGACCTCCCGCGGGAGCTGCGCCAGCGCCGCCCGGTCCTCGTCATCCCATTTCTGCCTCGCGGCCGGTGTGAGGTCTTCCAAGGCGGCGTCAAAGCGATGGTCGCCCAGGCTGGTAGCCTGGAGCGGCTGCGTTCGAAATGAGCTATCCAGATAAGTTTTGAAAAAGGCCTCGAGCTTTTGGTCCTCGGTTTGCCCCGAAACCGGCGTGCTTGCGGAAAGGAGTACGGAAATGGCTGTTATGGCCAATAAAACATCTGCGCTCATGAATCCGTGGAATGGTGCACGAGCCCAGCGCCCTGGTCAACCGCAAACGCTCTCAGTAGCTCTTGCTCTCGCCCCAGAAAGAGTTGCCGGCGGGATTGTTTACCCGGAGTTCGTTCTGAACATTTTGAACTCCTGGCACTGACGCAACCGCCTGCTGGACTTTTCGACCTTCGCTCTTTGTGGGAACCGAGCCGCGGAGGATCACCGTGCTCCCATGCACCACGACTGCCACAGGTGCGCTCGCCAAGTCCGGGTTGGTGCTGAGCGTTGACCGGATCCGCTCCGCCAAATCCCAATCCTGGGAACTGGCGCCTGATGGCGGCGGGTAGGCTCCTGGATTGCTCGCCTCATTTCCATACACCCGTGGCTCGGCGCGGTTGGAGGTGGGCGTCATGGCGGACGCCGGCAGCGGAGCGAATGCCGCAGAGGTCTCGCGAGTTGAGTGCGCGCAACCCGTCATCATCGACAGTGGCAGCGCCACACCCAGCAGAGTTTTGACAATAGATTTATTCATGAAAAACCTTTGACACGCGGAAAGCCTTCGGACAATGGGCAAGGTCCCTGAGTCGGACTCAATCGATACCCCAAACCCAGCTCACTATCTTCTTCCACTTTGGCGTCTGGAAGTCAGCTTGGCAGCTGATCCTTTTCCTCGCGTGCTATCGATTCCCCAATCGAAGTTCGGGGCAAGCCATTAAGGGTTTGGAAGAATAGCTCCCTTCATTAGGAGCTCCGCCAGTGTCTTCATTCGCTCAGGCTCTAACCAACGCCTTTACGGTTGCACATTGGCTTCCGGTCGCTTCACCGTGGGGACGAACCGTGTAGCGCCCCACGGCCGCCGGCACAATGAACGTCTCGGCGAAATGCACCACGAAGGGTTCGAATTTACCGTCCGGGCTTTCCACCAGCGCTTCCTCACCCTCGACCAGGTTGAGAACATTCACCCCGCCTTGGGTATCGTGAGGCGCCGTTTTGGTGAACCAATGGCGGCGCGTCTCGATGAACTCCCTTGCGTGCAACCCGGTTCGTTCTTCCCTCCAGCCGTCCCCGGCACAGACCGGCTCGATCCTATTAATTAAGTTCGCTCTCACCCAGGGAGTCGTTCGTTCCCATTGGATGTTCGCCGCCCCATGGTTCAGATGAATCGGACGCGGTTTGCCGTCTAAGCCAACTCGCCCCCAGTCCCACATTTTGAAGGTGAAAATATAGGGCGTCGCACTGATTTCGAGCACCATCGCCTCGGCCCCTGAGCAGTGGACCGTCCCCGCGGGGATCAGAAAATGGTCGTGCTTCCGGGCCGGCCATTTGTTCACGTAATCCTCCGTCGCGAAAGGCGCCCCCTCCGTCTGCGCCCGTTCCAGAGCCCGCAACATGGCTTTGGCATCTACCCCTTCGCGCACCCCTAAGTACACGCTCGCCTCGGGCCCCGCGTCGAGAAGGTAGTAGCTCTCATCCTGGGTGTAGTGCATCCCGAAATGGTGCTGGATGTATTCGGTCAGCGGGTGCACCTGAAAAGACAAATTGCCCCCTTCCATGGTATCCAGAAAGTCGAAGCGGATCGGAAATTCACGGCCAAAACGCGCGTGGACCTTCTCTCCGAGGAGCGCAACTGGCTCGCGCCAGACAAGGTTCAGGCTGGGTATTTCGATGCGCTCGGCGCCGAAAACCAAAACCAAGCTGTTTTCCTCCGGTACACAATCAAAGCACCAACCGTAGTTCTTCGCTCCGCGGTCCAGGTCGCAGACCTTCTTCATCCATTGTCCCCCCCAAGGCGCGGGATCGAAAAACGGCACGACGCGGAAGGGGCGGGTCGTCGCGTGGTGCAACGCTTCGCGCAAGGCATGTCCTTCGATCAGCTTTGGCGCGTTGGGCGCATGCGTGTCCAGAAAGAAATCGATGCGGTCAAAAATCTCGAATTTGTGCCGGTCCGCAACTCGCCATTCCACGAAAAAGCTGCGTTTGTATTTCCGGAAGAAATCTTCCCGCCCGTTGTTCGCACCCCAATTGCCCAGGCCGCGCCGGTACCTAAGTTCAATCTCCCAACGCGCCAGGTCCGCATACACCAGCAGGTCGCCGTCGGCGACCCACCGCGCGCCGACGCCATACACCAGGACCAGCCCTCCGGCTGCTTCTGCCACCCGCCGGCGTGCCGAAAGCAACCGCGGCGCATCAAAGAATTCCTCGAGCCGGTGGCACGACAGCACACCGAAAATCCGGTCTTCCGTGAGGTTCCTGCCGATCAGCGCCAGCAACTCAGGTTCCGACTTTTTCAGCTCAATTGTGCGGATCGTCAGCGCCGGGCGGAGTTGGGATTCTAGTTCGCCGAGCAGTTCGGCATCATCCACTCCCGGGTAGGTATCTACAAGCAGTACGGGGCGCGTTCGTCCTTGCAACCTCTCGCTCAAGCAGTGGCAGATTGCCGTCCATCCCTTCAGCGGTTCCGCCCCGCCTGGCACGGTAATCGCAGGGAATTTGTCGTAATTTGACTTTTTCACCTCTTGATCCGTGTGCCGCCGAGATCGCTCGCCAGGACGATCATGGCCGTTTAGTTGGTTTGGCGCCGCTCCACATGATTTCGATCTGCTCCAATGTCCGCCCCTTGGTCTCGGGCACGAGCGCGAACACGAAAAAGAACGAAACCAGGCTGACCAGCGCATACCCCCAAAAAGTCTTCGCCGGGCCGATTGCCGGGTTGTCGTTTAGCATCGGGAACGTTTGCGCGACTATGTAGCACGAGACCCAAACCGTCAGCGCCGCAATGGACATCGCGCGGCCCCGCAATTTGTTGGGAAAAATTTCGGAACAGAACAACCACCCCACAGGCCCCATGGCCATTGCAAAGGCGGCGATGAACAGGATCACGCACCCCAGCAACGCTCCGCCGCCGATTTGCCGATGAAACATCCATCCCACCGGCGCCAGCGCCAGCGCCTGGACCGCCGTTCCGATCAGCAGCAGCGGTCGCCTCCCGGCTTTGTCCACAAAACCAATGGCCACAAAGGTGAAGACAAAATTGATTAGCCCGACCCAAACTGAGGCGGTAAAGGCGGCCTTTTCTCCTCCTCCGGCATCCGCAAAAATTTTCGTCGAATAGTACATGATGGCGTTGATGCCGCAGAATTGTGAAAAGGCCATCAGCGCCACCGCAATCAACAGCGGTTTAAGAAAGGGTCCGGTGATCAACTCCGATAGTCGCCCCTCCTCGAGTTTCATGGCGTTGCGAATCGCGGCAACCTCAGCCAGGGCATGTTCCGCGCCGCCGGCCTTCCGCAAAATTTCCAGCGCTTCGGCTTCCTTGCCGTGCTGAGCCAGCCACCGAGGGCTTTCCGGCACGGTGAAAAGCAGCGCAATGAACCCCAAAGCCGGCACGACTTCCATGCCCAGCATCCAGCGCCAACCATATGCCGTGTTCCAGGCGGTGTCGCCTGCTCCCTGGATCAGCTTGTTCACAAACAGCGTCAGAAAAATGCCGCTTACGATCCCGAGTTGGAACAGCGTCCCGAGGCGGCCGCGCGATTTCTCGGGAGCGATTTCGGCAATATAAACCTGACAGATCATCGAAGAAGCGCCGATGCCCAGACCGCTAACCACCCGCGCTGCGAGAAACTCGCCGAACGTGTTCGGAATCGCCGACAGCACTCCGGAAATCGCATAGAGTAGAGCGCAGAAAAAGAGCAATTTCTTGCGCCCAAAGCGGTCGCTGAGGAAGCCCGCGAACATGGCCCCCGGGATGCACCCCAGGATCGCGCTGGCGCCCGCCGTTCCTTCCTGCGCGGGGCTCAGTTGCAGGTGCGCCTTGAGGTAGGAAATCGCGCCGTTTATCACTGCCGTATCGTACCCAAAGAGGAAACCGCCGAGCGCCGCCACGCCGGTTGCAAACAACACGAACCGGAAGCTCTGTGAATCTCGATTCATTTTTCGCCAGGAAGGGCAGGGGGCTGGTGAGGCCCAACCGGAACTCCGCCGGACCCTGCGGGCCAGGGAGATTGGAGGCGTTGGTGATTCGTACTTATGTGTGAACAAAGTAAAAATCCACCTTCCTCAGTCAAGCTTTTCCACCTGCGCGAGGACCCGCTGCACTTTCCACGCGCCGTGCGCCAGCGATGCCAAAGCAAAGGTGGTGAGCACCCGGGCTTTCGGGGTGAGGGGTTACCGGTCGGTCGAGTGAGCGCGGCGGACTCGATGCGGCTGGGGGCAATTCGTTTTTGGTGCCGATAGCTGCCGATAGGTGCCGGTTGGGTGGGTGTTTGGCGGCAGCTATCGGCACCTATCGGCAGTTGCGCCAGAGGAGGTTTAAGCCAAGCCTTCGCGTCAAGGCGCCTCTCATTCTGTAATGAGTGAAAATAAGCTGTTCTGACCCAGCTATGGTGTTCTGCGCGGTTTAGCCCGTGGGCCACCAGAGAGACAAAGGTTCCAGTTAAAAAACTTAATAAGAATCATACAAAATTCTATTGACAGACAACGTGTCGCGTGCTTTGATAACCTTGTTCCAGGAGTTGTGAGTGTGGACGTTTCCTTAATCGGGGCAGGGCAGAAAATGACCATTTCATGCAGTCATGTTTTGCTGGGTATACGACGAAGAAATCTCCGTCGGCTGCTCCGTGCAGCATCACGCAGTCTCATCCAGCGGGCACCAAAACGGAGGCGCGATGATCCCCGTGAGACCTGTGACATTGCAGTTAACAGACCCGGAGAATGATATTACAACCAATGGGAATGGACTGTCGCTGGGTTTAGACCCGACGACGATCATCGAGACCCGTTCGGAACCTTGCGGGCCGCACGCCCCTGCGGATCCTGACCAAAGCACTGAGCGTCTCAAGTGCTCCTACCTCGATGCCCTCTCCGCTTCCATTTCGGGAGCGGTGATTCGGTTGACCCCAATTATTGAGGAGCTGATTGCCTGCGGCATATCCAGGAAGACTCTGGTGCTATGGGGAGTCGCCGCTGGTTACAAGAAGGGCTACGTTCAGAGTATTCTCTCCAAAATACTGGTTCCGCTTAGTGGCCGGCAGCGAAGGCCTGGACCCGGACGGAGGGTACCGGATGAGGCTCTGGCCCTTTTGGCCTTCGCCCGCAACAATTTCGGCGAAAGAGCGCCGAAGTACCTTCTCGCCGCCTACCGTGTATCCAACGCACAAAGATCCCGTGAAGCGCGGGAGTGCTCGCCTAGCGTCCCTGCACTCGGAATCCGCTGCTATTCCCCTGAACAGAAATTTGTTTCCGTTACAGAAACATTTGGCTTTGGTTCGTCGCCCGCGCATGGCGCGTCCAAAACAGGGGGTCCTAGTCGGAAATTGCTTCGCGCCTTAATGGTGGGGACCGCCCTTGTGATAAGCGCCGGATTGCCCGGCTTTGCGTCGGCCTCGTCGGCGACTCCATCTGGCATTGAGTCGCAATCGCAACAACCGCTATGGCGGGTGTTGGGAGGATCAGGATCACGCCAAACCAACGTCCTGTACAACGTGCGCCAAAAGCATGTCCTGGCGGTCGCGGTGCCGAGCGGCGGGCAAACCTCGCAACATCCGGTTTTGCAAAACCTGGGAGCAACGCCACCGCCCGACGAAATCGGACCTGATTACCGCGTGTGGCGCCTTGGCGGAGCACCCGTCGGCGCGGGGAGCTCACCGTCGCCATCGAGACAGCACCGGATTGTTCAAGTCGAATCTGGCATGAACTACTGGGACGGGACCCAATGGAGTCCAAGCGATGCCAGGTTCGAAGTCACGCCAGCGGGCGATGCCTTCGTCGCAAACCGGGTTGACAACCCGATTAGGATAGCCTCAAACCTAAACACACGCGCTGCCGTAACAGCCGGCGCTGTAGGAGGAGCGAGTGGTTCGCTGCAGTGCACCCCGGTTGCTGTTGCGCTGTATGATTCGGCGAACGGAGATTTTGCGGTAATTGGCAGCATAAGGGACTGCTCAGGTGTGATGATGAGCAGCAACACGATCGTGTTTGGGAACGCGTTTGATGGGGTATGCGCAGACGTTGTCTACACGTTAGAGCGGGGGTGTTTTCAACAAGACGTTGTGATGACGGGACGCTTGGATCCTTCCGATTATGGATTTCCGCCCGCGACCACCAGAGTGCAGATTATCTCTGAGGTTTACGGCGCCCCAAATCCTCAGAAACTTCTGCGTCCTTTGTATGTCGAAAATGACGCAACTGTGCGTCAGTCAATGGCAACGCCTGACCTCGTCGACGAAGTGCTGACGTTCGGAAACTTTGTCCTTGGGACGGGACGGGCGTTCATGGGGGCGGCCGCTAATACGGTCACTAACAGCGACGCAATCCCGGTGGCGAAGCAGTTCGTAACTGCAGGAGGTCGGAACCTTCTCATTGAATCGGTGGTTTACACCTCCGTAAAAGCGGCTCTGCTGTCTCTGCCAACATGTCAATCCCACGCGGCCTTAATCAGAAAATCAAAGTTCGCAATCGCCAGTCTGCAAATTCCGAGTGCCGGTGGTGGTACAAAAGTTACTCGCGCGATAAATCGTGTGCGCATGCCGTCCAGCAGTCAGAGCTCAAACATGCATCAGGGGCTCACTATAGATTTTGTAATGACGGCAGTCAATAATACGACCGTGTTTCAAGGAGACACAACTTATTTCGTGTCAGGACCAGTGTACTGTAACCTACCAGTGACCATTGAAGGCGGAGCTGTATTTAAGTACCCCAATAATACCGAAGCTTTCATAGAAGTCACAAGCAGCATAACCTTAGCAACCACAAGCTGGCGTCCAGCAATATTTACAGCCGGCGATGACGAAAGCATTGGTGATAGTCTCTTCCAAGCCTGGAGTGGGTGGACTGGCACCATTTCACCAGGAGCGTATTATGCCAATCCCGCTATATCGCTAATGTTTATTGGACCTCAGCTCAGCAATCTACGCTTCAGCTATTGCCAAGAGGGTGTGAGAGCATACGTCTCAACTGGCAGCTCTCTGCCTGCGGTATGGGACTGCCAGTTAATCCAATGCGTGCTCGGCGTTCACATAGAAGGTTCTGGTTGCGGGTGCGGATCAGGGGGCGGGTGCGGAACTTTCGTCGTCAACAACTGCCTTTTTGGCCAGGTGCAGTATCCCATTGTCACGGATTATACTTTGGGTGTGGCAGGCGTCCTCACAGAGTGTACATTCGACCATGCGCAGAATTTGCTTACCGTCAATTCAACAGATAGTAGTGAATGGGATTTGTATAATTCCATACTTTCAACGATAGGAGGACTCTTGTCTGGCTGCGGTGGTGCTATCGGCGGTAATTACAATGGATTCTTCGCAAGCCCGAGTTTCGGAAGCGTGCAAATTCAGGAAGATCCAAACCAGACTTCTCCATTCGCGCCTACGGAAGTCACCATAAACAATCAACAATACCTGTATGTCGCAAATGGCCAAGGCGCCTATTATCTGCGCGATGGTTCCCCATTTGTGGATGCCGGCAATCCCAACTACCTGGGTTCAGCTTTGCAGGCGGACATCGCTCTGCGTACTACAGTCGTCCCAATGGAGGTATTCGACGATGATATAAACAGCAGCGAGACGTTGTACCAACAACCGATTCGTGACAACGGTTTACCAGATCTAGGATTTCACTACGCCGCAGCGGATTACATCATGAACGGCGCTACTGTGAACAACTGCACACTCAACGTCGACCAAGGAGTCGTGATTGCGTTTGTTGGCAACACTTCATCGCTCTATGAATGGGAATTGCGGGTCAACCCAGGAGGACGGCTGAACGTGAACGGAGTACCAACGAATAGAGTGGTGTTTGCTTACCTCGAAGGTATCCAAGAGAGTCCAAATCAATCCCTCAAATCCGACGGGACGATGATTGGATTAAAGGAGTTATTTTTTACCAGCGGGCCTCCTTCTCCATTTCCCGAGGCTAACGTCAGATATTCTGATTTCCCGTGCATAGCGGGAGGATTCAATGTCACTTTTGGGCCGATCAACTATCGCCGAGACCCAACTTATTCGGTCGTGCAGGATCTGGAATTCCACGGGTGCCTTTTCCAGGGCGGAGGGGTGTACTATGACGACGGTGGTCCTCAAGGACGGCCGTTCGGAGTCAAAAATAATGTTTTTGAGCGCGCAGACCTAGAATTCTAAGATACGGGCAACTACGCTAGTTATTACAGCGCGACCCCCTACAGTGCGCAGGTGACTGCTGCCAACAATTTGTTCTATGGAGGATACATGGCCTTATCACCAGTGCAGGGTAGTAACCAAGGAGGGTCCTGGACGTTTATAGACAATATATTTGATAACGTGCAATTCGAGGAGGGACAAAATGGTCTCCTCGATGGGCCAGTAGGAGTAAATAATCATAACGGATATATCGGAATGACTGGAGATCATTTGTCTCCGGTGCAGGTGCCTGGCTCTGATCCGGACCTTCCGTACCTTGTATACCAAAGCGGTCCACTCGGGAGGTTTTATCTTCCGACAGGAGCAACTTCCCTTATCGATACCGGGTCACGATCATCCGCCGCTGCGGGGTTATACCACTTTACCTCTTTTACCGACAATGTGAAAGAAGCGACGACTCAGGTGAATATGGGCGCGCACTATCTCGCCCTTGTAGCAGGGGGAGCGTCGGACGCCAATGGAGATGGCATTCCGGACTTTCTTGCTGATGCCAATGGAGATGGGATAGAGGGTTCAGACGAAGTTCCCTGGCAGAGCCAAAATGATGGTCAACTCAGTATTTTATCCCCGAGCGATGAGTCTCAGGTTAGCGGTGTAGTGACGTTTCGGCTTAACCCGGGAACAATCGCCCAGCCAGCTCAGAACGTTTCCGTATTGGTGGATGGAGCCGGCGGAGGCGGCTGCGTTCCACTGTTGGCACCGGCCACGTCCATTGCCCAACTGGAGGTAGATACTCGACGTCTAGGTAACGGGCCACATACGTTCCAGCTAGAGGCGGAAATTCCAAATACCTCCGACGCGGTTATGGATGGCACTACGATTCAATCTGACCCCATCACATTAAACGTCCTGAACCTTAACAGCTTTCCCGCCTGGCACGACCGAATCGAACAATCAGTAAATGCAGATCTGTTGTCATCCGCGGAGGTGGACAACTATACGCTATGGTTCTTTGACTCCGACTATCCGAAGGCTTACGATCCATTCAGCGCCGTTGTGTATCGTCAAGGCACGGTTGTCAACGGGGCTATCGACTACTTCGACAGCCCGGCGCACTTCTTCGGCGATGGAACTGCCTGTCCCGTAATGTCCTCATTTACTGAACTCACAGCGCAGCCTTTGTTCAACAACCAGCCATCACCAAACGACTTCGTAACTAGCAACCCAAAGTCTCAACAAGACATTCCTTGGTCTGCGGATTGGGGGTTATGGGTAACAACATATAGCGATGACCGTATCGACTACCTTGGCTCGCCGCAGAATCCTACCCTGGACTATGAGATTTTCTCGCCTGTCACGGACCGCTGGTGGCATGAGGGCGCTCTTGCGAACTGGTTGAACTGTGGGTCCTTGGCGACCGACGGTAACGACGCAAGCTTGGTGGAAACACCTGATCCATCCGCAAACTCCCCCCAGACTTGGCCAATGCGAGCTAGTACTACCTCTGGAAATGTCCCCATGTACCGCGACCAAAGGCTTCTGAAGACATTCCTTAGTGACACGCGGGTTCGTAATTTTTACGGTTGTGCTCACGGGTGGGATTATTACTTTTCGGGAATGACGTACGTTGATTTCGACAGCGCCATCGCAGGTAGGCGGTTTCGATTCGCCTTTTTGGATGGCTGCCATACCGCGCACAACCCGGGATTCTTTCGAGCGTTTGGAGCTTCGGACGCGGAGGTCTCAAGCGCTACTCTCTTTGGAACCATCCAGGCGAATACACCTCCGGGACAACCCTTAAAGGGGCCTCTGCTCCTTCCGACCTACGAGGGAACCACCGACCAAAATCCCACACAGCTTGGCATTAGGCCGTCTGCATTTTTAGGCTGGCGATATGCAGTCGTCATTGGGCACAAGCTTTCGCAGCCTACATACGATCCAGTTACGGGGAACTATTGCTTAAATGATGATTATCCTGCATTAGCTCATTGGGAAATGGACCTCGTTTCATACTGGCAACAGTCGGACGAGACCCTCCTGCAAGCGTTTGCTGATGCAACGACCGATGCCGCGCAAAGTTCCTCGTATCCTCGCTGGGGTTGGGATGTCTGTGGCCTAGAGGG
>VFSW01013434.1_pt1 | contig 11380 bp, 6 predicted proteins | sample 5358111 | NCBI WGS metagenome assembly VFSW01 (sample SAMN11554181, study PRJNA540505) | mine drainage metagenome | isolation source: sediment from site ElyBrook_90M | place: USA: Ely Copper Mine, Vershire, VT | collected 2017 | reverse complement strand
TTACAAGCCAGAAGCTCCACCTGAAGTAGTCGGTCGCTCCCCATGCCGGTTGTTTGACGTCGACGGAAATTCCGAGCCAGACTGTCAGGCTGTGCTCCGGGGAGGTGACGATGCGTGGTGCGCGCGGGCTGGTCGTCGGGCTGGTCGGTCTGGGCGGCGCATGGGTGGGATTGCCCTGCTGGGCTGAGAACGCGGCGCTCACCGAAGCCCATCAGCGCATCGACAAGCTCCAGTACCGGGAGGCGGCGGACGCCCTGAAGCGGGTGCGGGCGGCGAGCGGCCTGAGCCATGCCGAGTTGGTGGAGACGCTGCAGCTGCAGGGCGTCACCAGCGCCACGCTGGGTAACGCGGACGAGGCGGAGGGCTACTTCCGCGAGCTGGTCTCGGTGGAGCCGGACTACAAGCTCTCCAAGCGCTGGGGACCCAAGATCCAGACGATCTACTTCTCCGCCAAGTCCTGGCTCGACGACCAGCAGCCGATGACGCTCTCGCGGCAGCCGTCGCAGCAGATCGACGGGAAGATCGTCGGGGTGCAGGTGCAGCTGGGGCCCGATCCGCTGAAGATCGTGCATCGGGTGCGGGTGCACCTGAATCCCGAGGGCGGCACCGAGGTGACCCAGACCCGGGATGTGCAAGCGCCCACCACGGTGGCCATCGCCGTCAGCCCGGCTACCACCGTGCGTTGGTGGGCCGAGTCGCTCGGCGATCACGACGAGAGATCCTCCCGTCCCTGGGCCCGGCGGAGAGCCCGCTGGCCGACCCGGCGACCGCCGCGGCGCCGACATCGTGGTGAGCGGCATCTTCGGGGTGAAGCTCTCGAACGAGAACTCACAGCTGAGCAACCCCAACGTCGACTCGCGCGGGCGGATCGTCGGCCTGTCGCAGAACTCGGCGAACTCGCTGGTCAAGCAGGCGCAGAGCGACGCCCTCCTGGCCAACATCTTCCTGGTCTCCGGCGCGGTGTTGGTGGCCGGGGGCACGGGCGTCTTCGTCTGGGGTTCGCTGAACCCCGAGCCCGGCGGCGGTGGCGAAATCGGCGTCCAAGGGAGCTGGTAGATGACGATGCGAACGAGGGTCACCGCACTCTTCGTGCTGGGGCTGGCCGCCTGCCAGGCGCAAAAGCTGCCCACCAAGCCCTTCGCCTGCAACGTAGACAGCGACTGCATCAATCCGGGCTACCTCTGCCAAGGGGGAGTCTGCGTCGTAGAGGGTCAGTCCACCGCTTCCAGCGCAGCCTCGACGGCAGCCTCCTCCACGAGCGCGAGCGCCTCGTCCACCGCCGCGACGGTAGGCTCGTCGTCAGGGACAACGGCGCACGTCACCACCGCTTCCTCGTCGGGCACCGGCTCGACGGTGCCGCTGGGCACCTCGTCCGGCGCGGCGTCGGCTGCTTCTTCTACGGCTGCGTCGTCGACCTCCAGCAACTCAAGCGCGTCGAGCACGTCCTCGACCACCTCCACCTCGACCACCTCCACCTCGACCACCTCCACCTCGACTTCGACCTCCACCTCCTCGACCTCCAGCACGTCGTCGAGCGGGACCACCGTCTTGGCGTCGTCAAGCTCCTCCAGCAGCTCATCGAGCTCGTCGTCGAGCTCCTCGTCCACTTCGTCGAGCTCCACGTCCAGCTCTTCGAGTTCCTCCAGCAGCTCGTCGAGCTCGTCCTCCAGCAGCTCTTCGTCCTCGAGCTCGAGCGGCAGCACCTGTGGAAACCTGGGTACGCTGACCGTGGTCGTCGGTAACGACACGGGCAGCGGGAACGATTTTCAGGGGCTCTCCGCGATTGCCGATGGCACTCCCTACATCCGCATGACGGCAGTCAATCCATTTGTGTGGCACAGGGAGCAAGGCAAGACTTGGACCACCCTGAGCAATACCATCAGCAACGATGGGGTCACCGATCTGACCTTCTCGGCGTGCGTCCCGCCCGGGAGTTACACGCTGCAATTCTGGGATGTCTGTGGCGGGGGCGGTCTGTGCGCGTCAGGCGGCGGCTTCAATGCCGGTACGCCCCCGGCCACGACCTACCGCGGCGGCTGGGAGATCGGCGACCCCTCCCGCCTGCTTCCGCTCGTCGCCGGCCAGGAGACCCAGGCCCGGGTGTATGTGATCCACTCCAACGTTCCGACGTCGGACAACTTCTACGGTGCCTACGCCCTGTGGACCTACGGGGCGTGCACCAGCGATGCGCAGTGCCCCAGTGGCACCAACTGCGCTAACGGCGCGTGCCACGACCTGGGCTACGACGTTGGAAACTGCGGCTCGATCGGCAACGCCTGCGATGGCGGCGTCTGTTGCGCCAGCGCGTGTACCGACCTGAGCAGCGACGCGAACAACTGCGGCGGTTGTGGCGTGGTGTGCGGTACCGGTTCGACCTGCTCCTCAGGGCAATGCACCGGCACCGTCTCGGGGGGCGGCATCCTCGCAGCCGCCGTCGAGCGCGACTTCGCTGCCGATCCCACCGGCTACAACGGCGTCTTTGCCATTGCCAATGGCACTCCCCATCTCGAGGTCGGGCAGGATGGGCAGGCAAACTGGCCAAGCGAGAGCGCCAAGACCTGGACCACGCTCAACGGGTCGATCTTCTCCCAACCGACCCGCACGGCCATCTACGCGGTCTGCGTGCCGCCCGGCAACTACACTCTCCAGTACTGGAACGACGGCTGCATCAACAACACGAGCGGCTGCGGAACCTACAACAACGGTACGCCCCCCTCCCTCTCCGGCGGTAACCATTACCTCTGGCAGATCGGTGATGCGAGCACGTCGCTCGCGGTGGCCGCCGGAGGCGTCACGGGCGTGAACCTCGTGCATACGCAGACCAACGTCCCGGCCTATGACAACTTCTACGGCTCCTTCGCTCTCTGGAGCTACGGCGGCTGCGGCACCTTCTGCCCGCCGAGCTCGAGCTGCCAGGTCGACGCTTGTCCGACGGGGACCACCTGCTACCAGGGAGCCTGCTACGACGAGGGCTTCGACACCCGAAACTGCGGCAGCGGCGGGCACGCCTGCACCGCCGAGAGTTGCTGCTCGAGCGCTTGCGTCGACATCTCCGGCGACCCGAACAACTGTGGTGGCTGCGGTATCGTCTGCGACGGCGGGAGCTGCGCCGGCAGCGTCTGCCAATAGAGCGGTGGTCCCACGACAAGGAGCTGGTTCATGACGTTGCGCATCTCCGTCGCAGCGCTGCTGGCGATCCTCATGGGATGCCAGGCCAGCAAGCTCCCCAGCAAGCCCTTCGCCTGCAACGTCGACACCGACTGCATCAACCCGGGCTACCTCTGCCAAGGGGGAGTCTGCGTCGTGGAAGGAGCGTCCACCGCCACCAGCAGTGGAGCCTCCAGCAGTGGCGTTTCCAGCAGCAGAGCCTCCAGCGGCTCGACCGCCGCGAGCGCGTCGTCCGCGACGGCGACCTCCTCCTCGGGAGGAACGGCGCACGTCACGACGCAGGGAACGTCGAGCGGCGCCGCCACGGCGACCTCGACGGCCTCTTCCTCGAGCTCGACCTCGTCGACCAGCAGCTCCACCGCAGCTTCGAGCTCCACGGCCTCGTCGGGCAGCTCCGCGACGGCATCGACGTCGAGCAGCGGCACTTCCTCCAGCAGCTCGTCGTCCAGCTCCAGCTCGTCCTCCAGCTCCAGCAGCTCCTCGTCGAGCTCCAGCAGCTCCTCGTCCAGCTCCAGCAGTTCCTCGTCCGGCTCGGCCTCCAGCTCCAGCAGCTCCGGCTTCGTCGTCTGGACTCCGAGCTACCTGCTGCCGCTGGCGGGCGGCAGCGGCACCGAGACGGATGCCGGCGGCTCCGGCGACATGGCGCTGCTCAGCAGCCCGACCAGCATGGCCTTCGATGATCTCGGCAATCTGTACATCGCGGACGACGGCAACAACGTCCTCCGCATGTTCGACGTCGCCACCGGGGTGATGACCACGCTGGTCGGCTCCGGGAGCGCCGCCAACGTGGACGGCGTCGGAACCGCGGCCTCGTTCAATGGACCCAATGGTCTGGCCTACGATGGCAACGGACACCTCTTCGTCACGGACAGCGATGACGTCATCCGACAGGTCGACCTTACCAACCTCTCAGTCACCACCGTGGCCGGCGCGTCGAACCAAGGCACCTGTGGATTGGGCACGGGAACCGCGGCGCGCTTCAACGGCCTCGGGAGCCTCGCCTCGGATCGCAACGGCCATCTCTTCGTGGCGGTGACCTTCTGCTTCAGCGTGGTGGAGTTCGACACCACCACCTGGAATGAGACCCTGGTGGCCGGGTCGAACAACACCAACGCGGTCTGCGCCTACGCCGACGGCACCGGATCCGCTGCCCAGTTCTCGTACGCCGGCTCCGTCACCTACGATGGGCAGGGGAACCTCTACGTCATCGACAGCGGCGCTCCGTTCTGCGGGAGCACGGGGAACACCCTTCGAAAGATCAACATCGCCACCCAGGCGGTGACCACCATCGCCGGCGTCGCGGGGCAGGCGGGCAGCACCGACGGAATCGGGGCGGCGGCACGCTTCAATCAGCCCGGCGCCTTGCAGTTCGTTCCGGTAGGCAGTACCTCGGCCGGCTCGATCTTCGTGGGCGATGGACACAACGACACCCTCCGCCAGATCGACCTGGCGACCGACGCGGTGACGACGGTGGCCGGCGTCGTGGGGCAGCCGGGTACGGCCGACGGCCCGGCCCTCGCCGCGCGGATCACGTCGGTGGGCGGCTTTGCCTATGACGGCATCCACGCGCTGTACTTCGACGACCCGAGCGAAGACACGGTGCGGCGCTTCGACTTGGCGGCGGATCGCATCATCACCGTCAGCGGCGCGATCGGCGTCCCCAGCCTCCGCCAGAGCAACACCGGCTCGGCGCGGTTCAACGGGCCGCTGGGCACCGCTTTCGACGGCTCGACCTTCCTCTACATCTCCGACACCGGGACCAACACCATCCAGCGGGTCAACGTCGCCACGGGCGATGCGACGCTCTACGCCGGCACGGGCGCGGCGACCAACATCGACGGACCCGTCGCGTCGGCGGCCTTCGACGGTCCCGGCCACCTGGCCTACGACGGAACCCAGTTCCTGTATGTGGCCCAGGATGACGACGTCATCCGGCAGATCGACCTCGTCAACAACACCGTGGCGACGGTCGCCGGCTCGCACAACAACGGCAACTGCTCCAGCGCCGGCGTGGGCCCCACCGCGACCTTCAACGCCCTCGGGGACATGGTGGCCGACGGGCAAGGGCACCTCTACGTCGCCGACGTCTTCTGCTTCAGCGTCATCCAGCTCGACACCAGCACCTGGCAGCAGACGGTGCTCGCCGGAAGCAACGACACCAACGGCACCTGCGCCTACGCCGACGGCCCGGCCCTCTCGGCGCGCTTCTCCTACGCCGGCGGCATCGCCTCCGACGGCCAGGGACACCTCTACATCTCGGACAGCGGCGCCGGCTTCTGCAGCGGCACCGGGCATACCATCCGCAAGCTGGATCTGACCTCGGGTAGCGTGACGACCATCGCCGGGGTCGCGGGGCAGAGCGGCAGCACCGATGGCATCGGCACCGCGGCGCGCTTCCACACCCCAGCCACGCTGGCCTTCGTGCCCAACCTCGGAGCCCCCGGGCCAGGCACGCTCTTCGTCGCTGACACCGGCAACGACAGCGTCCGCGAGATCGACCTGGCCACCGGCCAGGTCAGCACCCCGATCGGAGTCGCGGGGAGGACCACCCTCTCCACCGGCTTGCTCCCCGGAGGGCTGGACAACCCGCCGCAGGGGATGGCTCTCGGGCCGGGGCCCTCGCTCCTGCTCTCCGACTACGCCAGCAACCGGGTGCTCCTGGCCCGCTAGCCAGCCGCGCCATCCGGTCGAGAGGGGCCGCCGTCATGGGGCGGTGAGGTGGGTCACCCCGGCGACGCTGCCGGCGGCCGAGCCGCCGAGCCAGCACCCGCCCTGGGGATCGGTGGAGGCCGGCGGGTAGAGGGTGGTGCCGGCGATCAGGTAGACGCAATCGTAGGTGAAGTTGCCTCCCACCAGGTAGCCGGTGCCGAAGGGCGTGATCGGACCCAGGAAGGCGTTGTACCAGTCATCGCCGCTGGTCCCCCTCTTTGCCGAGGCCCCGCTGAGGCTCAGGCCCGGATCGCTGTAGGCCATGACCTGAGAGGGGGTCGAGAACGTGCTGGTGACCAGGAGGTTCCCTCCACTGATCAGCAGGCCGGCCGCGCTCCCGTTACCGTAGTTCTGCATCTGGCAGGTGGGCGTCGGGCCGCCGGTGTCGCTGCAGGTCTCCCAGCCGAGGTGGATCAGCGTCGGCTGGGTCGGGTCGGCGCCGGCATAGCGGGTGAGGTACGGCTCATTGCCCAACGAGCCACCCATGGCCACCACCATCGAGTTGTCCGCGAGCCGCGCGATGCCCAGGGGTACCCACCAGGCAATGGCCTTGGTCGGATCCGCCGGATGGTCGGGCTGGCTGCGATAGCTGCCCGCGCCGGTGAACACCAGGAGCACCCCCGCCGAGTCCTGTCCCTTGAAGCCGCTGACCCACACGTTGCCGTTGGCATCCTCGGCCGCTCCCCAGGGACGCACGCCCATGGGCCAGAGCGGATTCCCGGCGTGGTCGGTGTCGTCGAACGTCGAGACGAGGGCGCCGGCAGGCGAGAAGACCTGCAGCGAGTGGGTGCATGCCGTCGTCGGCGCGCACCCCGCCAGGAAGTTGCCGTTCTTCAGTCGGGCGACCATCGCCGGTCCCGGGACCTGGGTCGGTCCGAGGAACGGTTGCACCTCCGTGCCGTCCGAGGCGAACGACCGAATCGAGGTGCTGGTGTCGGCGATCAGGGTGTTGCCCACCACGCTCCAGGTAACCGTGGCGGTGGAGGGCGCGGCGGTGCAGAAGTGGGCAGTGACCGTGGCGGTGACCGTCGAATCGGGAAACGTGCTCGGCAGCATCCCCGGCACCACGGTCACCCAGGCCTGCTGGGTGCTGGTCAGGCTGTGCGAGTCGACGACGGTGTACGACGGGTTGGTCACCACCTCGTAGCGGGTGGGGGTCTCTCCCGCGCCGACGGAGCAGTCGATCTCCACCGCGGCGCTCGCCCAGACCGGGCCTGCATCCGGCTGCGCCAAGGCACAGCTCAGCGCCGGCGAGTTCCCACCGTTCTCGTGGCAGTTGGGATTGGTGGTGGTGCTGCCGCTGGTCGTCCCCTGTCCGGTGGTCGCCGTGGTGCCGCTTCCGGTGGTCCCGGCGCCACGGGTCCCACCCGACGATCCTCCGGCGCCGCTCCCGGTCCCTCCGGTGGGGGTCTGAATGCAGCCCAAGGCCGCCAGGGCCAGGCTGCAGCTGAGGGACAAGAGCAAGGAGCGCATAGGAGCCGTCCAACGAAGGGCCCAGATCTATCAGAAGCCTCTCCCGGGCCCACGTCGGTCCGTCGGCCGACCTCGAGATGATCCTCCGGGCCAGCGACAACCAGGTCCGGAGATATTGCCATGCACACTCGCCTCTGGGGTCGTCGCTGCTCGCCGTCGTCTCCCTCGCCCCACGGACCACCACCTCCGCCGACGAGCGGTCGGAAGCCGCGGCGGAGGGCTGCCCGCCGAGGCCCTCATCGCCGGCTGAGCGAAAGGGCCAGGGCCCTGGGATTGCCAATCGCGACGTCTTTCGCCTAAAGAGACGTCGCGATGCGGACACGGATGGCCTTTGCTCGTCGCGCCACGGGGGCGCTGCTCGCCCTGATGCTCTCCACGTGCTCGGGCACGAACTACACCCACCTCTACGCCACCCAGCCCTTCGCTCCAAGCTACACCGCCGCCGACGTCGCCGCCCTCAACCACCTCGGGGCGACGGTGGTCGACAAGGGCATCAACTTCAGCGTCTATTCGGAGCACGCCACCAAGGTGCAGGTGCTGCTCTTCGATGGCCCCAACGACGCCCGCCCGAGCCAGCAGTTCGACCTGATTCAGCAGGGCCCCGTCTGGAATGTCTTCGTCTACGGCATCGGCCTGCATCAGATCTACGGGTATCGGGCCTGGGGTCCGAACTGGCCCTATGACTCCAAGTGGCAGCCCGGGACGATCACCGGCTTCCAGTCCGACGTCGACGCCGCCGGCAATCGCTTCAATCCCAACAAGCTGATCCTCGATCCCTACGCCCGCATGGTCACCCGGCCGTTCAACTGGGCCGAGGGCTCCGCGGCCAGCGGCCCGGACCGCACCGTCTCCACCTACCAGGCAGCCGGGAAGGCCATCACGGTGGCGAGCACGTACGCGTGGAGCGCCAACGAGGCGACCTGGTTCGCCGGCCGCCAGAACCCGAACATGCCGGGGCACCGCTGGCAGGACCAGATCGTCTACGAGATGCACCCCAAGGGGTTCACCGCGAGCACGGCCTCCAGCGTCGCCCACCCCGGCACCTTCCGCGGGCTCGGCGAGAAGGTCGCCTACCTCAAGGACCTGGGCATCACCGCGGTGGAGCTGCTGCCCAGCTTCTGGAAGTCGACCGACGGCGGCTACTGGGGCTACGACACCATCGGCTTCTTCATCCCCGAGCTGACCTACATCGCCCTGCTCGACCCGAACAACCCCGAGTCGCCCATCGACGAGTTCAAGTGGATGGTCGACCAGCTCCACCAGGCCGGCATCGAGGTGTACCTCGATGTGGTCTTCAACCACACGGGCGAGGGCGGGCTCTGGCGCGACGAGATCCAGCAGACCGACTCGCCGCCGCTGCCCCACGCCGACCCGACCCTGCTGGCCTTCGACCCCAAGGAGGTCGCCAGCATCCTGCAGTGGCGCGGCCTGGACAATCAGGCGTTCTACGCGCTCTCCAACGACAACCAGACCTACTGGGACAACTCGGGCGTCGGCCAGGACATGCGGGCCAACCACGCCCCGTTCCAGCGGCAGATCCTGGACACCCTCCACTACTGGGTGAGCGAGATGCACGTCGACGGCTTCCGCTTCGACGAGGCGGCCGTGCTCGGCGAAGACGACAAGAACTACAACACCTTCGATCCCGCCAAGAGCGTGCTGCAGCTCATCGCCGATGATCCGCTCCTCCAGCAGCAGAACATCCGCATCACCGCCGAGCCGTGGTCGGGCGGCGGCGACTTCAACGGCAGCTATCCGGCCGCGACCAGCCTGCTCAACTACGGCTGGGGCGAGTGGAACGGCTCCTTCCGAGACTGGTGGCGGTCCTTCCTCAACTGCGATGGCGCCGGCGGGCCGTGGCTCCAGAGCCAGATGGGGTCGTGCCCCGCCGACGGCAGCGGCAACGGGGTGCAGTGGACCTTCAACTCGTCCATCTATTGCCCGGTCTCCAATTCGGCCAACGGCGGCTTCCTCATCTACGGCTCGCAGCCGATGTTCCAGCCCAACGGGCGCCTCCCGTACCACTCGTACAACTTCGTCACCATCCACGATGGCTTCACGCTCTACGACGAGTTCTCCTTCAACCAGAAGCAGAACGGCTGTGGGCCCCTCAATCCGGCGTGCTGCACGATGGCCGCCACCAGCTTCTGCAACCAGGTGGACGGCACCAGCAACAACTACTCGCGCGACTGGGGTCAGGCCGCCGAGCCCACCAAGAGGGCCATGATCCGGGCGGCCTTCGTGGCCATGCTCACCTCCCACGGCACGCCCCTGCTCCTCGGGGGTGATGAGTGGATGCGCACCCAGCTTGGCAACAACAACGCCTACTCGGGTCTGGCGGACAACGCGAACAACTGGTTCGACTGGGGCAGCTGGCAGCCCAACCCCGCCAAGAACCGGATGCACGACTTCGTCCGCCAGCTGATCGCGCTGCGGAAGCAGTTCAGCTACGCGCTGGCGCCGGGCGATTGGACCTCCGGTGCCGCCCTCAGCTGGGAAGACTCCACCGCCGGGGCCACCGCCAACTGGAACAGCCGACACCTGGCGGTCCACTACCCCCCGAGCAGCCTGGGGCCGGAGATCGACATCCTCTTCAACTTCGAGAGCGGCCCCGTCAACTTCACCCTGTCCAGCGGTACCTGGGTGCAGCTGGTCGACACCCAGGCGTACTTCGATCCCGACACCGACATGGACAACACCTCCAAGAACGCCTCGCTGGCCAGCCCGGTCACGGTGCCGGGCAATTCCTACAACGTCATGCCGCAGTCGATCGTGATCCTGGAGAATACCGCCAGCATCGCTTCGCACTGACCCGGAAACCTCACCTGTGATCTCTCGGACGGCATGGCTGGCGTTGGTGGTGGTGTGCCTCGGCCTCGCCGGCCCCGCGCGCGCGGATGGCACCAGCGATCGGGTGAGCATCGGCGGCTACCTCCGCCTGCAGGGCCTCACCGACCTGCAAGGAGGCAACGGGCGGCTGGGGTTGTCGTCCTATGGCTGCGGCTTGGGTGGCCCGTGCCTGTACGGCCGCCTCCTGAACGAGGGCCCCTACGGCATCCTGCTCCTCCGCATGAACCTGCTGGGCGATCCCACCTCGACGGCCCCGTGGGCCTCGATCGTCGGCCGCGTCGAGGGGTCGTCGTACCTCGGGACCGACTCCGGCAACGGCGGACTCGCCAACTACACGATCTCGGTGCTGGCGCTGGAGGCGGGCAACATCCTGCTCGACAACGTCACCTGGCGCGTGGGCGTCCTCTGGTACGAGCCCGGCGATCTGGGGCTCTATGACCTGTTCCTCGACGACCTCTTCTACGGCGTGGTCGGCGTCTCGGGCTTCTACAAGACGCGCCTGCTCGACCTCCTGATCGGGGTGGGCGACGCCGGGTGGAGCCTGCATGGCTCGAACTACGACAGCGTCTTCACCGGCGGAGCCTGGGCGCGAACCCGGCTGGGGGGACACTTCGAGCTGGGCGCGGGCGGCCAGTTCGGCTTCGAGCCCTCTACCCCCGGCAACCAGAACAGCCCGTACCAGACGCCCGGCCTCACCTGGAAGGACTTCTACCAGAAAGATTATGTGCAGAATTACTTCCAGCAGCTGGGGACGGCGGTCAACAGCGGCACGCAGCTGCCCAACCCGGTCGCCCGATCCTCGCTGAACTGGAAGCTGGTCGGCTACCTGGGCTTCGGCAAGCTGGGGCCGCTCAAGTGGAACAACTTCTACATTCACTATGCAAAGGCGCCCCCGCAGACGACCTATCAGGAGACCTACCAGGGGACGACCTATACCCTGTACATCCACGACCTGACGGACAAGCAGTACGAGCTGGAGATGGGTGACGAGGCTCAGTTCGTGCTGATCCCCAACTGGCTCGACCTGACCATCGCCGGCCTCTACGGCGAGGAGCACAACCTCACCAACACCCTGGTGGCCGGGGGCGACAACATGCAGTTCATGTCCACGGTGGCGCGCTTTCAGTTCTACCTCACGCCGCAGGTCCACCTGCTCTTCGAGACCAGCGCGGCCCACGAG
>VFSW01013433.1_pt1 | contig 11380 bp, 8 predicted proteins | sample 5358111 | NCBI WGS metagenome assembly VFSW01 (sample SAMN11554181, study PRJNA540505) | mine drainage metagenome | isolation source: sediment from site ElyBrook_90M | place: USA: Ely Copper Mine, Vershire, VT | collected 2017 | reverse complement strand
CCTGTTAAAAGGCTCCACAAATCGACGACCTGAACAAAAGCACTCAGCGCCGAGCGCACGCTTCACGCCGCCAATATAGTCACAGCCTCGGTGCGAAGCGAGGAATCCCTCCGTTCCTGTGTTGCGAGGCAGAAAAGAAAGAGGGATTCCTCGCTTCGCTCGGAAGGACGGAGGTCAGCGCGTAATGCGCGACGTATTCAGCCTGCCCTACGGTTTCCAGCGCAGGACCGGCTTGCGCGCGGCCGTGACTTCATCGAGGCGGCTGACGCGCGTATTGTGCGGGGCGGTCTTCACAAGATCGGGATTTGTCGCCGATTCTTCCGCGATGGCGCGCATCGCCTCGATGAACAGGTCGCACTCCTGCCGCGATTCAGATTCCGTCGGCTCGATCATCATGGCGCCGGAGACGATGAGCGGGAAGGCCGTCGTGTACGGATGAAAGCCGTAGTCAATCAGGCGCTTGGCAATGTCCATCGTGTTCACGCCGTTTTTTTTCTGCCGCGCATCGCTGAACACAACCTCGTGCATGGACGGGGAATTGAACGGCAGGTCGAAAACGTCCTCAAGCTTTTTGCGGATGTAATTCGCGTTGAGCACGGCGTCTTCGGTCGCCTGCCTGATCCCCGGCCCGTAGGCGAGCGTGTTGGCGAGCGCGCGCACCAGCACCCCGAAGTTGCCGCCGAAGGCGCGCACACGACCGATGGATTTCCGGCGCATTGGATCCGCCGCGAACCGGCCGTTTTTTTCGACAATCACCGGCAATGGCAAATAAGGCTCGAGGATGGATTTGACCATCACGGGACCCGCGCCTGGTCCGCCGCCGCCGTGCGGCGTCGAAAACGTTTTGTGCAGATTCAGGTGCATCACGTCCACGCCGAAGTCGCCGGGGCGGGCGACTCCGGCCAGAGCGTTCATGTTCGCGCCGTCCATGTAGAGGAGCGCGCCGTGCGAGTGCAGGATTTCAGCGGCGCCGGCGATGTTCTGCTCGAACACGCCGAGCGTCGAGGGATTGGTGACCATCATCGCGGCCACGTCACCGTCCACGATCTGCTGGAGTTGTGCGATATCAATCTGGCCGCGCGCATCCGAACGGACGTTGACAACTTCATATCCGGCAATCACGGCCGTGGCCGGATTCGTGCCATGCGCGGAATCCGGAATTAGAACTTTTTTGCGAGGGCGGCCCTGTGTGTCTTCGAGATACGCGCGGATCAGGAGCAGGCCAGTCAATTCGCCTTGCGCTCCCGCCGCGGGCTCGAGCGTGCCCGTGTCCATGCCGGTGATTTCCGCCAGGCAATTGAGGAGCAGTTGCAGAATTTTCAGGCAGCCTTGCGAAAATTCCAGAGGCTGATAGGGATGCTCGGTGGCAATGCCATCGAGCCGCGCGATGAATTCATTGACGCGCGGATTGTATTTCATCGTGCAGGAGCCCAGCGGGTACATGCCCAGATCAATCGCGTAATTCCACGTCGAGAGGCGCGTGAAATGGCGGATGACTTCGATTTCGCTGACCTCCGGAAATCCCGCGATGCCGCCGCGCGCATATTCCGCGCCGAGCGCCGCCTTCGCGTCCACAGCGGGCACGTCGAGTGGGGGGAACTCCGCGCCGCGCTTTCCCGGAGCGGACTGCTCGAAAATCAGCCCCTCATTCTGGCTGACGTGACGCCGCGCTTTTTTGATTGAATCGGTCAAACCCTGCACCTCTTAAAGTGGCTTGGCTATAATTTCCCGGATCGTGGCCGCCATGCGTTCGATTTCAGCGCGCGAAATGGTTTCCGTGACGCAGAACAGGGCGCGCTTGGTCAGTTCCGGAAAGTAGACGCCAATCGTAAGCGGCCCGATGATCTTTTCCCTAAGAAGATCCGCATTCACCATTCTTGCCGAGCGCGGCAGCTCGACGACGAACTCATTGAAAAACGGTCCGCTGAAGGCGCGGCGCACACCGGGAATTTGTTCAAGCAGATCGAGAGCGAAGCGCGATTTGGCCAGATTCTGTTCGGCAATCTCTTTGAGGCCTTCCTTGCCGACGAGGCACAAATGGATCGTGGCCGCAAGCGCGCATAGCGCCTGATTCGTGCAGATATTCGACGTCGCCTTTTCCCGGCGAATGTGCTGCTCGCGCGTGGCGAGCGTAAGCACGAACCCGCGCCGCCCGTTTGCATCCACTGTTTCACCGACAAGGCGTCCGGGCATCTGGCGGACGAATTTCTCCCGCGTGGCGATCACGCCGGCGTAAGGGCCGCCATAACTCGGCGGCAAGCCAAAACTCTGCGCTTCCAGCGCCACAATGTCCGCTTCGACGGGAGGCCGCACGGCGCCGAGTGAAACGCCCTCAGTGATGACGACAATGAGCAGCGCGCCCTTCGCGTGCGCGAGCTGCGCCAGCTGCGAAACCTGTTCCAGAACTCCAAAGAAGTTCGGCGATTGCACGACAACCGCGGCGGTCCGGTCGTCCACGGCGGCAGCGGCGCGATCCGCATCCAGTTGGCCGGATTGCGTGAATCCGACTTCATGAATTTCGAGGCCAATATTTCGCGTGTAGGTGTTCATCACCTGGCGGTACTCGGGATGAAGCGTGCGCGCCACGACGACGCGATGCCGCCCGGTCAGCCGCTCCGCCATCAGGACAGCTTCCGTAGCCGCGGTCGAGCCGTCCCACATGGAGGCGTTGGCGACCTCCATGCCCGTCAGTTCACACATCAGCGTCTGAAATTCAAAGATGGCTTGCAGCGTGCCCTGGCTGATCTCCGCCTGATAGGGCGTGTAGGAGGTGAGAAATTCGCCGCGCTGGATGAGCGAGTCCGTGACCACGGAGCGCAGATGATTATAGACGCCCGCTCCGAGAAAACTGGTATAGCCCCGGGAATTTTCCGCGGCGCGCTCCTTGAAATAGGCGATGATCTCCTGCTCGGACATCGGCCCGGGAAGATTCAGGGCGCGTTTCAGCCGGAACTCTTCAGGAATCGATTCAAACAAGCTTTCCATGGAAGGCGCGCCGATCGCCGCCAGCATTTCGCGGCGCTCTGCCGCACTCTTCGGGAGATAACGCATCAGGCCGAGGCTTCCTTTTCCGAGACAAAGGCTTGATACGCAGCGGAGTCCATCAGAGCGGAAACTTCGCCGGGATTCGCGAGCTTGACCTTGATGAGCCAGGCGGCGCCGTGTGGATCGACATTCACAATTTCCGGAGCACTGGAAAGTGCGGCGTTCGTCTCGGTCACCTCGCCGGACACGGGCGAGTAGATCTCGCTGACCGCCTTCACCGATTCGACCGTGCCGAAGACGGCGCCGGCCTTGACCTGTGCGCCCTTTTCGGGAAGCTCGACAAAGACAACGTCGCCGAGTTCATGCTGCGCGTAGTCGGTGATGCCGATCGTGCCGGTGTCGCCCGACACTTTGACCCATTCGTGTTCCTTGGTGTAGCGGTAGTCGCTTGGGTACATTCCTGCTCCTCTTGAATTGGTCCAGGGCGGCGAGGTTCCGCAAATCCCCGACGGCAATTCTACGATCTACTTCGCTCTCTTGTAAAACGGAATGGGAACAATTCGCGCGGGCGCCTGATTTCCACGGATTTCCACGGCAATTTCAGTTCCCGGGGCGCGCGACTGGACGGGCACGTACGCCATGCCAATGTTATTTTTCAGGAACGGCGCAGGGGATCCGCTGGTGACGCGCCCCGCGGGTTTTCCGTTTATCGAAATCGCACAGCCATCGCGCGCGATCATCCGGTCCATCATTTCAAAGCCGGCGAGCACGCGCTCGATGCCTTTTTCCTTCTGGCGAACAAGCGCTTCGCGGCCGAGGAACTCGCCCTTGCCCAGTTTGCAGATCCAGCCGAGCCCCGCCTCCCACGGCGTGGTCGTCGTGTCAATTTCATGGCCATAGAGGCACATTGCGGCTTCCAGGCGCAGAGTGTTTCGCGCGCCCAGGCCGCAGGGAATCATTCCCTCGGCCAAGCCGGCATTCAGCAGATCGTCCCAGAGTTTTTCGGAATGTTCGGGAACGAAATAGATTTCAAAACCGTCTTCGCCCGTGTAGCCCGTGCGGGCGATCAGGCAATCCACGCCGTTCACGTCGCCAAACGTGAAGTGGTAGTAGGCCATCCGGTCGAGGGGCACGTCGGTCAGTTTTTGCAGAATGCCGATCGCCTTTGGTCCCTGCACGGCCAGTTGTGAATACCGGGGACCCGCATTTTCCACTTGCGCATCGGTCGGATTATTGGCCGCGATGTATTCGTAATCGTGATCCTGATTGCCGGCGTTGACGCACAGGAAATAGTGCTTGTCCGAAATTTTGTGCACGAGGAGATCGTCCACAAACGTGCCCTCGGGCGTCATCAGCCCGGAGTACTGCGCCTGGCCGATGGCCAGCTTTGCGGCGTCGTTGCAGGTGACGTGCTGCACCAGGCGCAGCGCGTCGCTTCCGAAGACTTCGATTTCGCCCATGTGGCTGACGTCAAACAGGCCCGCCGCCGTGCGCGTGGCCATGTGCTCGGAGAGGATGCCCGAATACTCAACGGGCATATCCCAGCCGCCAAAATTGACCATTTTGGCTTTGAGGCGCCGGTGTACGGCGTTCAGCGCGGTTTTTTGGATTGGCGTCGTCGTGGGGGCATTCACGCGGGGTTCTCTGATGTCAGCAAATGAAAATTGAAACTAACACGCGCGTTTGAAGGGTGTCAAGAAAAGCAGGGCAGAGGTGGAGATGCAATCTGGGAAAATAAATTTTAGAGGCCGGGAATTTGGTTCCTTGCACAATCCAAGATAGCAAAATGTCGACACATGGAGCGAATGTGCCCAAGCTCAATGGAGTCTTGTTTTGGAAAGTTCCGATATACCATTCCGTTGTATTTAATCACCCGGCTATGCTTTGAAACATGAAAGCTCCAGCCGGGCGCACAAGTATCGAGCATCTTCTCGATATCGCGAAACGATACCGAGGCTGACATTAGGCCGCGATTGGCAAAGCCAAAGTATCAGCGAGGTTATTTCTAGCTGAGAAATAGCTGCTTGCTACTTGGTCAAGACGCCTTACTTCGATACGACAGGCGCGGTCTTCAGGTGTGAGTCGGGGGAAATGAGCGAAAGGCGCCTCCGGCGTTACTGCGCCAGAGCGCAGAGCTTGAACAGCATCGTCCCATCGCTGTTCTTCTTCAGGTGCGCACTCCCAATAGAAAGTTAGGACCTCGGCCCTAAAAGTCTCGAAGTTAGAAGTTTCTTCCGCGATATCAAATAACACAGTTTTGTAGCTTTCGCGGAATTTTGAGTATGCCTCCATTACCGAATCACCGAAATGGGCCATGCCACCTGGATGCACTCCGTACATCCACCATTTTCCGTCATCCTCGCGGGTCATAATAGCGCGCCCGTGTATCTCGATGCCGGAGAGGAATCCATTTCCGGAAACAGCGTCCTGGAATGTAAACATTACAGGGTAATTCGTCATTATTCTCCTCAAATAGAAACAAGAACACTCGTACCTGAGATTAAGAGCAACTCAGAAGCCAGTTGCGAAAAGCCATAAGCATTGGATTTCTATTACGATTATCCGATACGAATGGAACAATTTGGCACAATAGTGGAACAAGTGTCAACAAGTAGTTATTCATGTGGCCTCTCGCTGTCTGTCCTCGTCCAAAAGTTTCACTATTTCTTCGATGCTCCAAATATGATCTGCGATGCCAGCTTCCATTGCGGGGGTAACTCACAACGTTTGGTGAATCCGGCAGAAATTGTAGTGCATGAAGTGGAGCGCAATCGCCCAATAGTGATTATCGGCTTTTTGCTGAAAGCATTAGTCAGCCGAGTGAAGCGCCGTGGACGCAGACCCATCGATATCGAAGCGCGGAGACGCCACAACAGGCTGCGCAAGGCCGTAGAGGAAACTTTGCGGGAACACGACGAGGAGACTTTCAAAGAACTTATCATTCACGAGATCGGACTGATACTCGGTAGTCCTGAGTATGATCGTGCCTTCAAGGAATGGCGGATCGCTTCTCGCGGGAAGCTCTAGCGACTCCACGTTCAAACGCAGCGACTCTGGCTTCTTGCTCGTCCACGGGAAGCTTCGAAAGATGCTCCTCCAAAACCGACGTAATTCTATCGACGGATTCCTTGAGGCTTCGTTTGATTGCCTTTTTTTCGCTTCTTCTTCACATTGTAAAACGCCTTTTTCAACACCTATTGTTGCATTTTCCCGGGTGGAAGCCAATACCTTGCATCCAGTATGGTGTCAGCAGGTAGAGTAAGATTTCCCAATGATAGCCTACGGAGCTCCCTTCTTCCACTGTGCCGGCGTGGAATCGAGAAATCCAGGAACGAGGCCTTCCGCTGATTGTCACTCTCACACCGGCACTCGCTCTTCCCGGTACCCAAAAATTTTTCTGCGCTTGATCATCTCCGCGATCGGCGGAGTCACCATGTCTTCCCAGGACGGGTCGTTCTGCTGGATGCGCTGGAGCCGTATGAATTGTCTATTCCACAGGCCATCCTGGAACACATCTCTTGTTCCCCTTCGCTGGATAGGCCTATATAGTTGAAGGGGGGAGAACTGGCGTCCCCGAGGCATCCCGGGAGAGCTGGCTGCGAAAACGAAGCTCGCGATGAAGCGATCTCAGTGCCGGAAGGCCGGAGGTGGAAATGCAGGCTCCGATTTTGTGTTCTCAATGTGATCAGGCGGAAAGCAGTTGCAAGTGCGTGAAGTATTGCTGCTACTGCCAGGGGCTGGAAAACGTTCGCCTATGCCAGGACGGCAAATACTATTGCCCGGATTGCCGGGAAGCCTGCGATATTCACGTGGCGGAGAAAGATGGCTGAGGCGCCGATTCGTGTAACGTTTCGCTTGGATCCGACCCCGGCGCTGGTTGGCGTTTTGCGGGGCAGCATTCAATTCCGGGCGGCGCAGGCCGGGTGCGAAAAGAGCGAAGAGATAGCAGGCGCTACGGAAACTCTTTGCCAAGCAGCGATCACACGACCCGGCGAGATTTCCGAGCGGCTGGAAGTAAGTCTGAATTCGTTTCCTGATCGTGTTGAGGTATCCATAGCGCGCCCGGGATCGGCTTTGCCTGCCGCTGGCCCGGATTCGCCTGCCCAGGGAGTTGCGGGCCTGGCTGGGGAAATCGGATCGGAATTGCTGTCGAGAGTGGATCGCGTCCTCTACAAAAGCGAAGGCGGAAGGGCCTGGACCACGCTGGTAAAGTTGCTCCAACCTGCAAAATAGATTTACGTTGGCCGGACTTCCGGAGAACAGCCTGAAGGGCGCAGCATTTCCTGGCCGCGAAAAGAATAATTATTTCGTCATTCCGAGCGGAGCGAGGAATCCCACCATGTCCGGTAACGATGCGCGAAAAAGAAGGAGGGATTCCTCGCTTCGCTCGGAAGAACGAAAATGTTCGGGTGCTTGTTCTGCAGCGTGTAAAGCCTGCGCCACTCGGCTACATGGTGACGGCAAACGTATTTCTGCGGATCAACGACTGAATCTGATCGCTCGACAATGTGAGACTGAGATCGAGCCGGTCGCCCGCCGGAGCGATCTGTGCGCTATCTAGAAGCTGGCCGAGCTCCGGATTGGAATTTCCCACCTGATATTTCCGGTACATCAATCCCGCGGTAAGCAGCGCGGCAAACGTATTCGCGTCATCGCTCGAACCGCAGACCGCCTCGAACTTGGCATCCACGCTGCTCGAGCCCTTGATGCTGATCGTCATCGCCTTCAATTTCGACGTGAGCTGAGCGGCAGCCGGAAACTGCGCGGCTTCCGGAACAAGCTGCTGCATGGCGAGCCGCGTATAGGCCGGGTTCAGAACGGCCCAAACGATACCGCTTCCATTGGCCTGGTCCACGAGCGAAGAAAAGTCGGTATTCGCATAGAGGCCTTGCCCTTCGCCGTACCGGATGCCAATCATCTTTTCCAGCTGCGAGCGCTGGCCGAACGCAGCCGTGTTGGAATCGAGGAAAAAGAAAAACAGATCATTCGGCCCGCTGCCCCCGCCAAACGCAAAGAGCGAAAACGATCGCACCTTCACAACCGGAAGTTTCTTGGAAGTGAAATAGGCCTCGGCCGCCGCGGGCTGAAACTGGCCAAGCGCGATTCCCACGATCTGGTCGGTCGCGGGAACGCTGGCGGCAGTGTCAGCCGACATTTTTCCAGCAATCATGGCCCAGGCGAGTTCGGTCACCTGCGTGTTCGGGTCCACGCCCACCGCGGAGAGGAACGTCTCAAATTCGCGGAACTTCGGCGGCAGCATCTGCTCCTTGAGCTGGTTAAACCACGGGAATTGGCGCGCCTGCTGCAGATCGGCATAGGCGAGTTCGCCCGTCTCCTTTGGGAACATGCTGAGGATGTCGTTCCCCAAGCTTCCCGCGAAGGATACACGCGGCATCGCGAACATGATGGCGATAAATAGGATGGTGCCCAGAATCTTCTTGATGTTCATTGGTCTTCTCCCGCCTGTCTCAACATACCCTATATTCAGGATAAAACGCGAGGGCTCGGCTGTGCCGGATGTTCCATCTCGATGGTGTCCAAAGCATTGTGGGCCGCCGCAAGGGCATCCCGGCCGGCCTTTTGCGAACTCATAGATATAGACGGCGTTGCTCCTGTTTCGAGTTGTACTGCCTCTTCAAATAGTTCCAGCGCGGCAATCGCCGCCCGCAGGCTGGACCGGACGGAGTCGGCGGCACCGGAACGGATGGCTTTGGATGGCCTTTTGGCGGCTTCCTGCCAGGCTACCAGCGCCGGTTCGATGCTGGCTGCCGATGCCTCAGCCAGGCGGCACTCCAAAATCCGGTCGGGCGTGAAATTTTCGAGCTGAAGATCGAGCACGGATGTTTCGTCCAGCGCTCTTCGCGGGACAAGCCCGATGATTTCGCTTCCAGTGACTCGGCAGCTGCGGCGTTCGGCTTCACGCCTCGTCCACGCAAACACCTGGCGCAGCGGCGTCGCTTCAAAATCCGTCAGATTGACGGAAACCTGCGCGATACCGCGCGATTTCAGGTCAATTCCGATCGCCTTGATGTGCGGCAATCCGCCCCCGGAAGTCCGGATCGCCTTCGCGATATTTTTGGCGATGGAAACGTCGCTGGTATTGAGATGAATGTTGTAAGCGATCAAAAGTTTTCGCACGCCCACTGCGGTTGCTCCGGCCGTGGGATGGAGGCCGGGCTTTCCGACGTCCGGGGCCCGGTCCGGATCGTTCAGCGAGGCATAGCGAAGTCCCTCGAACTGGCCGCGCCGGACCTGCTCGAGATTCTTCCTGTCCGGCCGCGTCGCCGCCTGTTCATAAAAATAGACAGGGACTCGATACTTGCTCCAAATTTTCCTGCCCACGTCGTGCGCCAGTTCGACGCATTCCTCCACGGAAATTCCGCGCAGGGGAATAAACGGCAGGACATCGGTCGCGCCGATCCGGGGATGCGCGCCGGTTTGGCGCGTCAGATCAATCAGCTCCGCCGCCTTTCCGACCCCTCGAGTCGCGGCTAGAGCGACGGCCTCGGGCTCTCCTGCAAGGGTAACCACGGTGCGGTTATGGTCCGGGTCGCTCGAGCGGTCGAGAATCCACGCCCCCGGAGTGCCGCTCATCGCCGCGATAATCGCGTCCATCACACGGGCGTCGCGCCCCTCGGAGAAATTTGGCACGCATTCGATCAGGCGGTTCATGATGTCATTTGCCAGCAGGCCGCTGTCCTGGCGGGACTCTTCGGATCATATTCGATGTTCCGCCACGGCTCCAACCGGAAGTTTGATTGCCAGTTTTGAGAATGGTGCGGTAATGTTCTCACAGCCATGGCCTATGCCACTCTTACGGAAAAACTGCTGAATGCCATTACCCGGTTTCCAAGCGACCGCGCCGTTATGTTGCGCGTGAACGGTCGCTGGGAGCCGATCTCTTCCGCCGATCTTTTGCGGAAGATCGCGGGACTCTCAAACGCGCTCGAACAGCTTGGCGTCAAGCCCGGCGACCGCGTGGGGCTGTTTGCCCCCAACCGGCCCGAATGGCACATCGCCGACTTCGCCATTCTGGGACTTGGCGCCGCGGATGTCCCGATCTATTTCAATGAGTCGCCTGACCGCATCGTTTACATCCTGAATCATTCCGGCGCCGAAGTGGTTTTTGTTGCGGGAGAGATGCAGGCGCGGCGGCTTCTCGAATGCCGTGATCGCCTTCCCGCCGTGAAGCATATCATTTGCGCCGCGGCGCCAGACGGTCTTGGGAATGACGTTTTGCGCTATGAAGCCCTCGCGGCGTCAACTGGAGATGACGCCATAGCCGAATACCGCCTGCGTTCGGCACGCATTTCCGCCGATCAGTTGGCCACAATTATTTACACGTCGGGAACGACGGGCGAGCCAAAGGGCGTCATGCTCACGCACAGCAATCTCAGCTCCAATGAACAGGGGTCGGTAGAGGCTTTTCATATGACGCCCGCCGACACATGCGTCAGCTTCCTGCCTCTTTCCCACGTCTACGAGCGCGTCATCGGCTACGCCTATCTGTTTCGCGGAGTTCCTATGGCCTACGTCGAACGTATGGACGATCTGCCCCAGGCGCTCGTGGAAATTCATCCGACGCTTTGCGCCGCTGTCCCGCGCGTGTTCGAGAAAACGTATGCCAACATCCTGCAAAAGGGCCAAGCGAATACGGGACTGAAGGGCCGCCTGTTCGATTGGGCGCTGGGGGTGGCGCGCGATTCGATCCGCTGGAAAGCCTATGGAGATCGGGCGGGTCTCGGCCTGCGCATTCGCGACAAGATTGCCGATCGCATTGTCTTTTCTAAAATACGCGAAGGGATCGGCGGACGTTTTCGTGGCTTCATTTCAGGAGGAGGGCCGCTCTCGCGCGAGCTCGCCGAATTTTTCTGGTCGGTGGGAGTTCCGGTCTACCAGGGCTATGGCTTGACGGAAACTTCTCCCGTCGTCAGCGCCAATTGCCCCGGCGCGAACAAAGTCGGCACCGTGGGCCGGCCGCTTCCGGGAATCAGCGTGCGCATCGCCGAAGACGGCGAAGTCTTTGTTCACGGCCCGTGCGTCATGAAGGGCTACTACCAGAAACCTGAGGAGACGAGCGCCGTCATTTCTCCCGACGGCTGGCTTGCGACGGGCGACATCGGCAATCTCGACGCCGATGGATATCTTTCGATTACCGACCGCAAGAAAGATCTCTTCAAGACTGCCGCCGGAAAATTCGTCGCGCCGCAGCCGATTGAAAATCTATTGAAGGCTCGCCCGCTCATCTCGAATGCCGTCCTTATTGGAGACGGCTACAAATTTATTTCAGCGATACTTGGGCCCAACTTCTCGAATGTGGAAGCCGAGGCGCGCCGCGCCGGAAAAGCGTTTGCCGCGCGCGAGGAGATGGCCCGGGATTCCTGGGTGCGCGGCC
>VFSW01013432.1_pt1 | contig 11380 bp, 10 predicted proteins | sample 5358111 | NCBI WGS metagenome assembly VFSW01 (sample SAMN11554181, study PRJNA540505) | mine drainage metagenome | isolation source: sediment from site ElyBrook_90M | place: USA: Ely Copper Mine, Vershire, VT | collected 2017 | reverse complement strand
GTCAAGCACGACATCGCCGAAGCGATGATGGCTATCTTTCTAATCATTAGTATCCTTTGTTTTGTCCAGCCGGCTGACGCCGACTCCTTTTTTGACCGTGTAAGTCCTGATGGGTTCTGCGGGGCCGGCTGGACGCTTCCACAAGGAGACCTTGAGAACAGTCGTCGTGGCGCCGGCACCTGGTGATGCGTCACGTCGTCGAAATGTCCCCCCCTTGCTCTCGTCCGTTAATGGACACCTTGGTTGCTGACTCGTGCAGCCAACACCTCGACTCATGGCCGTTCGCAACGTCGAACAGCGGCGGTGCCGTAGTGCGGCACACGTCCATCGCGTGGGGGCACCGAGGGGCGAAACGGCACCCCTCGGCGGGAAACTGTCCTTGTCCGGTTCGATCCTCGATCTCGGGAGCGCGGCGTAGCGGGTCGCCGGGGTCGGGCACCGACGCGATGAGCAGTTGGGTGTAGGGATGCGTGGGACCGTCGATGAGGGCCGTACCATCGGAGCGTTCGACGACCTGACCGGCGTACATGACGATTGTCTCGTCAGCGATGTATCGCGCCGACGCGATGTCGTGAGTGATGTAGAGCACTGCGAGCTTCTCGTTGTCGCACAGGCCACGCAGCAGATTCAACACCCCCAGTCGCACCGAGACGTCGAGCATCGAGATGGGTTCGTCAGCCAGCAATATTTGGGGATTAACACACAGGGCGCGCGCGATCGAGACCCGCTGAAGCTGCCCGCCCGAGAGTTCGTGGGGGTAGCGGTCGAGGTAGCGGTCGGGTGGTTCGAGGGAGACCCGTGACAAAGCGGCTCGCGACCGCGTCTCGAGTTCATCTCGGGGCGTGCCGTGAATGAGTAGTGGGCGCTCCAGGGAATGACGCACCTTGTGGACCGGATTGATTGAGGCGAAGGGATCCTGCAGGACGAGTTGCACCTCGGAGGCGTAGGCCAGGTTCCTCGGCGACTTGACCGGTATCGCCTCATCACCGAGCAGAAGTTCACCTGAGGTGGGTGTCACGATGCGCGCAAGCATCCGTGCGAGTACCGACTTGCCCGAGCCACTCTCGCCCACCACGGCGGTGACGCGTCCCGCGCGCAGGCTCAAGGAGACGTCGTCGACCGCGCGAACAATCTTCTTGGGTCGAATCAGTCCGTGCCCCGTGTGCACCACAAAATGGCGCGTCAGTCGGCGTGCTTCGAGCAGTGGCTTCGTCAACTCGCCACCTCCTCAATCGAGGATGGAGCGGCGGCGGCGCGGCGCGCGAGGAGGCGAAGCGGCATCGGCACCGTCTCCGGTGTCTCGTGAAGCCAACAGGCCACCTTACGGCCAGAATCGTCGATCACGCGCAATTCAGGTACTTCGTTCGCGCAGCGATCCAGCGCGTAGGGACAGCGAGCGTGGAAACTGCAGCCACTCAGCGGTTGCGACAGGTCCGGAGGCGCCCCAGCGATGCCCACTAGTTCGCGCCGCTCGCCGGACAATGGGGGCGAGGAGTTCAACAGTCCCAGTGTGTAGGGATGGCGCGGCGCGTGATAGAGGTCACTCGCGGGCGCCCACTCCACGACATTGCCGGCGTACATGACCGCAATGTCGTCGGCCAACTCCACCAGCAGGGAGAGGTCGTGGGTGATGAAGATCATTGAAAATCCAAAGCGCGCTCGAAGTTGCGCGAGTTCGTTGACGATTTCGCGCTGAGTCACAACGTCGAGTGCGGTGGTGGGCTCGTCCATGATGACCAACTGGGGGTCCAGGGCCAGGGCCAGGGCGATCATTATCCGCTGTCGCTGTCCACCCGAGAGCTCGTGGGGGAAACGGGCGAGCCGGTCCTCATCCAGTCCCACGAGCCCGAGTAACTCAGCGGCTCGTTCGCGGCGTTGGGTCTTGTTCATCGTGGGACGATGCGTCTTCAACACCTCATCGAACTCGTGGCCGATGCGCAGCACCGGGTTCAGGGCATTGAGGGCACTTTGAAGAACGATCGACACCTGGGTCCAGCGAATGGACCGCAATTCGCTCGAGGTGGCGCTGATCAGGTCGACGGTGCGACGTTTCACGTCGTTCGAATCAGGGTCATCGAAAGTGAGGCGAGCACGGCCACCCGCGATGACGCCGGGTGAGCGCAGCAGGCGCGTCACCGCGTAGACGAGCGTGGACTTTCCGCTCCCGCTCTCGCCCGCGATGCCGAGCACCCGTGAGCGACGCACGCTCAACGTCACGTTGTTGACCGCGCGCACTGCGGTGTCACCCCAGCCGTAATCGACGCTGAAGTCCTCTATCTCGAGCACCGTGTCGTTCTGAGACGCGGGTGAATCGCTCATGGTCCCCTCACTCATTGAACACTCGCCTCCGTACGAGTCGCCACCAGCGCGCGCGGCCGTGCCACCGGTGTGAAGCCGAGCCGGGGACGCCGCGGTAGTCCGCTCTCTCGGCGGACCTTCGAACTCAGTCCCGCAGAACGCAGACGAGGATTGATGAACTCGTCGATACCGAAGTTCATCAACGCCAGTCCCGTACCAATGAGAGCAATGCAGATCCCCGGCGGCACGAACCAGTTCCACTGGCCCGCCAGGGGAGCATTGTTGGCCTGGGCCCAGTAGAGCATGGTCCCCCAGTTCCACACCGCCGTCGATGTGAGGCCCACGTAGGCGAGGGTGACGTAGGCGCCGATGGAATAAAGAATGGTGAACAGCAGCGATGATGCAAGGACCGGCAACAAGTTGGGAGCGATCTCGAAGACCATGATGCGAAAGCGGCTCTCGCCGATGATGCGCGCGGCTTCCACGAAATCTCGATTTCGTAGTGACATCGTCTGTGCGCGCAGGACTCGCGCGCCCCAGGCCCAACCGGTCAAACTGATGATCAAACCAATGACGAATGAGTTCGAGCGACCCGACGCCGGCAAATAACTGTCGATGACGATGAGGAGCGGCAACCCAGGAATGGCCAGGAAGACGTTCGACAGCAATGAGAGCCCTTCGTCGGTCTTGCCGCCGAGATAACCCGCCGCCACGCCCACGGTCACCGACAGGATGGTCGCAACCACTCCGGCCACCAGGGCCACGATCATTGTGGCGCGCGCACCGACCAGTAGCTGGGAGAAAATGTCCTGGCCGAGGGCCGTGGTACCGAGCCAGTGCGACGAGGAGGGTGTCAAGTTCGCGTTGAAATTGGTGGCACTGGGGTTATAGGGGGCGAGGTATGGTCCGACCACCGTGAGCACCACGAAGAAGGCGACCAGCCCGGCTCCGACGAGGACCTTGGGCGATCGAGGGAGACGGACCGAACTCATACTGCCGCCTCGGTGCGAGTGCGTGGATCAAGCACGAAATAGAAGATGTCGGCGAGGAGGTTCGCTGCCAAGACTGTCATGGTGATGACTAAGAAGATCCCTTGAATCAAGGGGTAGTCCTCATTGAGCACCGCCTGGAGCAGGAGATTCCCGACCCCGGGGTAGTTGAAGACCAGTTCCACCAATAATGCTCCCGAGACCACCAGACCAATGGCCAGGGACAGATTCGCCACGCTCGGTAGTACTGCGTTTCGCGCAGCGTGCATGATGACCTTGCGTCGCGGCAATCCCTTCGCCACGGCCATCAGGACGAAGTCTTCGGCAATCATCGTGATCATCATGTTGCGCATGCCCAGCATCCAGCCCGCTACCGAACTCAGCACGATGGTGATGACGGGCAATTCGCCGTAGCGCACGAGACTGAAGATGAAGTCCCAGTGCCACCCTGGCGTCACCGATTGACTATAGGCACCGAGCACGGGGAACCAATGCAGACTTGAACCAAAGACAAGGAGCATCACGGTACCGAGGAAAAAGTACGGGACCGCCTGGAAGAATGTGGACACGGGGATGAGTGAATCCAGGCGAGATCCGCGAAACCATCCGAGTAGAGCTCCCGAAAGCGTTCCGAGGAGGAAACTCAAGATGGTGGAGATCCCAATAAGTCCAATGGTCCAGGGCACCGCAGACTTGAGGACCGTCGAGACGGGTGACGACAGTGTGATCGAGATGCCGAGATTTCCGATAAAAAGCTGGTGAAGGTAGCCGGTGTACTGGGCCCAGAGGCCCTGGTTGAGACCGATCCCGAAGGCCAGTTCTATCGCGTGCACCTGCTGAGGGGTCACGTTGCCCGTCAATTTGCCGATGAGTTGCTGCACCGGGTTGCCCGGCATCATGCGCGGCAGCAAGAAGTTCACCGTGATGGCCACCCAGGCTGTCACCAAGTACAGCGAGAGACGTCGCGCCAACATCCTCATGCGTCGACCCGCTGGTGCGTGGGTGTGTGAAGTTGGCGAAGAGGCTCCTCCGGATCGGACTGGCAGCCACAACTCGCGCGCACCACCAACTCAGTCGGCAGAACGATGGTGCGATTGGCTCCCTCGGTGCCGTCGATGTGCGAAACCAGGGCATCGACCGCCACCGAACCCAAGACACCACCCGACTGACGGATCGTAGTAAGAGGCGGGTTGAAGTACCTCGTCAGTGTGATGTCGTCGAAACCGGTCACGCAAACGTCGTCGGGAACCCGTTGGCCCGCTTCTTGGAGCGCGAAAATCACGCCGACGGCCATCTGGTCATTGGCGCACGCGAAGACCTCGGGCAAAGCATCTTCGCGCGCGAGGCGCTCGCGCATGGCGGCTTCTCCTCCGGCGGACGTCCAATCCGCTTCAAGGAAATCCACTTCCGCGATGTTCGCACCCAGTGCCTCGACCGCGGAACGGAAACCGACGGCGCGGGCTTGGGCGTCGGGGCTCTCCAAAGCACCACTGACGAAGCCGACGCGAGTGACACCGTGTTCACTCACCAGATGCTCGGCGAGGCTCGTCATCGCCTGTTCGTTATCGACCCGCACCGTGATAGCTGCGAGAGAATCCCCGCGCCCGGCCAACAGCACAACCGGAATCCGTCGTGCGAGATACGCCACGTCTTCGTCGCCGAGCACTCGGTCCAATACAATGAGCCCGTCAACCGTCCCACTGAGACTCAGCAGCGCGCTCATGCCCGAGGGGTGCGACTCGTCGAAGCTACTCAACAGCAGCGAGTACCCTTTTTCGGCAGCGCGCATCTCCGCGCCTCGGATGACGATGTCGGTATAGAGCAGGCTCGCCTCCTCGACGGCAAGTCCGTTGTTCTCACCGACCACGCGGGTGAATACCAGTCCCAAGATGCCGTGCTTGCCAATCGAGAGTCCTCGCGCGACGGCGTTGGGCACGAAATCGAGCTCATCCATCGCGCGCAATACCTTGTCGCGAGTGGCGGGGCGAACCGAATCGAGGGAGTTGAGGGCCCGGCTTACCGTCGCAATCGAAACGCCAGCACGCTCTGCTACGTCATAGATCGTCGGCGTTGATTCGGCCACTTCTTCTCCCCCCGGATGTTCGACCACGAAAACTGGAACGTTATGTAACCGCTTTCGTAACCGCTTACAAAATAATGAGAAGTTGCGTCGCTGTCAAGCGCAATTGTGAAAATATTTCAAACTTTTGTCGTCAAGTTCGACGAATCGTCACGAACGTTGATTAAGAAATCAGCTTTTACCAGGAGAGACTGGTGACAGCGACGGCTGTCTCTCCTTCAGCCTCACTTGCGAATTCGTCCTCGAATCGTGGAGATCCATTCGGCGGCGGCACGACGCGCCTCACCGACCTCTTCACGACGATTCGTCGAGCCTTCACCGGTCACCGGGTAGGAGCCCAGAAACTTCACGCGCACCAGATGCGCTTGGAGATCAGCCAGGCAGTCCGCCACAATGTCATCTCCGACGTGGCCGTCGAACTCCATCACAAAACAGTAATTCCCGAGCCCCAACTTCGTCGGTCGGCTCTCGAGTTTCGTCAAGTTGATGTCGCGCGCCGCAAAACGTCCCAGGATCGCGTAGAGCGAACCGGGGCGGTCGGCGTCTTGGAAGCAGACGATCGACGTACGGTCATTGCCAGTCGCCGTCGGAATCGCTCCGCGTCCTACTTCGACGAAACGCGTAGCATTTCCGGGGTGGTCGGCGATGTCGGCCGCGATGATCTCGAGCCCGAAGAGCGAACCCGCGATCGCTGAACCCACGGCGGCCCAGGAATCCGAGGAATCCGCGACCTCACGAGCTGCCTGCGAGGTAGAGGTCGTTTGATCGATGGCCACACCAGGTAGCCCAGCGAGAAAGCCGCGGACCTGTGCGAGGGCGTGGACGTAACTCGATACCCGCACGACATCGTCGAGCGCCACGCCCGGTCGAGCCAGGAGATGTAAATGGATCGGCAGTACCACTTCACGTTCGATCACGAGGTCGTAATCAAAGACCAGGCCATCGATGGTCGCCGAGACCGTTCCCTCGATGGCGTTCTCCAGGGGCACGAGGCCAGTGTCCAGACTGCCGTCCGCGACGCCGGAGAGCACATCGGTGATCGACGAACACGCGACGGGTTCGGTTGCGTCCAAGGTTAGGACCGCTTCGTGTGAGAACGACCCCTCCGGCCCGAGGTAGCCGACGCGCGCAAGAGCCATGAACCGATGTTAGTTCTCTGCCAAGGCGACTCTCGGGCCGCGCCTCTTCTACGATGGATAGAGCCCTAACGAAAGGTCGTGCAATGAGGCACCCGATGTTCACCTACGACGAGGCGTTCACCAATTCCATTTTTGAATATTGTCGTGACCGCCTCGAACACGACGCCCCCCTAGATTTCGGCATGCACTCGCCCATCCCGCTACCCAGCCTCGAAGGGATGATCAGCGAGGAGGGTCGCGACGCCGAGGAGACATTGGAATTCTTTCGCGACCACTTGGCCGAACACGTCGTCTCGATTGATTCGCCGAGATTCCTCGCCTTCATACCCAATGCTCCCACTAAGAATTCCCTGCTCTTTGACATGGTGGTCGCGTGTTCGGGACTCAACGGCACCAGCTGGCTCGAATCTGCGGGAGCCGTGGTCGCTGAGAATCAGGCACTGGAGTTCTTGGCCGCGCGCGCGGGCATGCCCCGCGGTTCCGGGGGCGCCTTCGTCTCAGGTGGTTCGGCCGGTAACCTGTCGGCCTTGACCGTGGGTCGCGACGTCGGCCGCACGCGACGTCCCGACGCCGCGGCGCACGAGCTGCGCTTCGCCATTTCGGCCGACGCGCACTCGAGTATCGGCAAGGCACTGCACGTACTAGGAATCGAGTCCCTATTGGTCGAACCAGATGACCACCGTTTCACCCGCGTCAATCTAGAGAAGGCGTTGGCGGCCGACCCTCGTCCCGAAACCGTCATTGGCGTCGTCGCGACCTCGGGAACCACCAACGCTGGTATCGTCGACGACCTCGAAGGACTCGGTAGCTTCGCGCGCGAGAACGACTTATGGTTCCACGTCGACGGAGCCTACGGTGGCGGCGCACTCTTCTCCTCGCAACGTGATCTCCTCGCGGGGATCCGTCACGCCGACAGCTTCATCGTCGATCCCCACAAGTGGCTCTTCGGGCCACTGGACTGCTGCGCGCTGATCTATCGCGATCCCTCAACGGCGCGACGCTTCCTCGCTCAGCAGGCGGGTTACCTCGACGTCCTCCACGGGGGCGATGAGGAGCACTACGACTGGAATCCTTCGGATTACGCGATTCACCTCTCACGACGAGCGCGCGGATTGCCCTTCTGGTTCTCGCTCGTCACCTACGGCGTTCGAGCTTACGAGAGTGCCACGCAAGGCGCCATCGACCTCGCACACCGCGCCGCATCGCTCATCGAAGCCCGGGCGGGGCTCGAGCTCGTGCGACCGGCGAGTCTTTCGATCGTCCTCTATCGACGCGTCGGCTGGAGTGAGGCGCAATACCTTGAGTGGAGCGAGACTCTGCTGCGCCAACAAATCGCCTTCGTCACCCCCACCCGATGGGAAGGCGAGATGGTGGCGCGCTTCGCGTTCCTGCACCCCGACACGACCGACGAGTTAGTCGTCCAGATCCTGGATTCGATGTTCGACTAACGCCCGCTCAGTAGGGGTTCACTCGGGTTGCGCACTTCCTCGCCACGATTCTTCTTCGCGCGCCACGCCATACCACCGAGGGCTTCGAGCACGACGCGATTGCCCAGGTAGGAAGTGATGTCGGCGTGATCATACGGTGGCGACACCTCGACTACGTCCATCCCCGCGAGGGGCAGATCCATGGCAATACGGCGCACGGCATCGAGCAGTTGGCGACTAGTGAGCCCTCCCGGCTCCGGCGTGCCAGTGCCGGGCGCGGAGCCCGGGTCCACCACGTCGACGTCCACCGAGAGGAAGACCGCGTCACAGTCATTCATTGCGATGGCGAAGGCCTCGTCGAGAACGGCGTCGAGACCGCGCGCTACCACCTCGGCCATCTCGAAGGACCTCATTCCCTGTTGTGCCATCCACGCCAACGTCGGGGGCTCGGGCCAGTAGCCGCGTAGGCCGATCTGCAGGAATCGATCTCCGCGGCACGCGCCTGATTCGATGAGTCGTCGCATCGGCGTACCGTGACCGTAGAGCGATCCGAACTGTGAATCTCCGGTGTCGGCGTGGGCGTCGAAGTGGATGACCGCCACTCGCCCCCATCCCACGTGGCGCGCGACGCCGGTCACGTCGGGCAAGGCAATGGTGTGGTCGCCGCCCAAGATGATGGGCACCACACCGCGGGCGGCGATTCGAGCAACCTGCGACTCCAAAGCCGCCAAGGAACCCGCGACGTCGCCCGAGTACATCTCGACGTCGCCCAGGTCCATCACGCCCAGGTCGAGCAACGCATCCACGCCCAGCGCCAGGCTCGGGCGCGATCCATCGTGGGGCAAATAGTCCGCCGCGCGAATCGCCTGGGGGCCGAAACGACACCCGGCGCGATACGACGTCCCCCCGTCGAATGGTGCGCCGAGAATGACCGCGTCAGCCTTCGACCATTGGGTGTCATCGTCGGGGTCCGCACTCGGTACACCAAGGAACGTGTGGTCCGGTCCGAACATGTTCCCCAGTCGCACGACGCCGCCTAGTGCGTCACGGTGACGGGAGCGCCGTTATCCAGCAGCTCCACCCACGTCTGACCAGGAGTGAGTCGGATGCCATGACCCTTGGAGTCGAGGTATTGGATGGGCGAACTCTTTGAATGACGCGCCCACGTGCCGACGATCTCCTTGCCGTCAGTGAAGACCTCAGCAACGCCACCACTCTGCAGGTTCGCGTACGAGGTGAACGCGCCCACGCCATTGACGTAGTTGACGTAGTTGACGATCACATTCTTCGGTGACTCTCTCACGTGATTGCCCGTATAGTCAGGACCCGCGAACTGGGTCGAGCGGTCCCACGACTTCGTGGTGGCGTTCCAGGTCCAGGTCATCGGATAAATGCTCGGAAAGTTCACCACGAACTTGCTCACCGCGACGCCCACTGCGCTTTGACCCAGGGGACGGTATTGGAAAAGCGGTGTGGGGGGGACCGGAGCACCGCCGCCCAGGGCGAACAACTGAGCCGCACTGCCGAAGAGATTGTACGGCGCGGAGCGACTGGAGTCACGGAACATCGCGGCACCGGCGCTCGATTCGTCCACTTGCTTCACCGGCGCCGTCGAAATCGAAGCGACCGCGTAGGGCGCACCACCCGAGTAGGCAAAGATGCCGCCGATAGGAAAGACGATCTGGGTGTCGGTGGGGCGAACGGACCGGATGGGACCGACTCGTGCGGGAGCGTTCTGGTTGAAGATTGCCGCCAGACGCGGGATTCCGCCGTTGATGATCTCCTCATAGACGACGTCCGCCTGGTCGATGCCCCACTGTGGCAGGGCGTTGGTGTCGTCTTCGACCTTTATGACAAGGGCGGGACGCTTCAAGGCGGTGCGCGATGGGTCGGGTAGGCCCGTCAATGGAGCGATCGCCACGGTGGACTTGGCCGTCGTCGTGGTCGTCGTGGCCGATCCGGACTTCTTGGTGGAGCCCTGCGTCGCGACGATGATGACGATCCCGGCCACGACGATGACCGCGGCAATAATGTAACGAAGTTGGTTGCGCATGCCTCCAACTTAGTCAACGAACGGTCAATATTCAGACCAGCGGCCGATAGATCACTACGTGGTCAATACCCGTCTCCGCACTGACGAAGAGTGAATCGGGGACCACGCTCCATCCCGTCGCTTCGTAAAAGGCCAACGCGGACGTGCGGGCGTTGGCCCAAACCCGGCCCCTCCCGCGTCGTGAGAGCTCCTCGAGAGCCCGATCCAGTAGATGTGTACCGAGTCCGAGACCCTGCACGTCGAAGTCGGTCGCCATGTAACGCAATTGATAGGACGGCTCATCGGGGGCGAAGGGGGCATTCATGGGGTAGAACGAGGCACTCACCACGACGCGTGTACCCAGAAAGCCACCGAAGTGCACCGAGTCTTCCTCGAGGTCACCACGATTGCTGACGTCGGCCGAGGCGGAGTCGTCGCGCAGCACTCGGCGGCGCAAGTCGTGGAGTTGCGCCGGAGCCACCGGACGGACGACGAAAGTGAAGTCCGTCAATTCGCGGCGCATTTCGTCGCACACCAAACTCTCGTCACGGTGCATCGATACCGAGGAGCCGGTCGTGACGAAACCCGCTTTGACGTAGAAGGCTCGAGCGCGCGGAACGGCGTTGGAGACGTAGAGGTGCAGAGCATCGGCGCCCTGCGCCTTCGCCCAGGCGCTCACCTCGTCGACCAGTAGACGCGCCGCGTCCGTACCGCGTGCCGAAGGCGAGACGTACATCGCGAAGAGGAACCGCCTGTCGCTTTCCGCCTCGTGCGACTCGCCGCGCGCCATACCCACCACTCGGCCGTTGACCTCCGCTAAGTAGAAATTCCACTGCTCGGCCTTGGTCGCCCAGGTCGCTTCGCTCCATGCGACGCATTCGTCGTAGGTCTCGCCATAGGCGTCCGGGGTATCGGCGAGCGCCTCGAGACGAATCTCACGCAGCGCGAACGCGTCACGGGCGAGACCCGGGCGCACTCTCAGACTCGCGCTGTTCATTCGCCGTGACCCGGGAGACGCGCGGAGTAGATGGAGTAGCCATCAATCTGACGCACAATCAACGTAGCGATAGCCGTGGCCAACATCAAGGGGACCATCAGGTCAAAGCCAGTGTGAGTGAGCTCGATCACGAGTACGACTCCGGCCAAGGGAGCCTGCATCGCCGCACCGATCATTGCCGCTGCACCAATGAGGGCGAATGCCCCGACCGGCGAGCCGGGCCAGAGGTGATTCCAGGCGACACCGAGGAATCCCCCCAACGCCGCGCCGGTCGCCATGAACGGGGTGAACACGCCCCCCGAAGCGCCACTCGCCACCGTCAAGGTGGTCACCAGCGGCTTAAGAGCAAAGAGCGCGAAGAGTAGCCCCAGGCCCCCCACCCCCACGAACGCGTCATGGGCCATGTCCTTGCCGTTGC
>VFSW01013431.1_pt1 | contig 11381 bp, 6 predicted proteins | sample 5358111 | NCBI WGS metagenome assembly VFSW01 (sample SAMN11554181, study PRJNA540505) | mine drainage metagenome | isolation source: sediment from site ElyBrook_90M | place: USA: Ely Copper Mine, Vershire, VT | collected 2017 | reverse complement strand
GCCGGCCAGCACCAATTGTCCGCCGCCCGCCTCCGCGGAGACTTTCTCAAAAAGCAGCCGGCTGCGATCGAAGACAATCTCGCCGTTGACTTTGCTGAGGCCCACGGGGAAATCGGCATAATGCGCCGAAGCGTCGCGCACGGTGGCGCGCCCGGTGACGTGCGGCTGCGCCATGGTCCCCTCGACCGATACATTCACGTCGGCGCGCCCTTGCGCGTCCAGCTCGGGCAGCACGCCCTTCACCAGGCGCAGGTTCACTCCGCCGGAGAGAGCAAAATGCACAGGGCCATCCCGTCCGAATCGCGCCGAACCGCTCAGCTGCAGGTCGGTGTCGGGCCCGTGCAGCCGGACCTGATCGAGGCGCACTTCGTTGCGATGATAGGTCACCCGGATGGGTTGATCGTTGGTGAGCTGCACCAGCTCGTAATCGAACACCAGGCGGGCGATGTCGGCATCCACCTCAATCGAATCCGGCCGGCGGAGCGCGCCGGAAATGGTGAACACGCCGTCGGCGCTGCTGTGACCCGTCAGCTGTTTCACGTGGAGTCCGCCGACGATCAAGGCGTCGAGGTCAAATTGCGCGACGGAAAGCCGCCCGGAAATGGGCTGGTCTCCGGTCAACCCGATGGCAATCTCTCCGCGCAGCCTCTCCGCCAAGGGCGAGGAAGAAAGGCTGATGCGCGCGGTCTGGCCGTCCGAGGTCAGATGGCCGTGGAAGTCGCCCTGGCGCTCCGACCCGAGCTGCAAATTTTCCAGCCGCAGGTCGCCCTCGGCCACCAGCGCGCGCAGTGGCCCGCTGCCCCGAAGGTCAAAGCTGAATTGCCCGCCCACGGGGACGGAAGCCGTTTGCAGGGACTGAATCTTCCCGACGTCAATCCCCTTGCCCGCCACATTAAATACGGCCTGCTGCTTCAGCGGCCAGTAGGCAACATCGCCGGCGATCGCCCCGGCGTTTCCGCGCAGGTCTCCGCCCGACAATCGTATTGCGCCGTTCTCCCAGTGGAGTTGTCCGGTGAAGCTATCGAAATGCCATCCGCGGGCTTCGATATCCCGGGCAGCCAGGTGGGCGTCCAGCACCGGGGCGGCGCGCGTACCCCCGCCGCGAACGTCTCCGCTCAGCCAGCCGCTCACCGGATAATTCGTGCCCAGGACAGACTGGAGATCGGCAGCCGATACACGCTCGAACCGGCCATTGGCGGTCCAGGAATTCGAGTCGAGAAAATTCCAGTCGCCATCCAGCTGCATGGAAACGTCCAACGCCACCGAACTGGTGCCGCGCTGCAAGGCACCTCCGGCCAGACGGAATGCGTCCGGTGAATATTCCGTGTCGCCCTCGATGGTGTTCCAGGCCATCGCGTCGTAGTGCGCATCGCTCACGTTCAGGTGGCCGGAAAACGTGGGCCCCAGAAGCGGGCCCAAAATGCGCCCGTTCCAGTCGGCCCGGCCGGCCAGGCGGTGGGCACGAACGGCGCGGCCGCGGATCGCGCGGATGAAATCATTCCAGTCGAGCAGATCGTCGGTATGAAACTGCACTTCGAGCGCGGAATCCTTCTCGCCGAGCAGGCCGTCCACTTGGACCAGTGCCTTCGGCGTCCGGATCTCACTCGTCGAAATCGAAACGACTTGCGTATCGGCCGTGTATGCGCTGGTGAAATGCGCCGCCACCGGAATCATCCCCGGCGCCGGGACCGCCGGCGGCGTCCACCGGACTTCGCCGGCGGCGCGGAAATGCTTGAAGTCCTCGTTCCACGTGTTCACGGTGTCCACATCCACGGCGGCGTCCCAGTGCAGCGCATTGACCGGAAAGTTCTCGCGATCGAGCGCGGCTAGAATCGCGGCGAGACTCGCGCCGTGCAAATGCGTGGAGGTTCGGAATGCGAACCCGCGAAAATTCATTTCCAGCCGGCCATCGGCCGTTCCCCCCAACGCCCGCACCTTCAGATCCGGCACCACCAGCCGGCGGTCCGTCACTTCGTAATCCCCGGAGCTTTCCATCCCCCGGGCGCGAAACCATTTGTGAACGATGCGAATGTCGCGCGCAGCGTAATGGCCGCTCGCCGTCCACCCCGCCCCTTTCCCGCTGCCCGAGGTGTAGTGCGCCTGGCCCGAAAACTCGGTTACGCCATCGGGCGTGGCCGGTTGGCGAAAGATCGTCCGGATATCTTCCAGCGACAGCCGGCCGCGGTAGTGCACATTCCAGTCCGGGCGGGCAAAGCTGGCCAGCTCGGCGCGGAAGTCCAGTTCCGAATGCGGCAATTTCCAGACCAGCTCGTCGAGCTCGAATGCCCCGGGGTGCAGCGTGAACTTCGCGGACACATCGGAACGGAAGGGGGCGTAGCGGCCTTGCTTCCATTCCACCTGCTGCCATCGCAGGTTGCCCGCGTACGCATCAGTGGCGTTCGCCGCGATCACATGGTTCATCAGGAACTCGAAGTTGCTGCCGTGCACCGACAGAGGTATCCGCTGATCGTTGAAGTTCAGGCTGCCATTTCGCAATTCCAGCCGCGCGATGCGCAGGCGGAACATCGTCTCATGCCAGGAGCGACTGCCGGCCCCGGCCTTGGGTTCGGGGAGGTTGCTGCTTCCGTTTTTGCCGAAGCGAACCGAGACGAAAGGCTGGTCCACGGTCAACTCGTCCAGCGCAATCTCGCGCCCCAGGAATGAAACAATCCGAATGCCCACATCCACGTGGCCGGCGTGGAATAGCGGCGGATCGGCAGGGCCTTCCAGGCCGTGCAACGTCAAATTATCGATCTCAATCCGCAAGCTGCGAAGTTCGAAATGAAAGCCGCCCATCTCCACCCGCGTTCCGGTGTGCTGCTCGATCTGGCGGATTACCACGCCGCGCAGCCAGTTTTCGACGATCCCCGTCTGGAACGTGCCTGCGGCCGGCGCGGCGGGCGCCAGCAGGAGGAGGGTGGCGCAGATCCACTTCGTCCAGGGCGTCATCACGGCCGGTCTCCTTCCGGCACGACGTCAATCTTCAAGCGGCTGCGCGTATCGTCCAGCCACTGCGTGGCGCGGTCGCTGATGGCCTGCTGGACGAGCGCCTCGCGGATCGTATCTTCGACCGTCTCGATTGCCGGCACGGGCTGTCCGCCCGCCCGGAGGCGCGGCACGAATACGTTCTGGTAATACGTCTCGATCTGCTTCTGCTCCACCTGCGCGGCGGGGCGGAAGCGATAATCGAGGAAGCGGGAAAGATAGAGCTGCATGGCCAGGAGCCGCCGGATGTCGGGCTCGCTGAGTTGCGCCGCCGCGCGGCGCTTCTGGAATTCCTGGGGCGACGGAAAGTGCGCCGTGAACTGCGTCCAGACGCGGTCCACCTCTTCCGAAGAGGGCTGCGGATAACCCGCGGCTCGCGCCTCGCCGCGGACAATCCACTGGTCCGCCAGCTCCCGGATTCGTTCCGCGCGCGGCTTCGCCTGGCCGTCCACGAGGACCTGGAAGGCTCCGAGCTCGCGCACCTCGCTCTCCGTCAGAATGTCGTCTTCGATGCGCGCGGCAACGCCATCCACCTCTCGCACGGGGCCGCTTCCCGCCACGCCGGACGGCGCGGAAGGCACTTGCGCCCGGGCACTCGCCTGCCCTGCTGCCGCAGCCGCGAGCCATCCACACGCCACGAAAATGAAGATCGTGCGTCGCATCAGAAGACCGGCCCAATATTGAAAAAGAATCCGAAATGCGGCAGCTGGAACGCTTGGGGCAAATGCGTCACCGGGTTGGTGCCCTGGTAGGACGCGGGATTCAGCTGATAGCCGAAGTCCACGCGAACCGGGCCCACCGCCGTCGGATAGCGAAGTCCGAAGCCCACCGTGTGCGAAAAGTAGTTCAGATTCGTGAGCGAGGGAGCCTTCCAAGCCAGCGAGATGTGATTCACATCGCTGTACACGTTGCCCCCGTCGTAGAACAAGGTCCCGCCCAGGCGATTTCCCACCACCGGCAGCTTGGTGGGAAAGCGCAGCTCCTGGTTGAAGATCAGCAGCCCCAGTCCCCCGATGGGAAACCCCGTGACCGCATCGCGCGGACCGGCCTGATTCAAGCCGAAGCCTCGCAACGAGGTGCCGCCACCGGCAAAAAACCGTTCCGGCAAGGGAATGTCCATGTTGGCAGTCGTGCCGGCCGGCGCTTCGGCTCCAAAACGCACCGAACGGGCGAAGACGAACGACCGGCCAAACGAATGGAACGACGCATTTTGAAATAACGCGCGAAAGAAACTCGCTCCCGATCCCAGCGGGGTAGCTGCGTAGCTCGCGTCGATGGTATTGAAGCTTCCCCGCTTCGCATCCGCGGGATTATCCCGGCGGTCCCGCGCGTAGGTGACGCCGAAGCCGGAAACCAGCGTCGGCTGGCTCAGCAAAGGAATCTCCTGCGGGTCGATCCTCAAATCGAAGGCTTCCACGCGGCGATAGAAATAGCGGTAGGACACCGAACTGGACAGCGAGAGTTTTTCGCCGAGCTGGATCCCAGCTTCGTAGCGCGTCGAGGTAAATGTATTCACGTCCTGGGCATGATCGGCGAATCCCGTGACCGCCAGGCTCAGGCTTCGGTAAGAGAGAAAATCGCCCGCGGCGTAGCCCAGTGCGGCGCGATACTCCAGCGTGCTCGCCCGAACCTTGAAGGAAAGCGTTTGCGCCCGCCCGAACATGTTGGCCCGCGCGATTTCGAAGATGCCGCGCGGGCTCGCGCCCCCCGTCGTCCCGCTGGGATTCGTGGTGCCGCCGGCGATGCGCTGAACTTCGAATCCGACGCCATAGCCGATCGTATAACGCTGGCCTTCCCGCACCTCCACGACGGCCGTCTTCCTGGAGTCGGAGCCGTCCGGATTTTGCGCGGCGATCTGGACGCGGTTAAACACGCCGAGGTTGTAGAGTTGCCGCTGCGTCCTGGCCACGTCGCCTTCGCGCAACGGTCCGCCGGGCTGGATCGCGACCTGGCGGGCGATGATTCCCCGCCGCGTGTGCTGATAGCCGGTCAACTGAACGTTGGCCACTTGCGTGCGCGCTCCTTCGGTAATGTGGTAGATGAGGCGCACCTGAGCGGGCGAGTCACCCGCGAGAACTTCCTCGCGGAGCGCCGCCTGGGGAAAGCCCTCATTGAAGTAGAGCGCGAGGATGTTGTTTCGATCGCTGGTCACGTTTAATTCCGAATAGGGCTGCCCGGCCGTGGAACCCGTCACGCCGAGCAGCGTGTCCGTGGCGATCGCCTGATTGCCTTCGATCGCCAACGAGCCAATGCGGGTCTGCGTCCCCTCGACGACGTGGAACGAGACGAACAGATTATTTTTCTTGCCGCGATAACGGTCGTCCACCGTGGCGGAAACCTGGGCGTCTCGAAAACCGTTGGAAAGGTACAGCGCACGGATCGAATCCACGTCGGCGCGCATCAATTGCTGGCTGAAACGGCCGCTGGAGGCAAACGAGGCCGGCTGCAGCTGCAAGCGGCGCTCCAGCAGACTGCCGCCAAAATAGTGATTGCCATCGAACGCCACGCCCACCAGGCGGAAGCGGTCCCCGCGCACGACGTCGTAGCCGATCACCCGCTTACCACTCTTTTCGTCCTGGCGGGAGTGGACGTCCACGCTCGCGCTGAAATAGCCCTGCCTTTGATAATAGTCGCGAAGGTTCCGCCGCCCCTCCTGCAGCAGATCTTCATCGACGCCGCCTTCAGCGTACATCGGCAACAGCGTGCGCCGGCGGCCCTTGCTCAGATGCGCCCCGCTGATTTCGATTTGCACCCGCGGCCCCGCGCTCACGGAAAGCTTGAGCGGCACGCGATTCGTCGCCGGGTCGTACGTGCCGGGGGTGATCACGGCGCCGGCGCCCAGATAGCCCTGGTTCACCAGAAATTTCTTCAGGCGGTCCGAGGCATGCGAAGTGCGCGCGGAGGTCATCTCATTCTTTCCCGAGAGCCTCGAACGATGCAGCAGATCTTTGTCCGCATACGGCGTCTTGTTCTCGACGGTGATGCTGCCCAGGCGGGCGCGCGGCCCCGGATCCACCACCACGGTCACATCCATTTGCCGGGTGTCGTCGTGAGGGACGAGCCTCCAGCTCACTTTCGCCAGGTACAAGCCGTCATCGCGCAGCGCTCCCTGCAGCCGTTCCACAGCTTCATGCAGCGAGCTTTCGCGGAACGGTTCCCCGAGCCGGAGCCGCAACGAGGCGAGCGCCACGGCCTCGGTGGGAGGCGGTCGCAGTCCTTCGATGCGAATCAGGTTATTGTAAAAGTTCCGCCGGACGATGAAGTCAACTCGCAGACCTCCCTCGGCGGGCGCGGCCGTGACGCGGATGTTGGAATAGTCGCCCAAATGATACAGAGTCCGCAGTCTCTCGCGCTCAGCCTCGAAATCAAAGGGCTTTCCCGCCGCCAGGGGCAGGGGGGGGATCTGCTCCTCAACGGTCCGGCCCGATTCGTCGATCACGCGAACCTCGGCGACGCGCTGGCCTTCGATGGCCTGCTCCTGTGCCGCCGGAGCCGCCGCCGCCCATAGAATCCCACTAGCCAGGCAAACCGCCAGGCCCGCCGTCGCTCGAAAAATCCAGGAAGTTGCCCAGGCACGCATGGTGTGCGGAACCTTCATTCCTCCGTTGATCCGACAAAAGGTTAGCACAGCCGCGCGGCTCGTCTGGCGCGAAAAGGCGCTATCATAAACGCCGGGACTCCGGACAACACGATGACACCCGAGCAGCACGAGAAATATTCGCGGCAGATTCTGTTCGCGGGGATTGGCGAGGCGGGCCAGGAGCGGCTCCTGGGAGCGCGCGCGGTCCTGGTGGGCTGCGGCGCGCTGGGCACGGTGGCCGGCAATCTGCTGGTGCGGGCCGGGGTGGGGCGATTGCGGATCATCGACCGCGATTTCGTCGAACCCTCGAACCTGCAGCGCCAGACGCTTTTCGACGAGGCCGACGCGCGCGCGGCGCTTCCCAAGGCGGTGGCCGCCGAACGCCGGTTGCGCGCCATCAATTCCGGCGTGGAGATCGAAGGGATCGTGTCCGATCTCACGCCGCGGAATGCCGCGGAGTTGCTTTCCGGCTTCGACGTCCTTCTCGACGGCACGGACAATTTTGAGACGCGCCTGCTCCTGAACGATGCGTCTATTTCCCTGAACATCCCCTGGATCTACGCGGCGGTGGTGGGAAGCTACGGCCTTACGATGACGATTCGGCCGGGACAAACCGCGTGTCTTGCCTGCCTGCTCGAGCACGGCGACGGATTCGCCGCGGCGGCCGGCTCCGAAGCCACGTGCGATACCGTGGGCGTGCTCAACGCCGCGGTGGGGACCATCGCCTCGATCGAAAGCGCCGAAGCGATCAAACTCCTGGCGGGAAAGCCGGAAGCGCTGCACGGGCGGCTCATCGCCTGCGACGTGTGGACCGGGCAGTTCCAATCCATTCGCGTGGCCCGCAATACGGAGTGCCGCGCCTGCGCGCGGCGCGAGTTCAAATTCCTGGCGGGGGAGGCGCAACCGCACCTCACGCTTTGCGGGCGCGACTCCGTGCAAATCCACGAGCGCGGACGCCGGCTCGACCTGGGCGAACTGGGACGGCGTCTGGCCGCGGCTGCCGCCACCGAAGTGCGTCACAACGACTTCCTTCTGCAATTCCGCGTCGCACCCTACCAGTTGACCGTTTTTGCCGACGGCCGCGCCATCATCAAGGGAACGAAAGACCCCGCGGTCGCGCGGTCGCTCTATGCGCGCTACATCGGCGCTTGATCCAAGACGGGAAAGGTTGCGGCAGGGGTCAGCCGGCGAAACGGCGGTCGGCGGTGTGGCGTTTGGCGGTGCGGTCGATATTTTCGCGGCAATTCATCAGGGTGAGCAGCGTGCTCAGGATGCGCGCCTTGATCTCATCGGTCATCGGGAAACCGCTGGTGGCCACATGGATGAGCCTTTCACCCCGGCCGGCGATCTTCCCAAAGAACTCCGCCTGGCGCTCATCGCGGGGCTCGCTAAAGGCCGCAGCGCGGCGCATCTCGGTGCATTCCTGCTCGACAAACAAGGTGAAGTGCAGAACACACATGTGATCCGCAGCGAGTTCCTCGGGCACTCCCGCCTTGCATCCTTTTGCGGAGCAGACCTCTGCCATCACGACACTCCCAAGAACACTTGGTATTTAACACCATCCACCCGCAAATTTCAGCATGGCGGGTGGGGGCTGCGTCCAATCGTACAGCAGGTGGAGTTTTCCGGCTGGGAGACTGGCCGTTAGGACAGGCCCTCGCGGCGACCGCGACGGTCCTGCACTCGTCCCTGTCAATGCATCAGCCCATGACTCGGACGTTCACTCACTTGGCTGGCTCGTCATTCGGCGGCGGGGCAGGCGGCGCAGCGTGTTCCCCGGCGTGGAACGGGGTCCACGGGCCGGCCGGGAGATCCCGCAGCACGGGCGCCTGCCAGGAAAATTCAGGATGCTCGGCCAGAAATGCTGCCGCGTCAAAATTCATTCCGCAGGGGTGGCCGAGGCGCGCGCGGAAGTCCATGGCTTGCGCCATCCCGCTATCCATCACGAATCCCTGCACGGCGCCGAGGGGATCGTAGGGCGGCGCGCTGGAACCAGGCAGCGTCTCGGGAGTGGTATCTCCGTGGCCGCACAGCGTGCGCCGGTTAGCTCCTTGCAGCTTGGCGTAGGTATCGTAATGGTCGGCGAGAAAAATCTGAGCGAGCGCCGTATCAATCTGCCCCTTGTTTCCGTTCAGGAGCTGATCCCAGCGGATGCGGCGGGCGTTGGGGCCGCTGGCGGCGTTGTTGGGATCGAAGGTCGTCTCGTCCTTGATTAAATCGGGATCGCTGGGAAAATTCGCGCCGGAAAAGTAGCCGTCCTTGGTGCGCCAGAGCTTCCAGTGCTTGAGGCCGAGTTCGAAGCGCGCGATCTCGCCGGTCTTGCGGTCGCCGAGCAGCCAGTCGTTGGCATAGCCGCCGTTGTTTCCCTCGCGCATGATCTTGACGTACTCGTCGATCGAGCCGGCGTATTGCATGGCCTTGCGCGCGCGGACAAATTCAGCCTTGCCATTGGGGTCCCATCCGTGAAAATTCGCAATGGTCGTTTCGGTGATCATCAATCCGGCGGAATTGACGCCGAAATCGTCGTCGCTGGCGATGGCGCCGGGGAAGCCGGCCATCACCATGCGGTGGCCGGTCTGGGGAACGATATCGAAAACGATGCGCCAGTGCGCGCCCTCGATGTAGGTCGTCCAGTTGCTCTGCGCCATCACAATCTGATGGTCCTTGGTCCAGCTGCCGGTGGCGACGAACGCGCTGCAGTGGCCGAAGCCCTCATGGTTGGGAGGGTTGGCAGCGTGCGTCTGCGCGTCGAGCCACGGCACGTAGTAATCGGGCAACTCGGAAAAGGCGTTGAGCGCCACGACGTCGTCCAAGTCGAGCTTCACCTTGCCGGCCTCCAGGCCGTCCGCGATGCCTTGCAGCTCGGCTTGATACTCGGGATCGATCTTGGGCCAGAGCATCTGGCGGGCGGCGCGGCGGAAGAATTCCCAACTCCGCCCGGTATCGTGGGTCATGCCGAGACGCACGGTAGCGAAAGCATCCGCAATTTCCGAGGCTAGGAGGTAACCGTGCTGGAACCCGATTTCGTGCGGCGTGCCTTCGAGGTGGACGTAGATCCAACCGTTGCGCTCGAAGCGGTAGCCTTTGCCACGCACGGTGTCGTACGTGCTGTCCTGGGGGCGCGGCGCGGGCCGGGCACTGGGCGCGGAGGCGCTGGCGAGGGGGATATCGGCGGCCGCGGCGGTGAGCATCGCGACCAGCGCGACAACTAGAAAAAGGTGCAGAAAGCGCGTGACGGCGCCCCCGGAATGTGCACCGGTTAGAATGATTCGCCGTCCTTTATTTTCAACGAGTTTGCTCATTTTCTGTTTGCACCAGTGTACCGGTTAGAAAAGCTGCGATTCGTGATTGGTGATTCGCGACTCGTAATTCGTGGGGCGTCGCGGCTGAATATCCGCGGACGGGCACATCCGCGGGAGCCGGGAAATCCCGCAGCGCGTTGCGCGCGCCGCCGCTTCCCTGGGATTCGTTTGCTGCGCCGAATTGGTCATACAGATCACGTCCCCATCTTATGTGCAGGGATGCTCCAGCGCAAGGGATCGAGTGTGTGGGCTTTTGCCGAATGGAGCGTTGCAGGCCAAGAGGTCGCAAATCTGCCATACAACAGGGCAACGGGAACTACTCTGGTCGAAAGTCGTATTTTTTCGCAGAATGTGTGCAATTCCGAATCGCCAAGTCCTTTATTTTCAGCGGGCGGGAGTGGCATTCATCTTGCACGCTATAGCCATGACATCATAGGGTTTGTGCCGGGAACGACCGACAGCTGAGGGGCTGTGGGTACCAGTACAACCACAGCAAAGTAGTACACGAGGCCTCGGATGAAAAGCTCAGCTGCCAAGATAAGTTTCCTCGCCGCCGCAATTGTTTTGCTGGGATTTGCTCCCTCCGCTTCCGCCGACAGCTTCGTGCTGACCAGCGGCGGATCAAATGTCGCTTACGGCATCTATATTGGTCCGTACACGGCCACGGTAAATGGCGTTGCCGGCACGCAGGTCATCTGCGATGATTTCGCGCACGACTCTTACGTTCCCGAATCGTGGACGGCGAACGTCACCAATGCCTCAAGCCCGGGCACAACGCAGAACACAACCTTTTGGAGTGTCGGATCGGTGGCGGCGGGCAAGGATTATGACGAGATAGCCTACCTCAGCCTTCAATTGCTCGGCACATCCAGCACAAGCCAACGAGACGCAATTCAGTATGCGATCTGGTCCATCTTTGATCCTACAGGCGTTTCGAGTTACCTCGCGGCTAATGGGGGCGGCAGCTTCGACACTGACGCCACGGATGCCAACGGCGTCGCCTATTGGCTGAATCAGGCGGCCGCGCAAACATACACGCCTGGGGAGTTCTCGAATGTCCTCATTGAGTCGCCAAACACATCAGATTCGATTACCTGCGGCACTGGACCTTGCGCTAATACCCCACCTCAGGAATTTATTGTCGCCACCCCCGAGCCGGCTAGCCTTAGCTCGCTTGGCCTTGGATTGGTCGGGGTCGGGTTGTTTGCGTGGATGAAACGAAAGCGTCTTGCCCCGGCTCATCCGCAGGCCGCTTGAACGGCATCCCGAACGGCTAGTTGTCGCACGCTACGGAGCAACCACCGCCTCCAGCGCCGAACGTATCGCAAAACGCCTCGCCGGATAACCTCCAGCGGGGCGTTTTGCTTGTACGGCCGAGACACTCGTTCTTGTCAGCATCCAGCTAAAGCCCTGTGAAAATGAATGCGCTAACGCCGAGGCCGAAGCCCCGGCCTCATAAAAACCATTTGTGGGATAGGTTGCAGCGCGGGCCGGCAGCTACTGCGTCGCAGGGG
>VFSW01013430.1_pt1 | contig 11381 bp, 10 predicted proteins | sample 5358111 | NCBI WGS metagenome assembly VFSW01 (sample SAMN11554181, study PRJNA540505) | mine drainage metagenome | isolation source: sediment from site ElyBrook_90M | place: USA: Ely Copper Mine, Vershire, VT | collected 2017 | reverse complement strand
TCCCATTGCAGAGCTTGATTAGCGCCGTCGCAGTTCGGAATCGGCGGAAATCCCCCTGCAGCGCCGGGCGTGCCCGCCGGGCCTACGGGGCCAGCTACGCCCGGTGGTCCCATTGGTCCTGTACAAGGCGGAGCCCCTAGGATCCCACACAATGTACCAGCGGCAGCACATTCCCAACTGCCAGGAATTATAGATTCAAGAACCGTTCCTGCCGGGCAGTTGGGCAAGGTCGAACCGCACGAGAATTGGTTCTCTCCAACGTTGAATGCAGTGTAAGCCTCTCCACTCGGGCAAGACGGCATCATGGGCGCCAACAGGGATGAAAGTGTCAAGCATCGCATGCGCGTAGTCCCATCCCAGGCCATCAGACGTATCTGGCCCGATGGACAAGTGGCCGTAGGCCCAAGATCCGTCGCCGCCGGTGGAAAAAACTCGACGCCGCCGGTCTGCGCCTGCGCCGCCGGCATGGAGGAAGACGCTGCCAACAATGCAACAAACATCAATGCAACAACGGCTTTGGCAATTCGAGAGAAGATCGGGAGGTTTGTCATGACGCCCATCCTTTTGCTGATAGTAAGCCCATGTCATGAGCTCGTAAGTTCGGGTGGGCTGCGTGGGAGTGATCATGACTTCACTCCCACGCCTTAACAGAGTAGCAGCAACCCCTAAAAGAGTGATTAATTCATCGGAAATTTGAGGCGAGTTTCGGCCTCGCAAGGTAGCATCATCATAAAACTTCTGTGCAGCAGTTTAGATTGCATTTGAGGCAAATTATCCGGACACCATTAAAAAAGACTAAGGTAGCATTGGTAAGAAATGTAGCCCGGCCTAGGCACACACGGTCGTCGCGGTCAGCGCCCTCAACTACTCTGAAAGAGCCGGTGAGAGCATGCATTCGAATGACGTGCTAACTGCTCACGGCATAGGAAAGGGCACATTGCGCCGAGCGTCAGGCTTCCCGGGCGCTAGCTGAGCAGCCCGCGCCTCCCGCAGGACGCCATCAAAATCTTTAGAAGCGACATCTACCTCTGTAAACGATCTCGTAAGGTACGCGCTCTCTATCTGTGTATTATATGTATCGATATAGGACTCCCGCAAAGGATTGCTGTCATCGAGATTTCTCTGTTCATCTTCGCCCTCGCGGCTGCCCTCCAGTAGTTTTAAGGGCTCTTTTACTGGAAACGCAGTGTGCGTCGCTTCAAGCTTCATTGCGCTGAGGTTGAGACGATCCCACGCGGCCCCAGCCTGCTCTATCTTCTTTCCAATAAAACATCCTCCAGCTATCCCACCCAAAATAAAGAGCGCGCAGGCTGGTGCTATCAGCACAGCACCAGCCACGCCAAGGACGAGGCCGCCCCCCAGCATTCCAAATACCGCAGCTATCGGCCCTTTCCCGCCCCATTTCTTCACGATTGCCCGGTCCCGGGCACAAGCCTTGGCTGCGTCGGCACCTAACAGCATCAACTCTTGCGATGCCGCTTCGACGAGTGCGATAGACTTTTTCGCGTTCTCCAGCGCCACGGTCCAATTGTACTCGCGCTTTGCCGCCTGCTCTCTAGCTTTAGTGGACTTGGTCAGGTTCTCCAGCTCATCGGCGAAATAGTTCTCGCGCTCTGCCGCGCGCCTTCGTGCCGCACTTGTGAACACATCGTCGGGGTAATACTCGTCTGGGAATCCATAGCCGCCGGCGTATTCCGTCCCCATGACCTTCTCCACCTCTGTCAACAACAAGACCATATAACGACATCAGAACAAGAAACATCAAGGACAAAATAGAGTTTCACAGAGAGTGTTGTCCGAAACGTCGCGGTTCCAAGCATCCAAGAGAAACGCACCGTCCGACCCAACTCCTTCTGATACCAGCCTTTTTCCACCGCAACATTTGTAAATGAGACCATCCCTTGCTGCCCGCTCATGCGCGACTGTCTACTTGTTAGAATCTAGAATTGTGTTGATCAATCGGCAGTCGTAAAGGTAAAAATGGCTTTGTTTCGAGAGGGAGGAAGGCCATGTCTAAAGAATGGAGTTACGACGACATCCGCGCAGTTCGCTGTAGTGTCGCATCCGATATCGAAAACGGACTCAAGGCCAGAGGGAGTTTTTGCTCGGTTGCGCATGGTTTAACCGATATAGGCGGGAAACCTGCTCTTGCAATCAGATTGCAATCCGTTGACGGCGCGTCAAAATCAGATGAGATTCTGACGGCTTACCGAGAATGCGTTGGGGAGATCGTACGGTCTACCCCAACCCACCCGCTCGCGACGCTTCCGATTAGTGCTCGATTTATCGGAACTCCAACTCTTTGCTAGAACTTAGCTCGCAAGAACTAAGTTATACAAAAACTATTCTGCTCATTGCTCGCGCCCTCAAAAGCCCGGCTGGTTCCACGGCTGGTTGTGAAGGATCTGCTGCACTTTGCTGATATACTGAAGCGCTCCTGCATCTGCTGGAGACGGACCATCGTACCATCCGCCACTATACCATTGGCCGACCGCGCCCCAGCGCAACACATTTGGGTCGGTCGAAGGCGGGTGGTCAACGCCATTGGCATCGACATAGTCGGCATACGGAGGGTAACCGTTGGCAATTGCGATCTGCGCGCGAGTTGGATCTTTGAGGTAAGACAGATGCCCCTGCTCGACGCCCATCTGGAACGCCAGTTTGAAGTCTATATTGAAGGCGGTCGACGTTGCGCTGAGCGGGAAGGATGCTGTCCAGCCCTGGCCGACGCCCTGCGCGATTTGGAACATTCCCCATGAGCCACCATCGGGGTCGGCTGGGGTCACGTATTCGGTATCGCCATGCGACGGGGTTAACGTCAAGGATCCGGTAATTGGATCTGGCGACGCCAGGCTCGCAGTCTCCCACTGAGCCCAGTTGGTTTCGGCGACTGCGTTCGCCTTGACGAGATCGCGGAAGGAATAGGTCTGTCCGTCGAGTGGATTAAGAATGGTGCAATTCGGGCACCATTTGTCGGCCTCGTACTCGAGAATCGCGGTGGTGGTGCCGGTGAACTCACCGTTGACTTGGTTCATATAGCTGCAAGTATCGAGGCCACCACACATCAGCTCACCTTGGGTCCCATTCTGAATCGCGTTCTGGAATGCGGTGATAGCGCTCATACTCGGTATCGTATTGTTGGGAATCTGGTTCGCAGGCCGCAGCTCACCTGCCGCCACAGCCGCATTCTGTACGATTACGGTGATCGATGCAGTTCCCAGCGCGGTCCCATTACTCGCATAGGCGGTGGCAGAAAGTGTGTGCGATTCGTTGGCTGTTGGTGCAGGCCAGCAGGTGGTTGTAGCCGTCGCCTGAGGGCAGGCAGCTAGAGCGGCTTGAGTCATATTCTGATTGAACGGGGTCGATCCCAAATAAGTTCCATCGACAGAAACATTGATCCACGTGACTCCGCTCGTCCCGGTCACAGTGATCGGCACCGTCCCCGATACCGTAGCACCATTGGAGGGTGCGATGATCGAAACATAGTTCGAGGTGGTTGCGGGCGGCGCACAACCTGTGCATGCGCCGACGATCGGCACGCTGGTGCTATCCAACACAGTCGATCCGTTATTGCAGGTGTATGTGTTGGACACAGTCACCGAGCAAGTCTCAGTTCCGACATATCCCGTGGGGCAGGCGCTCGTCGACGGACTGGTCGTGGTCGAAGTCCAGGTGGCGCCGTTTGGTTCTGCGCCGCAGCTGGCTGCCGCCTGCGTACAGCCTGTGCATGTGCCAGTGACCGCCGTGCTGGTGCTATCCACTACGATCGATCCGTTGTTACATGTGTTCGTGGTTGTGACGGTCGTCGGGCAGACCTGAGTTCCGTTATATCCTGCGGGGCAAGCGCCCGTAGAGGAACCGGCCGCAGTCGAGGTCCAGGTAGCGCCGTTCGGTTCCGGGCCGCAGCCCAAGCTTGGCGGCGGGGTCTGCGCGGGCGCTGGTTGTAGCGCAATTTGTTCGCCGACCATAGCAGCGTCGATGCCACTCTGCTTGCAGGTTTGTGGACCCGGAGCGCTCGTCGAGGATTGCGAAGCATTGTAGCTGGTGACGTTGACCCCCGCCGATGATAGACCGTTCACGCTGCCGATGATTTCCTGATAGGACTTGACGTTCGTCCACTTGATGTTGCTCCCATGCCGCGCGTCGCACTGAAGCAATAGCTCTTCACCTGGCGCGGCAAGCTGGGAGCTAAACGCAGGCACGGTCAGGCTGGTCGCGCTGGTTGAGGTGACACCGACGCCGCTCGGATTGTTGGGGTCTATTGGCGTCGACTGGTTAACACCCGAGTAGCAATTGATCCAGCCTGCGTAGGAGAGATTCTTCTGATTCAGAGCCCAGGTAAAACTTGAAGGGTCGTTGCCTCCACCGCGCGATTTGTACCAATAGAAGAAAGCCGCTGCACCTGCCGCGCCACTTGAATCGCTGCGAATGAATGTCCACCCGCTCGGCGCGGTCTTGACCGTATAAGTGCTTGCTTCCGGCGAGAACTCGCCGATGCAGATATCTCCAGCCGCTACGCCCGAGGGAAAGCTTAATGTGACCGAAGTCGTCGCGGTCGAGTTGTAGATAGTAGTAGCCGGGGCTTGGTCGGGGGCGATACCGGTCGCCGCCTGAGTGCTATCGGACCATACCACTTGTCCAAGGACCAGAGCCGCTAGCAATACCCGGAGCTTTGTCATGACGCCCATCCTCTTGCTGATCCTAAGCCAATGTCATGAGCTCAACATTTCGGATGGGCTGCATTGGGCACGATCATGACTTCGTGCCAATGCTCTGACAGAGTAGCAGCAAGCCCTAAATGAACGATTAATCGTAGGCAAATGTGAGGCTAGTTTCGCTTTCGCAAGACCCCGGCATCGTCACAATTCCGCACCACCACTTAGGTAGCATTTGTGGCAAATTGTCCGGAGTTCCTATGAGACAGAAGTAGGGTAGGATAGGAATCGTTCCCTAGGTGCCCATCCAGTAACTAGTCTCAACTCACGGAATCACTGATCCTGACACCAATGAAACTTCTCCGTTCGTTTCGACCCCCGCCCCCAATGACTCTTATCGGATACACGCGCATAGCGTCCGCCGAAGAAGACCTTGACTCTCGGATTGAGGCTCTTAAAGCCGCGGGCTGCACCGAGATTATTCACGAGTACACCACACTCAGGACCAGTGTGCGGCCCAAACTCATGCGCACCATCTCGCGTTTGCATCCAGGCGACACGCTAATCGCAACCGACCTCGATTGCGTCGCCTGGTCATTGCCGCAACTCGTAGCCCTGCTCACGTCGCTGCGCGACCGGGGCATTATGTTTCGCGCGCTTGAAAGCCCAATTGATACCTCTGGACCCAACAGTGCCGTCATACTGGAGATTCTCCGAGCCGTCCTCTCCTTCAACTACGCAGTTCCGTTCAAGCCACCCTCAAAACGAGCGAACAGACGAATGGAGGTGACCGAAGTGGCTGCCAAGCTCAAAGCCACGCAACCAGACTTGAGCGTTGGAGAGGTCGGAGATGAGCTAAGACGCCTCGGTTACAAGCCGCCTCACGGCGGAACCGAATGGTCCCGCAGCTCCGTCAGGAATCTCTTGGCCCGCGCCAGACTGACCGGAATTCTGATTGAAGAATAATTCGCCGCTTCCCTCGCGTTCGAGTGCAACAAACAGACACCTCTCCCATTTAGTGACCGCTCCTAACTTCACTATCGTCTTCCCACTCACCGAGACCTAAAAGCCATGAAGCTCACTGGATATACGTGCGTAGAATCAGCAGAAGAGGATTTTGCTTCCCGGATCAAAGCCCTTAAGGTCGCGGGCTGTACCGAGGTGATCTATGAGTACGCCACATCGACAAGCACCGGCCTTGCAACCTATAGAAGGCCGAAGCTCATGCGGACGATCTCCGGTCTCGAGTCGGGTGATACGCTCCTCGTCACTAACCTCGGTTGTGTAGCCTGGTCCTTGCGTCAGCTCGTCGAGTTGCTCACGTCCTTGCGCGACCGAGGCATCATTTTTCGCACGCTTGAGCGCCCGATCGAAAGCGCAGAAGCGTTTGAAGCACTTGAGAGTTCGGTCGATACCTCTGGACCCGACGGCTCCCGTGTCCTGCACGCCCTTCGGGTTATGCTCTCCTTCACCGATGCTCTGGCCGTCGCCGCAGATCCCCTAGCACCACCCGCCGCCTCAACGACGAGACGGTTCAAAGTGATAGAACTGGCCGCCAAGCTCAAAGCCGAGCAACCCGTCATGACCCTTCGGGAGATCGGAGACGAGCTTAAACGTCTCGGCTACAATCCGCCGCACGGCGGAACAGAATGGTCTCTGCCCTCGGTCAAACGTCTTTTAGACCGCGCCAGACTGACCGGAATTCTGATTGAAAAATAATGCGCCGCCCCCGTCAGCGATTGTTTCGAACCACCCCCACCAACCCATTGCCGCGTCACACTTTTAACGCGCCCCACCTTGCAAATCCGCGACTATTCCTTCCTTGCACATTCGTCACCTACCGGAAGAACTCGCAGTCAAACTATGACGACATCTCGCCTTAACAATCAGAGCGGCGAATAGGGTTATGTTTTGTCTCGTCGACATGACCGAGAAAAAAGTCGCGCCAGCATGCACTAGGAACGATTTTCAAGAGCTGACGCAGGTGTAACTAGCCAGGAAAGTGCGATGACCCTTTCCAGCCTCCACTACGGGGCCGCTTCGCTGTGAGGCCCCGTAGTGGAGGCCGCACAACTGGAAAGGAAAATCAGATGAAAAGACTCAGACGAGATGTAAATGACTCGGCTATCGCCTGGAATCTGGCGGCGCTGTCGCAGTGCCTTACCGAAGCGGCCGATCTCGCTCAGCGAGCCTCGAAGGCTATGAGTGACGGTAATCGCAACCTTGCTATAGGAACGATTGTGGACGTTAACCGCAACCTGGCTCAGGCGCACGCCTTATATACCGTCTCAATCGAACTGCATCGCAGCAAACCCGTTTCCGAGAAGGGCGGTGCAGCATGAACCGCACCGACCGCTCAATCGACACCGTCTTGCACGGCGACTGCGTCTCGCTCATGAACGGCCTGGACGCCGAGAGCATCGACTTCATTCTCACGGACCCGCCGTATCTGGTGAACTATTGCTCGCGCGACGGCCGCCGCGTCATCAACGACGATAACGACGCATGGCTGGCGCCCGCTTTCGCCGAGATGTTCCGCCTTCTTAAAGACGGAACATTCTGTGTCAGCTTCTACGGCTGGAACAAAGCCGATGTCTTCATCTCCGCCTGGCGGGCGGCCGGCTTCACGCTCGCCGGCCACATCGTCTTTCGCAAGAGCTACAGTTCTTCAGTTCGACTGCTCCGCTACCAGCATGAGCAAGCCTACCTGCTTTGCAAGGGGCAGTTGCCGCGCATCTCATCGCCTATTTCCGATGTCATCGATTTTCCGTACACCGGAAACACGCTGCACCCCACGCAAAAGCCGACCGCAGCTTTAGAGCCGCTGATTCGCGCGTTCTGCCCCTTGGACGGGGTCGTCCTCGACCCATTCATGGGTTCCGGCTCCACTCTGGTCTCCGCCCAGAAAGCTGGTCGGCGCTACATCGGGATCGAGCTGGACCGGGCGCACTATGTGACGGCTTGCCTCCGCCTCAATCAGTCCGAATCCCATATCTCCGAGATGCCACGCTATGATTGAGAACCTTCCGGCCGCCACTCTCAACAGTCACGAAGTTTGCGAATTTCTCTGACGGCCAAGGCGACGCCGAATAGCTTTCCAACCAAGCCACCGTCCCTTTTTTTCGCTCCGCCAAATAGCAATCGTAAAACGTCATTGCGTTCTTCTTTCAGCTCTATCAGGAGACCGCGCCATCAATTGCATCCTCGATCTACGCGCACCATGCATCGCACCCCGGCATTTCAGGGCAAGGTCTGGCGACCTCGCCACGGGTTCCCCGCGCTTCCGCACTGCGTTTGTGCAGCATGGGTGATTCCCCTCCGTGGCTCGCCCTTCCATTGCCAAGGCCCCGCGATGCCATCGGTTCGCGTCGAGGCCGCATTGGGCGGTCTCCTGAAACTGAAAGGAACTATCATGACTACGATCGCAAAATTGACGAAGCAAAAAGACGGCGGCTTCATCGGAACCCTCTCCACCATCTCCGTGCCCGCGCGAAAAATTGCGCTAGTACCGGTCGAGAGCGACAGCCCGAAGGCCCCCATCTATCGCGTCCTGCTCGAAGACATGGAGATCGGAGCCGCTTGGAGACGTGAGGCGAAGTCCGGCAATGAGTACACCCTGGTCAAGCTCGACTGCCCGCTGCTAGCACAGCCCATCTTTTGTGTCCTGGTCAAAGACCTCCATTCTGGCTACACCTTGGAATGTAATCGGCCAGACCGCCGATCCAAGAAGTCATAACCCGCAAATCGCGGTCTAAACCCTGCGGCCTCGGCTTAATTGCCGGGGCCGCATTTTCCTATTTAGAAAATCATGAACCAGAAATCGGCGACGAGCTGCTCGACGGCATCGGCAGATGCTCTGAGCGAGCATCTGATCCAAACGCACTAGCAACAGTAACCAGCCTGCGGCCCCGTGAACCCATCACGGGGCCGTTATTTTGGCGCTCGACTGTTTTTCAGAATCCCGGCAACCTGATCAATGCGCTGGGCAATCCCGCTCTCGCACCGTCTGGAGAATTCAAGACCCAGAAATAGCAAACCCGCCGTGGAAGGCGGGCTGCATATCGGCCGAGGCCGGAAATTCTCGTGCGGTCAATCACGAGAATCTCCCGAAATCGCCGCTCCGTCAATCGCTATTTTTGCGACGGGGCGAACTTGTGCCGATTTTATGGCCCCCTTACGGCGGTTGCTCTGCAACCACGAACGGAGAAGCCATGCTACTTCAAGACCTTCCGCCGATTTCACCACCCATACCACCGCAAAAGGAGCCGCACCCGCGCCCGTGGCGCAAGGGCAGCCTGTACGGAGAATTCCTCCGCCCGATCGACAGGAACGACCGCGCGCGAATCATTGCCGCGGCGGAAGCGCTCGAGCGCCGGACCAAGCTCCCCGGCAAACGCGACGGCGCCATCGGCCAGTCCGGCCTTGCCATCCTGCGCGCGCTGCTGTTCCACTTCCTCGATCCGAAGACCGGACAGCTCGACCCGAGCTATAAGCAGATGCGCGCGCAGACGATGTTCTGCATGCAGACGATCTCGCAAGCGCTAAAGCGCCTGGCGGCTTCCGGCATCCTTGAAATCCAGCGCCGCATGACGCGCCGATGGATTTTCGTGCAGAACGCCTTCACGGGCCTGTTCGAGCGCCGCACCCATGTCGAGCAATGCACGAACGCTTATATGGTCAACAACCCCTTATGCGAGCGAAACCAGTTCGGCGATCTCGGAATGCCACTGTTCCGGCCAACGGAGAGGCCACCATGCGATTCTACATTTCAGAGAGAATCCACTCCCAGATTCTTTCATAAGAGGGGCGCGGCAGCGCCGCGCGATGCGTGGCGGGTAAGTTAGGGCGCGATCGGCGCGTAACCGACCGCCCTCGAGCCGCAAGATAGAGTCCAAGGGCCAAGAGCAGGCCGCAGGATGCGACCTCACGCCCAAAATAAGAGAATAGGGCGGCCCAAGGGCCGCCTTTTGCTATCCTCCTGCCAGTCCGCCCGTGCGCGCGCGGCTGCTCGGGGTCCCCTTCCCATACGTCTTCCCTCGGTCCGCGCCGTTTCCAGTCCCGTTGCCGAGCGAATAGGTTTCCCCGCCCTGCACGACCACGGCCGAAGTCACGGGCGATAGTGGCTTGAAAATGTCCGGCGCGCTTTGGCCGCGGATCGCCCAAGGCTGTTCCTCAAACCAGCGATGCTTGCGGCATAAAATAGGATGGCCGTTCGCCGGGAAAATCAACTGCACCATATCCGAGAGCGTCATGACCTCTCCCGGTGTCAGAAGCGGCCGGTGAGCCTCATTGATGCTCTGCCCTTGGCCACTAAAGCCGCGCCGGGATTGCTCCCTCGATATCTCACTGTAACTTTCACCCAGGACGCGCACCGTGCTGTCGCCTGTCAACTTCGAGATGTATTCCGCCGTGAACAAATCGCGCACGCCAAACACTTGCACGATGCCGCTGTTCGCAACGAACGACTGCCAGCGGTTTCCATAAGTGTCGTTCAGCTGGTTGAAGTCCTGCACGATGATGTGGAACTGCACGCCGAAGCCGGCCATGAGTCCAATGCCCGCCTCGACGACCTTGAGTCCGGCACCGAGCGCCGGGAATTCATCGACGATGAATTTGATGGGCTCGGTCGGCTTGCCGGGCGTGCGCTGCAGCGTCGTCAGACCAACCGAGATGAGCAATCGCAGCCACCGGTTAAACGACGAAACGCGCTCCGCCGGCAGCACCAAATACACCGTGCAGACCTTCTTTTTCAGATCCGCGAAATCAAAACTGGACTTCGCCAGCGACGCTTTCAAGCGCGGAGAGTCGAGAAAATGCGTCTGTTGCTGCGCCGTTGAAATAACCCCCGACGCTTCCTTGTCGCCTTTCTGCGTGAACCGCGCGGCCCCGCGCCTGATCAATCCATTTGCCAAATTGCTCTTGGCCATTGCCGCGAGCACTTTCCCCAACTCCTCCGGTTCGAGCGTCATGATGCCGCGCACGCGCGTCAGCGTCTTGTTCGTTTCTGCGGGATCACAGGCAACGTGCAGCATCAGCGCGGACAGGAAGGCTTTCGCTTCCTCGTTCCAATGGCGATCATTGTCCGAGCCTTCCACCACGAGGGCGTCGGCCAGCATGGCGGCATCTTCCGCTAGGTCCGGACTATCGGGTTTCAGCAAATCGAGCGGGTTGAAGGATGCGGCGGGATGGCCGGACAGGCCCCAGGGATCCAGAACGTAAAGTGGCCCTGCTTGCTTGCGCCAAGCGCCTGTGATCGCAGCCGCCTCTCCCTTGATGTCGACGACGAGGGCCGAGCTGTCCACATCGTTCAGGAGCAGAGGCCCGACACAGGAAACAAATTTTCCGGAGCGCGTGGGCGCGCAAATGAGACGGTGTCGGTCGCCGGAATATCGAAGCGGATTGGGCGCGAGCGATCCGCCGTTGACCGCACCCCACCAGATGCCGAGTGGATAGCCCTCTGCTCTCAAGAGGCCATAGTCGTTGAGCTCATGCCCATTCGCGAATCTGGCAGAACCGTATGAAGTCGAAGGCGGACGCGGCCCGGGCTCCTCCTTCTGGCGCGTATATTTCCAAACGACGAAGCCAATACCGCCGAGAATCAGGAGCAGAATGAGAATCATGACCCGCTACCTCCTAGGGGAGATAGCATCACTCTATAGTCAACAGGCGCGCGTAATGCTAACGCGCTGTCAACCTTTAGGGGCGGCGGCCTCTGCCCTTGGAGAC
>VFSW01013429.1_pt1 | contig 11382 bp, 8 predicted proteins | sample 5358111 | NCBI WGS metagenome assembly VFSW01 (sample SAMN11554181, study PRJNA540505) | mine drainage metagenome | isolation source: sediment from site ElyBrook_90M | place: USA: Ely Copper Mine, Vershire, VT | collected 2017 | reverse complement strand
CCCGCGGGCGGCGGCGCGGCCGACGTGGGCACGGGCGGGGCCACCGCGGGCGCCCGGGCGGTGCACCGGGGGGCGCCCGAGGGCCGCACGGCGGACGATGCCCGGCGGCGGCCCGATCTGGCGGTGATCACCGGCCGGCCGGACCCGGTACTGCTCGCCGCGCTCGTCCGCGACCGGGTACCGCACCTGGCGGTGCACGCGGAAGAGGCGATCGGCGTGGTCGGGCCGCTGGTGCTGCCAGGCCGCTCCGCGTGTGTCCGCTGCCTGGACCTGAGCCGGGCTGCGCGCGACCCGGCGTGGCCGCGGATCCTGGCCCAGGCCGGCGGTGAGTGCGGGTCGCCGGCCAGCACGCAGGCGTGCGACACCGTACTCGCGGCGTCTACTGCCGCGCTCGCCACCGCACAGGCGCTCATGTTCATCGACCGTGCCTGCGAGCCGGCCACCGCGAACGCGACGCTCGAGGTGGTGCTGCCCGGCTGGCAGTGGCAGCGCCGCGGCTGGCCGGCGCACCCGGCCTGTACCTGTGGCGCGGCCTGCTAGCCCGCGGGGTTCTCGCGCTCCTCGCCCTCCGTTGGCTCCTCGCCGTCCCCGGGCGGCGTGCCTTCGGCCGGCTCCTCGCCGGCTACGGCATCCTCGAAGTCAGCCATGTCGAGGTCGGTGCTGCCGCGCAGGAAGGCCTCCGGGTCCTCCAGGTCCTCCGCGGTCGGCAGCAGGTCCGGGTGCGCCCACAGCGCGTCGCGCCCTTCGGTGCCGCGCGCCTCGGCCAGACCGGCCCACAGCGCAGCGGCCTCCCGGAGCATCCGGGGCCGGAGCTCGAGGCCGACCAGGGTGGCGAAGGTCCGCTCCGCCGGGCCGCCTGACGCCCGGCGGCGGCGGCTCGCCTCCGGCACGGCCACGGCGTGCCCGCGCCGCGCGTCGGCGGCGGCGGAGACGACCGCCGCCACCCAGCCCTCGCCGAGGGCAAGCGCCGTCTCCAGCCGGGCGAGTGCGGCCTTCTGCTGCGGCGTGTCCTCCGGCCGGAACAGGGTCTCGCCGGACAACGCCTCGCGCAGCGCCTCCTCCGGGTTGGTCATGTCAAGCTCAGGCAGGGCGTCGCGGAGGCGGTTCATGTCCACGGAAATGCCGGCCGCGTACGCCTCGACCGCGCCGAGCAGGTGCTGGCGCAGCCACGGCACGTGCCCGAACAGCCGGTGATGCGCGGCCTCCCGCAGCGCGAGGAAGATCCGTACCTCGCTCAGCTCAACCGACAGGCCCTCACCGAACGCCGCGACACCGCTCGGCAGCAGCGCCGCGGTGCCCTCCGCGGCAAGCGGCAGACCGATATCGGTAGTGCTTGCCATGTCCCCGGCCAGCTCGCCGATGGCCGTGCCGACCTGGCCGCCGAGCATCGCCCCGCCAAGCTGGCGCAGCATCGGCGCGAACGCGCTGAGCCCGCCCATACCGGACAGCATGGCCCGCATCTCCGGCGGCACCTCGGCGTCATCCAGCTGTGACGGGTCGAAGGCCATCATGGAGCCCATCGCGTCGACCGCCTTGGCGGCGATCGGCTCGCATAGCGAGGACCAGACGGGGAAGGTCGCTTCCAGCCATTCCGACTTGGACCACGCCTCGATCTTCCTGATACCGGAAGGGAAAGCGGTGACATCATCGAGCCACAGGTCCGCCAGCCGGACGGCCTCGGTCACGGCGGCCCGCTCGTTGGCGAGCACGCTCGGGTCGCCCTTGGCGACGATGGTGTGCCTGGCCAGGTTCTTGGCGAGCTCCCAGTTGACCGGACCGCCGCTGTACGAGAGCAGGTCGGCGAACTGGCGCAGCGCGTCAGCGAACTGGTTCGGATTCGCCCCGCCGCTGGGGTCTCCCGGGCCGCCGGGCATCCCGAAGCCGAACGGGTTCTGGCCCCCGGGCCCCTGGCCGCCCGGACCTGAACCCCCGTGCGGGTTGTCGTCGCCTGGCCGCCCGGGCGGACCGAAGCCGAAGGGAGGACGCTCAGCCACGATGCACCCCCTTCGCTCTCAGATGGTCGGGCAGGATAGAAGGGTCACGACGAACCTTCTTCCTCCTGGCCCTTCGTCCTAACATTAGCCGGGCCAGGACATCGGGACGAAGAAGGTCCGCAGCCACGCTATTCGGGAGTAGCCCATTTTGAGAAACGGCAGACGGCAGGTTCGCCCTGAGCGCAGCGTTCGCCGTGAGCGTAGCACCGCCGCGGTCCCCCCCGTGGTGGCGGTCACGGGTGCGGCGCGCGGAGTCGGGCACGCACTGGTGACCAGGCTCGCCGGATCGGACCGCTTGGGCCGCGTGGTCGCGATCGACGATCACCGCGGCGACGCCGTCGGGGTGATGTGGCGGCTCGCGGATGTGAGGGATCCCACGCTGGCCTCGCGGCTCACGGACGTGGACGTGGTGGTGCACACCGCCGGGCCCGCGGCGGCGGACCCCAACCCGTGGCCCCGGCGGGGGGGCAAGTGGCGGGGTGGGATGCCGGGGCTGACGGCCGGGGCGGCCGAGCGGGTCGGCCGCGTCATCCTGGTGACGAGCGCCATGGTCTACGGCGCGCGACCGGACAACCCTGTCCCGCTGCCGGAGGACGCGCCGCTGCTCGCCGATTCTGGTGGCAGCCTGGCCGGGGACCTGATCGAGATCGAGGAACTCGCGCGGCGCTCCCGCCGGGTCAACCCCGGCACCTCAGTCACGGTGGTCCGCCCGGCAGCGCTGGTGGGCGATGCCCTTGACACCCTGTTGACCAGGCATTTCGAGGCGCCTCGGCTGCTTGTGGCGCGCGGCTGTGCGCCACGCTGGCAGTTCTGCCACGTCGACGACCTGGCGGCAGCGCTCGAGCTCGCTGCGGCCGGAGTGGTCGACGGCGACTTCGCGGTGGGCTGCGACGGGTCACTGTCGCAGGGCGAGGTCGAGTCGCTGAGCGGCCTGAAGTCGCTTGAGCTGCCCGCCCGGCTGACCTTCAGCACGGCGCAGCGGCTGCACCGCCTCGGCGTGATCCCCTCGCCGTCGGCGGAGCTGCGCTACGTGGTCTACCCGTGGGTGGTGGAATGCGCCGCGCTGCACGCGGCCGGCTGGCGGCCTGCGTTCTCGAACGCCGAGGCGCTGTCGGTGCTACTCGCGGCCCGGCAAGGGCGTCACGCGGTGGCGGGACGGCGGATCGCGCGGAAGGACGCGGCGATCACCGCGGCGGGTGCCGCCGGGACCGCCGCCGTGGTCATCGGCACCGCAGCGATCGTCCGCCGCGCACGGAAGAAGGCCGGCCAGGAATGAAGAATAAGGTCGGCCGTGGCCGTCCGAACGGAAGCGGCTGACCGCAGGACTTGACCGTCGCCGTCCTGTATGCCCCTGACGGTAGCGGGATCCTCATTTGACTGGACTTCGTTCCCGCTGCGTGTGGACCGTTTTATGACTTTTAGCGTTTCAGGGGAAGCAAGCGAGCGTTGGGACTGACTGCTACACTCATGCCCGAGTTGTCCGTTCGGTGTAGGGCCGAGCCTGCCTCAGGGAGCGTAGCGGCTCTCGTTGCGGAGGGGCGGGAACAGTTGGTGTCTCGAAGCGACGAGACCTCGCCGTCGGCCGCTGTGGGCTGCGAACTCAACCATGCCTACTTGGCGTCGCTGCCTTCACTAGGCAGGCATGCGTTGTTGAACACGTTTTCGACAATACTTGGGAATGCGTGGGCTCGAAGCACGAGCTGCCCGGGCAGCTCAAGTCTGAGTGGAAGCATCAAGGAGCTGACATGGAGCTGACTGTCGTCATCCCTTGCCTCGATGAGGCGGAGACGGTGGCCACGTGTGTCTCCAAGGCCGTACGGTTCATCGCGGAGAACGGGATCGACGGCGAGGTGATTGTCGCCGACAACGGAAGCACCGACGGCAGCCGGCAACTCGCGGCCGACGCCGGAGCCCGGGTGGTTCCGATCAACGACAAAGGCTACGGTAACGCGCTCATGGGAGGCATTATCGCGGCTCGCGGCGAGTACGTGATCATGGGCGACGCCGACGACAGCTACGACTTCACGAAACTCATGCCGTTCATCGTGGAACTGCGCAAGGGCGCAGACTTGGTGATGGGAAACCGGTTCAAGGGCGGCGTGGAGCCAGGAGCAATGCCGGTGCTGCACAAGTACCTCGGCAATCCCGTGCTCTCATTCATCGGTCGGCTCTTCTTCCGCAGTCCAATCGGCGACTTCCACTGCGGTCTGCGCGGATTCCGCCGGGCCAGCGTCCTTGACCTGCACCTGCAGGCTGCGGGCATGGAGTTCGCGAGCGAGATGGTGGTAAAGGCGACGCTCGCACAACAGAAGATCGCCGAGGTGCCCACCACGCTGGCCAAGGACGGCCGCAGTCGCGCGCCGCACCTGCGGACCTGGCGGGACGGCTGGCGTCACCTAAGGTTCCTGCTCCTGTTCAGCCCACGGTGGCTGTTTTTCATCCCGGGTGTCGTCACGCTCCTCCTTGGCCTGATCATCGGCGTGATGACCGCGACGGGTCCGATAACCATCGGCAGGGTGACATTCGACGTCGACACCTTGGTCGCGGCCGGCGGTATGGTGATCATCGGCTTTCAGTCGGTGCTGTTCTGGCTGTTCACCCGGGCCTACGCCCGTACAGAAGGCTTTCTGCCCAACTCGCCGAGGGCAGAGAAGGTCCTCGCCAGGTTCTCCCTGGAACGCGTGCTCTTCATCGGCGGTGTCCTTGGGCTGGCCGGGCTGGTCGGCCTGATCTTCTCGGTCGTTGAGTGGCAGACCGCCGGGTTCGGTCGGCTGAACTACGAGCATGCCCTGCGAGTGATGGTCCCGTCGGTCACCGCGCTGACGTTGAGTAGCCAGACGATACTCGGGGGCTTCTTCCTGTCGATCCTCAATATCACCCAGACAAGGCGTCCGACGATCGCCGAGACGGTCTCAACCGAACCGAGCGATGACCGGCGCGTTGCCGTCGCTCGCACCTGAGCTGCCATGAAGCAACCTTCGCCGCGCAGGCTACTGATGCTTAGCTCGGGTTCGTATAACAGCACCCTGACTATCCGGCCGCGCTACCTAGCTCGGCATTTGTCTGCTTGGTGGGATATAACTATCATCGCGCCGTCAGCAGACAAATATAATGACTTTAAACCGGACTACGCTCTCAAATCTGAATTCGCGCGGCTCATTCAGCCCTGGCAGCTCGCCACGCGTTCCTTTATACTGAACCTGATCCCGTATTTGTTTTCATCTCTTGTGTCGATCATCCGCGCCCGGGCCGACGCGGTAATCATCAACAAGCCTACGCCGATCACCGTGCTTGGACTCGTGCCGAAACTGTTGTCTCGCACCGCCGTTGTGGTGGACCTGGATGACCTGGGCGCTGAGGTAATAAGAAACGAAGGTCGCTCCCGCCTTACCTATAGCTTGGTCGACTGGAGTGAGCGGTTCTGTGTGCGGCATGCCGACGCGGTCGCGGTAGCGTCGACCACGCTCCGCGAACATGTTCGGCAGCTCTACCCGGGCAAGCCGATCCTGATGCTGCCGAACGCCGTCGAGCCGGGCGATTATCAGGTGGTGACCGAACAACCCCCGCGTCACGGAGTGTACTTTTTCGGTGCGCTTAACCGGCTGGATTTGATCAAGGATCTGCTGCATGCCATGCCAACCGTCTTGAATCGAGTGCCAGACACGCGCTTGACGATCATCGGGGGTGGCACTGCGCTCGATGATGCTAAGAGCATGTGCCGTGAGCTGGGCATCGAGGCGGCAGTGGCCTTCACTGGCTGGCAGACCGACATGCTAGCGGTGCAGAACTACACTCAGTTCGCGGATGTCGGGGTCTGCTACATGCCCGACCTACGAACGGTGCGGGCAGCGAGCAATATGAAGGTCTTCCAGTACATGGCCATGGGAACCGTACCGGTGGTGAGCGACGTGGGAGACCTGCGTACTTACGTCCAGGATGGCCAGGCCGGCGTGGTGGTGCCGCCAGGCAACGTGCCCGCCCTGGCAGGCACGCTGGTTGAACTGCTCCAAGACGACGAGGCCCGAGTGCGCATGGCCAAGGGGGCCTGGCAACTGGCCGGGGACGAGCACTCCTGGCGGACTCGCGCCACGGCGCTGGAAGCGTTCTTGAGCGAAACAGTTCCGGCTGCTCGCTCCCAGGACGTATAGTTACGTACAGTGTTACAGGGACATTTGGGTCTCTCTAGGCTGCTCCTCATGTGGATTGAGACGCACGTTACGAGGACGGTCCGCACTTTGCTGAGCACGTGCAGCCGATGCCGCAACAGGAGAAGAAGCACTCCGGCGTCGAGAGCCCGGCAGAGATCTTAAGGTGGTTAGTTGTGCGCGCTGAGGAGCACGGGCGTCGCCCGCCATCATCGGGTGATGGGCAACCCGATGAGGATGCACAGGTCTCACAGTACGAACCGCCGCGCTGGGATTTCTGGCTGCTTGGCACCGGACTTCTGGCGATTGCCCTTGCCGTCGCGAGTTTCCTGTCGCCCTGGGTGCGCCATGAATGGTCATTGTCCTGGCAACGCCAGCCCACCCCTTACACACAGCTTGGCTTCACTAACGCTGCCAGCCTGCCGACTACCGGAGTTCCTGGGAAAGGCGTACCGGTATCCTTCACCATAACCAACGATGAGGGAAGCCAGGTTTCTTACCGGTATGTTGTAGCCTCGGGGAGTGGAACCGCGTTGACCGCGATTACTTCAGGGACGACAGTCATTGCCGCGGGGCATTCATTTGGTGTGGGTATCGTTGTGGTGCCTAAGTGCGCAGCTGCTTCCTGTCGAGTTCAGGTTTCGCTGCCCGCACAAGGCGAGAGCATCGACTTCATGTTGACGTACCCAGCCCAGAGCGGAAAGAAGACTAAGTGACCGGGAGTGGCCGCGTCCCCGGCCGAGTCGCTGACCGGGATCGCGATAGGCGCATAGGCGTGAACTACGGCAGGCCCGCTCCGGTCGCCTCCGGCAAATCGAACGGTGCTCCTGCTGTGGGACGTGTCTTTGGTGCATTCGCTACCCTGATTCTGGCTCTTGCCGTCAACTTCATGGTCTTTAAGAGCGTGAATCTGCCGGTAGCGCGCCCGGTGCTGGGGTTCTGGTTCATGGTAGTTCTTCCCGCCTACCTGCTCTATACCTCATCGGCATGGCGCCGATGCGGTCTGCAGGAGCGAGTGGGCTACAGTGTCTGCCTGGTGCTGCTTATCCTGATGGCATCGGGACTGGTCATCAACGAGGTCTTGCCGCTCGGGGGCGTGCAGCGCCCGCTTGCTCCAGGTCCCATCATAATTGTCGGCGACCTCATCAATCTTTCGCTGTATGTTTACCGGAGTCGCCACTCTGACACGATCAGGCCGCGCATCAGCTTCGCTGAATTTAGCAAAGAGGAATTCCGGCTACTGGTAGCGGCGGCGCTAACGGTAGTGCTAGCAATATTCGGCGCGAACAACCTTAATAATGGCGGCAGCGGAACTATAACGTTGATCGCCCTGGCGATCGTGGCTCTCATCGGCGTTCTCTCTGTCCGCTGGCTGAAGGTTACTCGCGAATCTGTCATGTCGGCGGTAATTTATCTCGTCTCGCTCGGCTTGCTGCTAACGACCTCATTGCGCGGCTGGTCCGTTACCGGACACGATATTCAGCAGGAATACCTGGTATTTCAACTGACCGAAGTTCACGGTCGTTGGTCCATGACGTATTTCCACGATGCCTACAATGCTTGTCTCAGTATCACCATACTGCCGACCGAGCTGGCGCAGATCATAAATGTCGACAATCCTTATATTTACAAGCTTTTCTTCCAGCTGCTCTTCGCCTTGTGCCCCGTGCTGGTATACGCCTTGGCCAGGCGATATTTCAATCGCGGGGTTGCCACGCTAGCAGTTGCCTACTTCGTTGGTTTCCCGACTTTCTTCACCGACATGCCTTTTCTGAACAGGCAGGAGATCGCTCTTCTCTTCGTTACTGTCGGACTGCTTGCCGCGACAAATCCAGTATGGAGCTTCCGCAGACGTCAAGTTTCTCTTGGCGTAGCTGGTCTAGGTGCAGAAGTATCGCATTATTCGACCATGTATGTCTTCGTAGGAACCCTGGTAATTGCACTAATATTCTCCTACGTTGGGCGTCTTTTTATTAAGCCTAATCGCGGAGAGCCTAAACCAGATCCGACAATGCGCTATGCGCGTCGTGGGGGGAGACGCTGGGTTCCCACCTTTAAAGGTTCTCTCTCTATAGGGCTAGTCATTACTTTCATCGGCATTGTTTTCGCGTGGGGTACCCTTGCGACCAAAACCACGGGCGCGGTGGTGAGCACCGCAGAGCAGGCGATTACCTCCGGAAGCATCTCAATTACGGCCTTTGGCAGTGGCGGTGGTTCGGACGCATCGGTGCAGGCCGCCCTGGTTAAGGATGGCCTGCAGGCCAGAGTCGGCGTTCCGACGGGCACCTTCCTTCCGTGGTCAGCGGTATCTAAGGCTGCCGCTCCCATTGTCGATGAACCGCTTACGCCCCTCACGGCAATTGGACGTGAGCTGAAGTCCATCGGACTACCCGTTGCGACCATCAACTCTCTTGCGCGAAGTCTTGTAGCCTATAGCGAGGAACTGTTCCTAGCTATAGGACTGATCCGGTTGTTCCTGGCCGGACGGCGCGAGGGCCGCCTAGTCGGAGGCCAATTCTTTTGGCTGCCCGTTGGCATCACTGGCATGGTAGTGGTCATCACCGTAGTCCCATCGATTGCCGTAGACTACGGGGTATTGCGTGCATTTCAACAAGGACTGGTATTCTTTGGGCCAATTATTGTAATCGGTTCCATGACAGTGTTCGCGCCGATTGGAAAGAATCGAGCAAGGATTGCCGCTTGCGCGGTTTGCCTGGGCATGTTTATTTTTACTAGTACTCTAGTGCCCCAGATTCTTGGAAATAACTTGGCCGAGCTCAATCTAAACAACAGCGGCAATTATTATAATCTGTACTATACGACCCCTCAGGAGGCGAGTGGGATAGCGTGGCTGGGCGCGCAGCCCGCGGTACTCAACTACCCGATACAAGCCAGCTTTGACCCGCGGAGGTGGGAGCCCACGGATCCGAGCAGCATAGTCGGCGAAAGAGTAATCGATGAGTATCCTACTTTGGTGTACCAAGACGGCTGGGTAATCCTCGGCAGTATGGTGGCGAAGTCCGGCGTGTCCTTCGCACTCGAACCGACCAACGACGCTGTAGTTGAGTATAAATACCCGACAGAACTTTTGAATAACTACAAGAACTTGGTATATACAAATGGCGGCACGGCCATCTACAAATGATTGCGGCAGGTTCAAGGCCCGACACCTGGTGCTAGCTAATTCACAGTGATGTGAGGACTTGATGGATCAGCAGGGCAAGCCATTCATAAGCGTGCTCCTTCCGGTATATAACGGTGCGGCTACTATCGGGACTGCGCTTGACTCTCTCGTGGCGCAGGATTATCCACCGGACCGGTATGAAGTCATCGTCGTAAACGACGGATCGACCGATGACACGGCCAGGGTGGTCGCTGAGCGCCAGAACTTGCGCTATATCGAGCTGCCGCGGAACATGGGCATTTCGCCAGCGCTGAACGCTGGACTCGATGCCGCAAGGGGCGAAATCCTCGTCATCTTCAATGACGACTGTCTGGCGGCGCCTGACTACTTGAGTGAGTTGGTCCTCGGCTATCAGCGCGTGGATAAACCGCTCGGGATCGGCGGTGTCATCGTTAAACGTGCCGCGGACAAAGTCAAGGGCGCAACGGCTAACTACGTAGAGGCAATTAGCGTCGGTAACCCGACTGTCGATGAGAGCGGACTTGATTTCTTGCCGCCGGTCGTGCGCCGCTTTTACATTTATCTCAAGATAAATTACACTTCGCGCAAGCACGGCCAGCAGGATCAGTATCCAGAAGTGGTTGAGATGTATGGCGCCAACTCTTCATTCTTGATCTCGGAGCTTCGTCAAATCGGCGGATGGGACACCAGCATGTCGGCGCCGGCGGTCGGCGGCATTGAAGACCGTGACGTGTGCTTCCGCCTCCGCAAGCGGTTTCCTGATAGGCACTTCTACAGCGCCAGCCCGGCCCATATCATCCTTGATCAGGACCTCAATGACTCGGCGGTCTCCTTCAAGTCCCATATGCTGCGACAATACCGTCGCGGCCCGTTTAATTACGCCTTCCATGTCAAGCACGGGCTCGTACCGCCGCTTTTTCCTTTCCCGCCGCTCATTCTGTGCACACTGCTGGCTTATTCGGTAGCGGTGGCTCTTCTACAGCCCGTGCTACTCCTCTTCCTGCCTCTGCTGCTCGTCCTGCTTCCTCAGGTATGCTATGGCTGGTGGATCAAGCGGGCTATAGTCGCACGACGGTCAGTTTATCTTCTGTTCCCCTATTTCCAATGGGTGGAGGAGACGATGGTGCTGGTTGGCTTGGTGAGAGGCTACCTTCGCTTTGGCAGGATGGCGCGGGCAGCCGAAACAATAGCCAAGGAGCCGGCCGATCAGCCCAGCGAGGTAGATTTCATTTAAGGTAACGCCTCGTTGTTTCTCGGAGCCGGTGACCTGGGTAGGCAGGAGCGGGTTCCGCGGAAATAGTTCGCGCGTCGTGACCGCTGAGTTACTGACAGTCTTCACCGGGCTGCCGGTAATTAGCTGAGACCAGCGCCGGTGCTCCTATAGACTGTGCCCGATGCGCGCCGCATGTCGCAAGAAAGAGAGTCGATCCTGGACGGTAAGCAACCGCGTCCAGATGGCTCGGTGCCTGCGGTTAGCCGAGGACCGCTAGCCCGGCGAGTGTTCGTCGTGGGCAGGGGATTGCGTAGATTATGCCAGCCGATCGTCCAAGTCACCGACCCGGACCCGCACCGGATGGCTCCTTGTATCGCGGCGACGGCGGGTCGGCCCAGACCCGAAGCGAAACCGGGAACCCTCGGGGCGGGCCTGCTCCACCGCGAGTTGAGCGGGCCTACCCAGAGGGCGGTGCGGCACTTCGGGGTCGCGGTGATGCCGGGAGCCGCCGCGGCCGGCATGCTCCGACCCGGGCTGAGCGTTTCTCCCGCGAAGGGGGTCAAGGGCCGGGGCGATGGCCTGGCGGCAGAAACTGGGAACCCGAGGAATCCGACGATGTGTCGCAGACCCGCCAGATGGCGGGCATCAACGCGCTGATTTCTATCGCAAATATCGACTCTGTGTTGTATGACCGCCAGACCGAGGGCATGCGTGCGCTAATCTCTATCGCCAATGAAGTGGCTACTGCCACTGCATCCAGAGAGATAATCGTCTCACCCACGGGGGAGATACGCAAGCAAAGCAGATGGAGTGTCATCTCGAAGCTCCGTAAGGACGAGATGACCTGGAACTCTCTTTACTTGATTTTGAATACCGGGCTGATGG
>VFSW01013428.1_pt1 | contig 11382 bp, 7 predicted proteins | sample 5358111 | NCBI WGS metagenome assembly VFSW01 (sample SAMN11554181, study PRJNA540505) | mine drainage metagenome | isolation source: sediment from site ElyBrook_90M | place: USA: Ely Copper Mine, Vershire, VT | collected 2017 | reverse complement strand
GGGCCGACCTCTCTTACCCGCTTCCAGTTCATCACAACAAACTTTCGAGCAAGATTAGCCTCCTTCAAATGTTTTTCAATCCAGGATCCATCAAGAAAGTTCTCCTGCGAAACGTGAGTGTAGTAATGGATCATTCCACCTGACTTTGCTGAAGCAATCGCCGCGTCTAAGAATTCAAATGACCTTTCAGGCAGCGGCATGAGAATTCTCTCAAATGCCAGTCGATGGTTCTCGGAGTATTCCTTCGCGTCTGCAAGTATCGGGTTCACCGTCCCCTTTAGACGCTTATTCAGCGCCAGTGATTCTTTTGCAAATCGAATCGCTTCAGGATTCTTGTCCACGCTTTCGACGACACATTTCTTTCTTTTCGCCGCGACGATTGAAAATGTTCCCAGGCCCGCGAACATGTTGAAAACGCGTTCCCCTTCTCTGATCAGGTTTGCTATTCTTTCCCTTTCAGTGGACAGCCTGGGAGAGAAGTAGACAGTGGCGACATTCACCTTGAACAGGCATCCGCTCTCTTTGTGCACTGTTTCGAATTTCTCCTCGCCGGCGATGAATTTCACGCGTCTTGTCCTGAACTCCCCTTCGACATCTGACACTTGCTTTAGAACAGTGTGAACGTTCTTCATTCGCAAAAGAATCTGACCTGCTATGAGTTCTTCTTTGGAGGCAAGCTGCTCCGGGACCTTTATGATCGCAATGTCTCCGATCACGTCGAACGCAGATGAAAGAAGTGAGATTTCTTCCTTCGTAAGAAGATCTCTAAGAGCCTCCTTTAGCATTGGCAAGGCGAGTGAGCTCTCACCTTTGCTCTAATTGTTTCTCTTCCTTTTCTGTAGAGGAGTCTGGAACCTTTCCAACGTAGTAGTACTTCCCTTGTTCCTTCTGAGTTCTGTCGAGCTTGCTCTCCGGCTTGTTCACTCGCGGGCGGCCTGTCGTAATGTCTCGGCGGTAAGTAATCCCGAGCTGCCTCAAGAAAGCGTTCATCCCTTCCGCCTTTCCCATGGGTTTGCCTGCGTGCCCTTCCTTTCCCGGCTCCCCTGAGAATATCATGAGTGTGTCAGAAACAATGTCGACCAGTTGAATGTCATGGTCTATCACGAGAGCGGTCTTTCCCATTGACCTCACAAACCGCTGGATTGCCTTTGCGAGCACTATTCTATCTTCGACGTCGATGAAAGCAGAAGGCTCGTCAAAGGCATAGATCATCGCGTCCTGAAGCAGCGTTCCCACGATTGCGACCTTCTGCAATTCTCCTCCGCTGAGAGTCTTTAGTGACTTCTCAAACAGCTTGCTGAGATTGAGGGGAGTGATGAGCTGGCTTTGGATCAGACCCGTGTCCACGTTCTTGTTAATGCCTCTAAAGTACGAAATGACGTCGGTTTCCGACTCGGCAGAAAGATACTGCGGCTTGTAAGCTACCTTGACCGACACGTCAACGGTTCCGCTTGTGGGGGTTTCGAGCCCTGACAGGATCTTGAGGAACGTCGTCTTCCCCAAAGCGTTCGCACCCAATATCCCTATGACTTCCCCAAGCCTGATTTCTGCGGGGTCTACTTGCATTTTGAAATTCGGGAAATTCTTTGTTATCTCTGTGTAGCTGCAAATCGTCGGAGTCTCCGTCACGTCTTCAAGAGGAGAATAGATGTCAAACCGCACGGGCTGATCTCTGAATCGAATATTTTCTACTTGCAGGAAGCCTTCAAGAAGCTCGTTGATTCCGGTCCTTGCGCTCTGAATCGACGACACGATCCCGTAGACTCCGGGCTCGCCGTAGAGAATGTGAATGTAATCGCTCAGATAGTCGAGAAATGAAAGGTCATGTTCCACGAGCACGACTGACGCCTTTTTTGCAAGTTCCGAGATGACCTGTGAAACGCGCATGCGCTGGAATACGTCGTTGTAGCTTGATGGCTCGTCGAACAAATAGAGGTCCGCATCCTTGAGAGCTGCCGCTGCCACCGCTGTTCGTTGCAGTTCGCCCCCGCTCAGCTCGGAGACGTTCCGGTCAAGGCTTTCGGTGAGAGTGAGCGCGTCAGACATTTCTGCAAGGTCTCTTGAGCCACTGGCTTGAGTCTTTAGCAACTCTCTGACCGTTCCCTTCCACACTTTCGGAACAAGATACACAGCCTGGGGTTTGATCGAGACGCGCAACTTGCCCTCGGAGATCGCTTCAAAGTGGCTCTGCAGTTCTGTTCCCTGAAAATGCTCTATTATATCGGGCCATTCGGGAGGGTTGTCGTATCGACCCATGTTTGGTTTGAGCGAACCGGATAGAACATTGAGCGCGGTTGACTTGCCCACTCCATTTTTGCCAACGAGCCCCACAACAGAGTTCCTCTTCGGAATGGGTATTTTGTAAAGCCGAAACGTGTTCACTCCGTACTGGTGGACCTTCTCCTGACCGAGCTCGGACGCGACATTGATGATGGAAATCGCCTCAAACGGGCATTTCTTCACACAAATAGCGCAGCCAGTGCAAAGCTCCTCGCTTATCACAGCCTTTGCATCTTGGCCGAGAACGATGCAGTCACTTCCGGTCTTGTTCACCGGGCAAAACGTAATGCACTCTAGGTTACACTTTCTGGAATGGCAGCTGTCCCGCTCAAGTACAGCTATTCTGTGTGACATGTAGAGTACTCCTATGGTGTCAAGATCCAGCCGGAATCTCTGACAATTCTGCTTTATGGTATATTAGCGTTGTATCCAAGAGGACTAGCCTACTGCGCTAAACTCATGACAGAAACAAGTAGAGGAATACGCGACTTCGCTGTAGCTCGACTTGCAGAATATGTTTCTTATGGATCAGAGCTCCACTTCGTTTGCAAACTTGATACTGTAATCCCTGCGAGGCCATCACAAGTTGCGTCGATTTGCGTGGTATGATAAAGACAGAAATATTAGACAGCAGGGTGTTTTACGTTAAGGGGGACTTAAGCCCAAAATGAGCCAGCAAGGCGTAACTTTGAAGGTGCTTGAGGCCTACACTCGAGATGTAGGCAGAGGCGTTGCGAGAATCGATTATGATGCCATGGACGCTCTGGACGCTTCCACTGGCGATATTATTGAGATTAAAGGAAAGAGAAGAACAGTTGCCAAGTGCCTTCCTCTGTACCCTTCGGACGAAGGACGCGGCGTCATAAGAATCGACGGTTTGATCAGGAACAACTCGGGCGTCGCAATCGGAGACACTGTCACGATAAAGAAGATCAAAGCGCCTCCCGCGGAGAAGGTCGTCGTCGCGCCGCTTGAGGCGATTCCGCCAATTGACGAGCGCTACCTCGCCGACGCTCTCGAGAGCGTCCCTGTGACGAAGGGCGACAACATAATGATACCCTACTTTGGCGGTCGACTCACTTTCCAAGTTCTTGGTGTCAGCCCGATGGCAGACGCCGTTTTGATTACGCAGAGGACGATATTCGCGATATCGGAAAAGGGCGAAACGCTGAGAGGAGTGCCTCAGGTAACATACGAAGACATCGGCGGTCTCAAGGACGAGATCCAAAAAGTCAGAGAAATGATTGAGCTCCCGCTGAGGCATCCAGAGATCTTTGAGAAGTTAGGCGTTGAAGCTCCAAAGGGAGTCTTGCTCTACGGGCCTCCGGGAACGGGAAAGACACTTCTTGCAAAGGCGGTCGCAAACGAAAGCAACGCGCACTTTATCTCCATCTCAGGTCCCGAAATCATGAGCAAATTCTACGGAGAGAGCGAAGCGAGGCTCAGGGAGATATTCAAGGAAGCGAGAGAAAAGGCCCCTACGATTGTCTTCATAGACGAGATCGATAGCATTGCGCCGAAGAGAGAAGAAGTCACCGGCGAAGTGGAAAGAAGAGTCGTGTCCCAGCTTCTGTCTTTGATGGACGGACTGGAAGCTAGGGGAAAAGTGATCGTCATCGCCGCGACAAACCGCCCCAACGCAATTGACCCAGCGCTGAGAAGGCCCGGTCGTTTTGACAGAGAAATCGAGATTAAAGTTCCTGATAAGAAGGGCAGGTTCGAGATACTCCAGATTCACACAAGACACATGCCTCTGACTCAGGAAGTAGATCTCGAGAGGATTTCTTCCATTACTCATGGATTCGTCGGCGCGGACCTCGAATATCTGTGCAAGGAGGCGGCAATGAAGACGCTTCGGAGAATGCTTCCAGAACTCAAAGTCGAGGAAGATAAACTCCAACCGGAGTTTCTTAACAGGCTTCAGGTAACCATGGACGACTTTGAGAACGCGCTCAAGGACGTAATGCCCTCTGCTATGAGAGAGGTCTATCTTGAGACTCCTGACGTAAAGTGGGCAGACATCGGCGGTCTTGAAATCATCAAGAAGGAGCTCCAGGAAGCTGTCGAGTGGCCCCTAAAATATCCCGACCTCTACACGACGATCGGCTACAGCATGCCCAAGGGAGTTTTGCTGTATGGTCCCTCTGGCACGGGCAAGACTTTGCTAGCGAAGGGCGTCGCAACTGAAAGCGAAGCGAACTTTATCAGCGTGCGTGGACCTGAACTGCTCTCAAAGTGGGTAGGAGAGTCCGAGAGAGGAGTAAGGGAAGTTTTCAGGCGCGCGAGGCAGGCTTCGCCTTGTGTCATTTTCTTTGACGAAATCGACGCTCTAGCCCCGGTGAGGGGACTAGGCGGCGACAGCATGGTAACTGAGCGCGTGGTAAGCCAGCTTCTCACAGAACTTGACGGCATCCAGTCTCTTAACGGAGTCGTGGTGCTTGCGGCGACGAATAGGATGGACATGGTGGACCCGGCCCTTCTGAGAGCCGGACGATTTGACAAACTGCTGTACATTCCACTGCCAGACAAGTCCGCGAGGAAACAGATACTCGACATTCAAATCAAGCACAAGCCCATCGGGTCGGACCTTGACGTAGAGAGAGTCGCAGAAATGACAGACGGTTTCAGCGGCGCTGACCTCACTTCAGTCGTCAACACGGCAGTCTCCCTCGTGCTTCAGGAATACATTGCAAGCTTCCCAAAGCCGGAAGACGCGAGAAAGCATGCGACGGAAGCTGCTGTAACCATGAAGCATTTCGAGGATGCGATTCGTAAAGTCAAGACCTCAAGAGAAGGCAAGCCTGTCGAAAAGGTCACTGTTCCCTACTACAGGTAGTTTACAAGACAAATCGATTGCCTGCGCGATGAATGCGGGTTACATGTGTAGCTACCGTCTGACATTGATCGATTTTCCGAAAGGGAAAGTGTGCCAGAGGGCCTAGAGTGCAATGCTTACATATCAATCGGCCATGCAGAGCTTTTCGGCTAAACGGTCTTGTCCTCAAATGAAGAAAGCAGTTCTGTTGAAGGCTATAGAGGACAAGCACTAAAGCAGCTTAAACAAGCCCGTGCAACCATTGGGAGCAAGATACAGCTCAGAACAAACGACGGGTTTGAAACAACGGGCCTTTTGATTCCAAGATACGAGCACGCCGATGAAAATCACATCGTGTTGAAACTCAAGTCAGGTTACAATCTGGGGGTAGACGCCTCGAGCATTTCTTCAATTTCAGTGCTGGAGCCGCCAAAGCCCGCGACAGAAGTAGTTGTTCCCCTCATCTCTTCTCGAACCGACAAGAAAGTCCTGCTGTTGAGCACGGGTGGAACAATTGCGAGCAAGGTCGACTACAGAACGGGAGCGGTTCACCCGGCATTGTCTGCCCAAGATCTATACGCGGCGGTTCCCGAGCTGGGAGAGATATCCAAGATTCAGCCTGAAGTCATCTTTTCCACATACAGCGAAAATCTCGCTCCAGTTCACTGGCAAAAGCTCGCAGAGAGAATCGTTGCAACTCCGGCCGAAGGTCTGGACGGAATCGTGGTGATGCTGGGCACAGATACGCTCGCGTATGTGTCAGCAGCTTTGAGTTTCGCGCTTCTTGGGCTGGAGATTCCGGTCGTATGCGTGGGGGCTCAGAGATCCTCTGACCGCCCGTCCTCGGACTCTGCGCTGAATCTTAAATCAGCGGTGAGGTTTGCTGCGTACTCCAAAGCTAAAGGCGTCTACGTTGCTATGCACAAGGACGAGAGCGATGACGTTATCGCAGTGCATTCAGGAGTAAGAGTGAGAAAGAATCACACCAGCAGAAGAGACGCGTTTCGATCTATCGATGTGGCTCACGTCGCCGAGGTAAAGGGCTCGGAAATCTACTTCGTGACCCGTCCCAGAATCTTGAATGAGTTCAACCACGAAGAAGACAAGTTGAAGCTGAAGACAAGGTTCGAGCCTCAAGTGTCTCTTGTAAAATTTCATCCGGGATTTGACCCTGAACTTTTGGACTATTTTGAAGCGAAGCATTCGAAGGGACTCGTAATCGAAGGGACGGGGTTGGGGCACGTTTCCTCTCCCACTGTAGCCAAGATATCGAATCTCACAAAGAAAGGAGTGTTTGTGGGAATAACTTCACAGTGCATCTGGGGCCGAGTGGACCTGAACGTCTATGACACTGGGAGAGACCTAATCAACGCTGGAGCTGTGCCACTTGAAGACATGTTAGGCGAAACAGCTTTTGCAAAACTATCCTGGGCGCTGGGTAATTTTCCGCGGGGTGAGGTTGATGAGATCATGAAGAGAAATCTGGCTGGGGAGATTACGTCAAGAACTCCTCCCAAATGATCCTTTGAATCTGTCAAAGTCGAGTTAGATCATAGTTGGAAATGCACGGCAAGAGCTCAATTGACTACAAGGCAATTCAGCTCAAAGTCGGGCTCGAAGTGCATCAGCAGCTCGCAACTGAAACCAAGCTCTTCTGTGCCTGCCCTCCTTTTTCTGGTGAGGACAACGCCTTCCAGAAGATCGAGGACGAGGAGGAATTGGCTCGCAGGTTTCCCTTTCAAATCCAGAGAATACTCAGGCCCGCTACTTCAGAACTCGGAGAAATGGACCAGGCCGCGAGGTTCGAGTCCCGGCGGGAAATCAGGGTGCGGTACCTTGCGAACGCGTGGAATTCATGCCTGGTAGAAGCCGACGAGGAGCCACCTCATCCCATAAACAGCGAGGCCGTTGACACTGCCTTGATCTTTTCACTCACTCTCTCCTCCCGGATCTCGGACGAAATCCACGTAATGCGGAAGATCGTGGTCGATGGGTCAAACACCTCCGGCTTCCAGAGAACAGCTGTCGTTGCTCTTGGCGGCTCGCTTGTTTACGACGCTGGAAAGTCAAGCGTTGCAGTTCAAAGCGTCAGCGTCGAAGAAGATGCAGCTAGGGCGATCAACAGCAAGTCGAAAGATGAAAGGATCTATGATTCTCCGAATGAGGAACAAAGAGTCTACGCTCTGGACAGGTTGGGGACGCCTCTTGTCGAGGTCGCGCTGGCACCGATTGAGGGCGGAACGCCTGAGCGGGTCGCGAGCGCCGCTGGTGCCCTGGGAAGACTCATGCGCTCTACTGGAAGGGTCGCGAGAGGTCTCGGGACGATCAGACAGGACCTGAACGTGTCTGTGATGAACGGAAGCGTTATCGAGGTCAAGGGAGTCCAGAGGCTCGATCAAATTGAGAAAGTTGTCGAATATGAAGCCGCTAGACAGAAATTTTTCTTTGACCTTGCAGAGCTCGTAAAGTCAAAGGTTGGAAGCGAGCTTTTGATTGACTCTTCTGACGTCACAGAGCTCTTCACGAACACCGGCTCGCGAGTGCTGAAAAGCGCAATTGTAAAGAGCAAACAGCACAGGGTCTTCGCAGTCGGTGTTAGGTCGTTTTCTGGCCTCATTGGAATGGAGAATGAATTTCACGCGCGCCTGGGAAAAGAGCTTGGCGGAATAGCTCGCACGTATGGGATAGGAGGTATTTTTCACTCCGACGAGCTGCCAAACTATGGCATAACAGCCGAGGAAGTCGAGTCGGTCAAGAAGCAATTGGGAATGTCAGAGTCAGACGCATTTGTTCTCGTCGCGGGAGAGTCATCGAGCGCTTCAAAAACAGTTGACGCGTTGATCGAGCGCTTGCGGCACGTTGTAAAGGGAGTACCGGCCGAGACGAGAGGAGCCACCGAGGAAGGGGAAACGACATTTCTGAGGCCGAGGCCCGGCGCGGCGCGAATGTACCCCGAGACTGACATCCCTCTAATCAAAGTGCCAAAGTCCCGTCTCGACAAACTCAAAGCAGAGATTCCAGAACCATGGGAAGTAGTTGTGGAAAAATTTTCCAAACAGTATGATCTTCCGAAACAGCTCGCAGAGCCTCTCCTCGACTCTGACCGAAAGAATGTTTTTGTCGAAACGGCCACCTTCACGAAGCTTCCTGATAGATACGTAGCGTCAGTGCTTTTGGACACTCTCCAGTCTCTCTCAAGGGAAGGAGTTGCGATTGACCTGATAAGCGACTTCGCCCTGAAGAATATTTTCACAGCCCTAGATTCAGGCAAGTTTGCAAAGGAGGCCACGCCGGAGCTAATCAGGACTGTTGCGAAAAATCCAGACCTATCCATTGAACAAGCCTTGTCAAAGGCAGGGTTAGGTTCAATTTCAAAGGAACAGTTAGTGCGCGTCGTCGAAGACGCGATTCGAGAAAACGCATCCCTCGTGAAGGAGAAGGGACAAGCCTCGCAAAGCACGATTATGGGGAAAGTGATGCAAAAAGTCAGAGGAAAGGCGGACGGGAAGCTCGTCAACGAGACAGTAAAGGAAATCCTGACAGGGTATATTGAAAAGGTAAGAAATTAATCACAGGACGAAATCAGGCTAGTGAAAGCAAAAAATGTCAATTGAAGAAACACAAAAGCCAAGGAAAGCGGATCTTGAGCTCAAAGTCGAAGTCAACTATGGTGATTTGAACGCCTCTTTTTCAGGAGATCCTGAAACAGTCCTCCATTCCATAAACGCCTTCATAGGAAAAGAGATTCCTGCTCTCAGTCTTGCAAGAAAACTCTCCTTGAACTTCAGCGCTGAAGAAGTAGCACAAAAGTTTCAAGACTATGTCCGTATAACTCCTGAAGGACCCCGGGTGTGGTCTCAGGAAAAACGACTAAGCGACAAGGAGGTTGTTGCGCTCCAACTTGCGGCTCAGATAATAGCCTACGACACTGGGAAGGCTTCTTCGTCCTGGCTGCAATTGGGCAAGATTCAGGAAGCCACGGCTCTTAACCCAAAAACTCTAAGCTCAAGGCTCAGCGAACTTTTGAAGTCTGGGCTCGTCGCGAAGGAAACCCAAGACTCTGCTTCAGCTTTCAAGCTGACAACGCAGGGGGTTGCTTGGCTGTCTGACGTACTGAACAAGAAGCAGGGCTAGTTGCCTTCGTTCTCCGCGTCCTCTCCGGTCAAAGGGGGCGCGCGGCCTGGCGGTCTCTTCTGGACGTACGTATAATTCCGCATGCTACCCTCTCTCGTGAGCACGTTTTCTATTACGAGTTCTCTCAGAGAGTGGGACACCGCGGTTCTGTCGTAGTGATACCCGCGCCGAGCTATTTCCTCATGGACTTCAGAAAGAGCCCGAGCGTGACTGAACCACGAATCTTCCCAAAGGTCAATGATCAGGCCTTTGCAGGTCTTGTTTCCTGTGTTATTCAGCCTGTCTGCCTCATTTCCGCCAGAGATTGGAGGAGCCGACTCCTGCAGAGAGGACAGAACGCTTTCAATTGCTTGTTTTAGCTGAGACTCTGAGCAGGTAATTTCTACTTCCCACCCTGCCTTACGGAGTTTCACCGTTATTTCCTTCGAATTTCCCTCTTGCATCGTGTTTCAATTGCACAGGTATATAGTGCGCATGTTGCGCAATACTTAAAACAAGCCACTACACACCGCTCTTGCGCATGTTGACCAATCAATTAAGCGTTATCCCCCAGAGCGTCAATCACAAGTATATCCCTCAGCAAGTGGACTTCACCTTTCTCCATTCCAATTTGAGCCAACTGGTCGGAAAGAAAGTGATCTTCAGGACTGACTTTTCCAGGGAACCGCTCGCCCTGCAGTCATTTGGCTCTCAAAAAGGAGGCGTGTCAGATTGTGTCAGGGAATTCTCAAACCATTCACGGGAGAGAATCGTGGTTGGAATAGACTCTTCTTGCGCCTTGGTTGGTGAGGCAGAAGATGGTTCGATATTTGCCGGGCGAGTCACTACGGTCTACCGATCACAGAACGGAGTCCAGACATATTGCAGAGCAGGTCCGATTATCTTCTACCTGAATTACGAGTGGTTTTCCAAAAGTTTCGGCAGCTCAATCCCAAAGGGCAAGCTCCATGCGATCATTTCAGAAGTCTCCGTTGCTGAGCGATTCGTCCGAATTTTTTTGGAGCGACAGGCTCAGCTCCAGGCCGCGAAATCCCTTTCTGACGCAATCATAGCAATCGATGGCTCATTGCAGAGATCCACGCTTGAATCGAGAGAGATTTCAATCCATGAAGTGCAGAGGGTTGCGTCGGAGAACCTCAACGAGCTGGTCGGAGTTTCGAAGACTTCCAACATACGAGAAATATCTGGTGCAGCAGCCGCTCTTAATGCTCTAAAGAGAGGCTCGGTTTTCATAGACATTACTGACGCGATTAGAGCAGTATCGCAACGAGTTGGCAGTAATAAGATAGTTGCGGCGAAATTCTCAGCCACAGCACCGGTCTTCAGGGTGGATTTCTCCTCCTCCAACGGGGAAGATGAATCACAAATCCTAGCCGACCTGAAGTCAAACGACGTCTTCTTTAGAGGATATCCCGAAGCCTTGAGACTCGCTCATCACCTGTCGGTGTTCGACCCCTCCACCATCTCATCAATCAGGAGCTATCTTTCAAGACGCTACCGTCTGATTCAGATTCCTTCTGACGACCTGCGCGCGACCGTGCTGGGGAAACTCGTGTGACCAAAACGGAGACGTTAGGTGAAAAGATGCGACTCCTTGAGAAAGAGGGCGACGTCCTCTCCCTCGTTGCGATGGCTGGCGAGTCAGTCTACCAAGGCGACTACCTCGAAATTGTGGACGACTCGAGATCTGGCTCTGTCATCGTGCAGGTCTACGACGAATCCTACATTCCAAGCCAGTCGATGACGGAGGACATCATCCGTGACCAGATAATCGAGGCTAGCGCAAGCGGCGTCGAGCTCGACCCATGCGAAATATCTAGCGTGTCGCAGATGATCAAGGACATGCGTCTTTTGAAATGCAAGATCAGGGGAAGCATACAGAACGGACTAATGGTGCCAAACGTCTCCTGGCTTCCATCAAGGTCAAAGTCCAGGATAAGAAAGATCTCGCAGTCAAAGCTTCTAGGACTCTGCGGTCAGACTGGGAGCGCGAAGATACAGCTCGGGACGACAAAGGACGGCGAGTCATTTACGATTCTCGGCGAATCAATCGATGGGAATCTCTCCATTATCACAGGAAAGAAAGAGTCAGGCAAGTCGCATCTTTCCAAGATCTTGGTAAGCTCGCTTGTTGCAAGCGGCGCAGTTGTCGT
>VFSW01013427.1_pt1 | contig 11383 bp, 8 predicted proteins | sample 5358111 | NCBI WGS metagenome assembly VFSW01 (sample SAMN11554181, study PRJNA540505) | mine drainage metagenome | isolation source: sediment from site ElyBrook_90M | place: USA: Ely Copper Mine, Vershire, VT | collected 2017 | reverse complement strand
CCGCGGCATTGCAGGCCAATGCAGGCCCCGAAGGCGCCGAGATCGTCGCCATGCAATTCCCCCGGAACAAGACCCACTAATGACCAAGCAACTCCGCCTGAACGCCTTCGACATGAGCTGCATCGGGCACCAGTCGCCCGGCCTGTGGACCCATCCGGACGATCGCGCCGACACCTATAACACGCTGGAATACTGGACCGATCTGGCGAAGACGCTGGAGCGCGGCAAGTTCGACGCGCTGTTCCTGGCCGACGTGCTGGGCATCTACGACGTGTACAAGGGCGGCCCGGACACCGCGCTGGAACAGGCCGTGCAGGTCCCGGTCAACGACCCGCTGATGCCGATCAGTGCCATGGCCGCGGTAACCGAACATCTGGGCTTCGGCGTCACCTGCGCGCTGTCCTATGAACTGCCCTACCCGTTCGCCCGCCGCATGAGCACGCTGGACCACCTGACCAAGGGCCGGATCGGCTGGAACATCGTCACCGGCTACCTGGACAGCGCCGCCCGCGGCATGGGAATGGCCAAGCAGGTGGACCACGACGACCGCTACGACGTGGCGGAAGACTACGTCCAGGCCACCTACAAACTATGGGAAGCAAGCTGGGAAGACGGCGCGGTGCTGCGCGACCGCCAGGGCCGCCGCTTCGCCGACGCCAGCAAGATCCACCGCATCGTCCATGAAGGCCCGCACTTCAGGTTCGACGCGATCCATCTGTGCGAGCCCTCGCCGCAACGCACCCCGGTGTTGTTCCAGGCCGGTGCCTCCAAGCGCGGCCGCGACTTCGCTGCCCGGCATGCCGAATGCGTCTTCATCAACGGGCCGTCGAAGAAGGTTATCGGCAACATCGTCAAGGATCTGCGGGCCAGGGCCGCCGCCGCGGGGCGCGATCCGAACGACCTCGCGATCTTCACCATGATGACGGTGATTACCGACACCACGCCCAAGGCAGCCCGCGACAAGTACCAGGACTACCTGGGCTACGTGTCGGAGGAAGGCGCCCTGGCGCTGATGTCCGGCTGGACCGGGGTCGATTTCGGCGCGATGAAGTCCGGCGACGTGCTGCGTTTCAACGACAAGGCGAACGCCCAGACCTCGGCGCTGGAAGCCTTCACCATCGCCGACCCGAACCGCGAGTGGACGGTGGGAGAAATCGCCCGCCATGCCGCCATCGGCGGACGCGGCCCGATGATTATCGGCTCCGCCGCGGAAGTGGCCGAGGAAATGCGTGGCTGGATCGAGGAAACCGACATCGACGGCTTCAACCTCGCCTATGCGCTGACCCCCGGCACGTTCAAGGATGTCGCCGACCTGGTGGTGCCGGAGCTGCAATCGCGGGGCATGTTCAAGCACGACTATGCCAAGGGAACCTTCCGCGAGAAGATGTTCGGGCGTGGCGCCCGCCTGCCGGCGAACCATCCCGCGGCGTCGGTTCGTATCCGCGTGTAACGGCTGCACGGAACACTTGCTCCGGGTTAGCGTTGGCCGCATAGACAGCGCCCTTGCAAGGGGTGAGACACTATGAGACCGATATCGCGAATCGTGACGATCGCCGCCTGTCTGGGGGTTTTGGTCCTGGCCGGACCCGTATCCGCGCAGCCCAGCCAAACGCCGCCGGCGCCGCCGGACGACAGCAACGTGTCGTTCGACTCGCCCTTTTTGGTCAAGAAGAAGGGCAAGGATGGAGCGCCGGAGGTCAAGGCACAGCCGCTGGCATGGCCACGCCTGGATGCCGGTTCCGTGCTGTGCCGCACCGAGGAAGATCTGACCCGGCTGGCTGCCCGCCGCATAGGGCAGACGGTGAGCGGTAACGTCGATTGCAAGGTGATCCGGCTGGCAACACCCATTACCATCGTGGAGCGGAAAGGACCCGGACGCACAGAGGTCACGACGACCGATCCGGCTGCCGGCGGCCCGGGCTGGACCGACGCGTGGCTCCCGGCCAAGGCGCCGACGGTCGTTGCGCCACCCACCAGGCGCTAGCGATTCCGGAGGCCAGGATGGCCGGCGCAGCCGTTGCGCCGGATTCAATCCTGATTCAGCCCCACCGCCAGTTCGGCGGCGCCCGCCGGATCTTCCAGCGCCGCCAGACGTGCCGCCGCCAACCATGCGAACCGCTCCATCAGGGCTTTGCGGCGCAGCGCAGCCAACCGTACGGACAGCGGTTCGCGGATAATATCCGCCTCCAGCCCGGCACAAACGATCAGGCCGGTTTCCGCCGGCAGCGCGTTTAGCGGAAAATCGCTGTCAACGGCGAAGAAGAACTGGTCGCAAAACGGCTGGTACTCGGTCCACTTCGCGTCCGACAGATAGTCGCGCAGGCCGGATTTCACCTCGATGCACACAAAACCGCCGCCGGGTTGCAGCGCGAGGATATCGGCGCGCCGTCCGTTGGCCAGCCGAACCTCGTGCAGCGGCACCCACCCCATCCGCAAACACAGCCGCGCCGCCGCCCGGCGGACTGTCAACGTGCGTTCGGGGAACCCGATCGGGTCCATCAGTCCACAATCGCATCGATTGCCCGGGCCAGCCGCACGTCGGCGGCGGATAACCCACCGGCGTCGTGGGTTGTCAGTTCGATCCGGACGGAGTTCCAGACGTTGTACCAATCCGGGTTGTGATCGAATGTCTCCGCCAGCAGGGCAACGCGGGTCATGAAGCCCCAGGCCTGGCTGAAATCGGCGAACTTGAAATCCCGGCGCAATGCATCGCGATCCGGCGCGACAGTCCATTTCGGAACCGTGGTTTTCAGCGCCGCGCGTTCCATATCGGTGAGTCGGTCAGCCATTGTCAGCCCCCTTCGGCCAAACGCGCCATGTCGTCCAGGGCCTCGGCGAAGTCGGTCATGAAGCCCGCGACGACCTGCCGGCAACTTGGGATGTCCTCGACCAATCCGACACCCTGGCCGACGAAATAGCTAACCAGTTCGTGGGCCTTCGCGTTGCCGCCCTCCGCCGCCTTGTTGATCCGGGCCATGGCGGGTTCGCTGATCATGCCTTGCAGCGGCATCGGCAGGGTACCGGGGCTGTCCGGCGACTCCCACGCATCGGTCCAGGCAGACCGCAGCTGGCGGGCGGGCTTGCCGGTACGGCCCCGCGACCGCACGGTGTCGCGGGAACGCGCGGCCACCATCTTTTCGCGGAACACCGGGGAGGTTTCGGCCTCGGTGGTTGCCAGCCACACCGATCCGGTCCAGACGCCGGCCGCGCCCATCGCCATGCAGGCGGCCATCTGCCGGCCGGTCATGATGCCGCCGGCCGCCAGAACCGGAACCTTGCCCTGCACCGCACGCAGGACTTCGGGCACCACAACCATGGTGGAGACCTCCCCGCAATGGCCGCCGGCTTCAGTGCCTTGAGCGACGATAATGTCCACCCCGGCGGCGACCTGGCGCACCGCGTGCTCGCGCGCGCCCACCAGCGCGGCGCAGGGAATGCGGTGGCGGCGGGCGCGTTCCAGCATGGATGCGGGCGGTACACCGAGCGCATTGGCGATCAGGCGGATGGGGTGACGGAAGGCGACGTCCATCAGGTGTTCGCCGGTGTCGGACTGGTAGGATACGGGGCGGTTCGGGTCCTCCCGCTGGTAATACCCGCTAACGGGATCGACATCGTGGCGGCGGAGCAGATCGTGGACGAAGCCGCGATGGGCGGGGGAGACTTGCGCGGCGAGGTCGGCCTGGGTGGCCCCGGCTTCGGTGCGGACGGACAGATTTTCCGGAATTAGAAGATCGACGCCATAGGGTTTGCCGTCCACATGCGCGTCGATCCAGGCCAGTTCGGTTTCCAGTTGGTCCGGGGTGTAGCCGGCGGCGCCGAACACTCCGAAGCCGCCTGCTTTGCTGACCGCGGCCACGACATCGCGGCAATGGCTGAAGGCCAGAAGCGGGAATTCGATCCCGAGCATACGGCAGAGTGCGGTGTTCATCGTTTGGCGGTTCCGTTGTCCTGGCGTGCGCGGCGATTGGCGCGTTAGTTTTCGGGCGGGCGGCAGATTGGCGCGTAGCTGCGCGCGGGGCAACCGAGGCGGACGAAACGGCAGGCCGGGACCAAGCAACCGAGCGGGGACGGCACACTGGACCGACCGGGCCGGCCATCTGCGATATTGTCGCTTTTCGGAATGAAAAATCGCTCAGGACGCTCTCCGGCGGCGTCGTCCGGCCTCTAAGGACTCCTGCCTCGCCGATATACCTATTACCCTCCGCTCCTTCGATGCGACGAAACACTAAAGCATTTTCCGCTCGGAAAAATTGCGAACCAATCCGTTTCGGGTCGTGTTAGCCTGCTTCCATGACCCTGCGGCTTCGCATAATCCTGCTCGCCGGAAGTGGCATTCTGCCCGCTGCCCTCTTACTCGCGGGCAGCCAATGGCAACTGCGGCAGGCGCGTGAGTCAGAGGCCCGGCGGGCGCTGTTCGAACTGGCGGGGTCCGAGGCGAGCGGAATCGACACGACCATCGACGGCGCCCGGCAATTCCTGACCGCGTTGCAGCGCACTCCGGCGATCGTCGATCGCAACGCACCTCTGTGTTCCGCCTGGCTGGCCCGGCTGCGTTGCGATTACCCGGGGTACTCCAGTATCCGGGCCGATTCCGTCGGTGGCCGTGTGTTCTGTTCCAGCGATCCCGGACAGGCCGGCTTCGATGGGGATTCGCCGTATTTCCAGGCCGCGCTCCAACATGGTTTCGCGGTCGGGTCCTACTCCTTATCCCGCTCGGGGCGTCCGGAACTTCCGTTGGGGCTCAGGATAACCGATTACGACGGCGCGGCGCTGGGCGTATTGGCGATCGGGCTGGACCTGGATTGGCTCGCTCAAAACCTGCCAAGTCAATTGCCCGCCGATGCCACGGTAACCGTTCTGGACAGCAGCGGTTCGACGCTGGTGAGCCTCCCGCGCACGCGCCGGGCGCCAGATCCCGGCGCCGTCGATCGGGGCCCGATGCTCCAATCGTCGGTTACGCTGGGCAACGGGTTGAAAGTGATCGCTGAACGGCCCGAACGGTCTGCCTTCGCTGTCCTGGACCGGACAACGCGCGGCGGTGCGATCCTGATCGCCGCGGCCTTGCTGCTGGTTTGCATCTTTGCAGACTGGTTCGGCCGGCGCTTCATACGCGCCCCGGTCAACCGGATGCTGGCCACCACCGACAGGCTGCATCGCGGCGACTTTTCCGCCAGGACCGGCTTTTCCAGCGACCGCTCCGAATTGGCTAAACTAGGCGCCGGTCTGGATGCGCTGGCCGAGGAACTGAAGAACCGGCAAGATGCGCAATACGATACCGAACGACAACTGCGCGAGCTTGCCACGACGCTGGAAATGCGTGTCGCGGAGCGTACCCGGGCCTTGGTGGATGCAAACCAGCGCCTGATGCAGGAGACCGAGCAACGCCAGCAGATCCAGACCGAACTGGCGCAGGCACAGAAACTCGATGCACTCGGCAGACTGACCGGCGGCGTCGCGCACGACTTCAATAACCTGCTGACGGCGGTGCTGGGCTCCCTGGAAGTCGTCTCGCGGCGTGTGCAGGACCCGAAACTGAAGCGGTTGCTGGATATCGCGGTGCAAGCAGCCCGACGGGGCGCCGACCTGACCGCGCGCATGCTGGCGTTCTCCCGGAAGCAGGAGCTGACGCTGCGTCCCGTCGATATCAACGCCACCATCTACGGCATGCAGGACCTGCTAACGCGGACGCTGGGAAAGATGGTCCGCCTGGATTACGATCTGGCGGAGGAGTTGTGGCACGCGACGGCGGATTCCGTGCAGCTTGAGGTGGCGCTGCTCAATCTTGCCATCAACGCGCGCGATGCGATGCCTTCCGGCGGTTCGCTTATCTTTCGTACACGCAATATACGGGCGACGGAAGGGCCGCATTCCGTCGCCGCATTGGCCCCTGGCGAATATGCGATGGTGGCTGTGCTCGATACCGGCGAGGGCATGTCGCCCGAGGTGCAGTCTAAGGTTTTCGATCCGTTTTTCACCACCCAGGGCGGGGGCAAGGGCACGGGCCTTGGCCTGGCGATGGTCTATGGGGTCACCCGTCAGGTCGGCGGTACGGTTACGATCGACAGCTCTCCCGGCAAGGGAACGGCGATCGGTCTTTATCTGCCGCGGGCGGCGATCGATGCCGAAACCGCGGTTGCCGCGCCTGTCGAGGACGAACCGATGGCGCCCCTGTCCCTGCTGCTGTTGGACGACGACGATATGGCGCGCGAGGCCATAGCGGCGATGCTTCGCGAACTCGGGCACCGGGTGGTGGAGGCCGCCGATGGCGCGTCCGCACTGAGTTTGTCGAGGGAGTCCGACACGTTCGATATTGCCTTGGCCGATTTTGCGATGCCTGGAATGAACGGCGTGCGGTTTGCCGCGGAACTGAGGACGTTCCGCCCCAACCTGCCGGTGCTGTTGGTCACCGGGTACACCGACCGGGAAGCCTTGGACGGTTGGTTGCAACAGGGGGGCCGAACACTGTCGAAGCCGTTCAGCCGGGCGGAACTGGCGCGGGAACTGCGGATGTGTCTTGGGATATCCGGCCTGGCATAGCGCGGCCATGGAATGCGGCCCGGCGCGCGCCATAACGGTGAGGGACGCGACGGCGACGGAGGAAGGCGCGGATCGCGTTAGCCGGCGCCGTGCCGGAAACAGTCCGCCAGATGGTCGTCCACCATGCCGGTCGCCTGCATGAACGCGTAACATATAGTGGACCCGACGAAGCGGAATCCGGCCTTCTTCAAAGCCTTGCTCATGGCGTCGGAAACCGGTGTCGTTGCCGGGACCTGCGACCGGTCGGTCCATGGATTGCGGGTCGGGGTGCGGTTGACGAACGACCACAGATAGCGATCCAGGCTGCCGTGTTCGGCGGCGACACGCAGCGCGACGGCGGCGTTGTCGCGGACGGAGAATAGCTTCAGCCGGTTGCGGATAAGGGGGGAGGCAGTCAGCAGCGTCTCCAATTCCGCGTCCGTCATCGCGGCGACGCGCTGGATGTCGAAGTCATGGTAGGCGGCGCGGTAGGCATCGCGGCGGTTCAGGACGGTGCGCCAGGACAGGCCGGCCTGGGCGCCCTCTAGCGTCAGCAGCTCGAACAGCATGCGATCGTCGTGTTCGGGCACGCCCCATTCGGTGTCGTGGTAGGCCTGCATCCGGGCGTCCGCGGTGACGGCCCAATGGCAACGAACCAGGGTCATGACCGGCGCAGGGCCGCTGCCCCCAGATTCGCCTGCCGCGCCAGGCGCGGGCCGCGGGCGATGTTCAGGGGGGCGTCCAGGTCGGACAGGATGGCCTGGAGGCGGCCGGTGGCGGGGCCCGAGATGGCGGCTGCGTTCGCCACCGCCCGCAGCCGAACCGCGATGTCGATTGCCAGCACCCGCAGACCGCCCAGGGTTGCATCGCCGGTGCGAAACCGGCTGGCGTCCAGGGCGGTAACGACTGCCTCCGCCCCGGCCGCGAAGACGGCGGTCAGGGCGACGATCGCGCCGAGGTCTTCGGTCTGTTCCATGCCGGCCCCGGCGAACTGGGCAACCGCGTGACGCAGTGCGCCCAGGGTGCCGAAGGTGCCGACCGCGTCCTCGATATCGCGAAACGGCAGCGCCATGCGATCGTAGGCCGTCCCGGGGGAACCGAGCATGGCGCCGGCGGAGACCTCGCAGTTATCCAGCGTCAGCAGGCAGTGTCTGGAGGGGCGCAGGGCATGGAAGCCTGGCATGTCCTGCGTTGTCAGACCGGGCGTGTCGCGGGGGACGATGAAGGCGCTGTAGCGTTTGCGGCCGGCGTCCTCCGCGGTGATGGCGAAGACGATAATGGCGTCGGCGGACGGGCCGTTGGTGACCCAGGCTTTCTGGCCGGCGATGCGGTAGCCGGTCGGTGTTTGTTCGGCGCTGGTGGGCAGCAGCTTGGGGTGGGCGCCGACCCCGGGTTCGGAGATCGCCACCGCCAGCGCTCGGCCCCGCCACGCGGCGCGCTGGGCGTAGGTGCCGAAGGACAGGAAGTGGCGGGCGACCAGATGCCGGCCACCCCAGACGCTGGCAACACCGAGCAGACCGGTGCGTTCCACGATGGCGGCTTTGGTGCGGGCCATGGCGGCGTAGTCGGGGACGGGCTCCAGCAGCCCGGCTTCCCGCATGCCGGGGATCGGGTCGGTCGCGGGGTCCGGGCAACGGGAGAGCCAGAGATCGATGGGGTCGGTCATCCCGGGAATGTGGCATGTTCGGGGAAATCGGGACAACCTTGGGGGCGCGGCTTTTCGTGCCCTGGCGTTGGTGGCTGGCCGTTCGGGTTTCGTGCGGGTGTTCGGTTCGGATTTTCAACACGGAGAAGGACGAGGGCCCTCACGTCTAATCTGTCCGAGACGGTCGAAACCCTGTTGGCTGCCTATGTCGATGACGCCGAGGCGCGGGCGGCCAATCGCAACCAGCAGATCGAAGCCCACATTGCCGCCAGCGACGCCGTTGTCGCGAAACACGGCACGCTGGCGGACGAGTTCGGCAGCCTCTGACGCCGGACCGGCTCAGCGTTCACCGGAACCCGCGTGCCGTTCCGTTTGTCGTGGTGGTTCAATCGAACCGTTTTCGCGGCTCCACGCGGCGCGTTGTGGCACCGCTGGTGGACGCCCGGGCGTTTGGACAACCGGACAGCGACGTAGGTCCCCATTTCGTCGTGGAGGGCGGGCGCGTGGTTCTTGGACCCGCTTCAGATCGCCAATGTGCCGCGCGATGTTCTGGGGCCGGCGGTCGCCTCGCTGGCCGATGAGGACAGAAGGGCCATCGACGCCATGGATGCCCTGCTCGGCCGGGCGTGGCGCTGAAACCACCGGTACGTGACACGGCGGCGCCCCTGCGCTACGTCCCACCCTCTTGCGTGAACAAACTGGGACGAATCTGACCGCCATGGCCAGCAGCAACGACATCCGCGCCGCCTTCCTGGACTATTTCGCCCGCAACGGTCACTCGCCGGTGCCCAGCTCTCCGCTGGTGCCGCGCAACGACCCGACGCTGATGTTCACCAACGCCGGCATGGTGCAATTCAAGAACGTCTTCACCGGGCAGGAAAAGCGGCCCTATGTGCGCGCCACGACGGCGCAGAAATGCGTGCGGGCGGGGGGCAAGCACACCGACCTGGACAATGTCGGCTACACCGCCCGGCATCATACCTTCTTCGAAATGCTGGGGAATTTCAGCTTCGGCGACTACTTCAAGGAACTGGCCATCCCCTATGCGTGGGAGCTGGTGACCAAGGATTACGGCCTGCCCAAGGACAAGCTGCTGGTCACGGTCTATTCGGAGGACGAGGACGCCGCCGCCCTTTGGAAGAAGGTCGCCGGCCTGCCGGAGGAGCGGATTATCCGCATCCCGCCCTCCGACAATTTCTGGCGCATGGGCGATACCGGTCCGTGCGGCCCCTGTTCCGAAATCTTCTACGACCACGGCGACCATATCCCGGGCGGCCCGCCGGGTAGCCCGGACGAGGACGGCGACCGGTTCATCGAAATCTGGAACCTGGTGTTCATGCAGTTCGAGGAAGGGCCGCCCGGCACGCGCATGCCGCTGCCCCGCCCGTCGATCGACACCGGCATGGGGCTGGAGCGGATTGCCGCGATCCTGCAGGGCAAGCACGACAACTACGACATCGACACCTTTCGGGCGCTGATCCTGGCGAGCGCGGAACTGACCGGGCAGGACCCGGACGGACCGTTCAAGACCAGCCACCGGGTGATCGCCGACCATTTGCGCAGCACCTCGTTCCTGATGGCCGATGGCGTGCTGCCGTCGAACGAAGGCCGCGGCTATGTGCTGCGCCGGATCATGCGGCGCGCAATGCGGCATGCGACGATGATGGGGGCGAAAGAGCCGCTGATGCACCGGCTGGTGCCGGCGCTGATCCGCCAGATGGGTGCGGCGTATCCGGAACTCGGGCGGGCGCAGGGATTGATCGAGGAAACGCTGCTGCTGGAGGAAACCCGCTTCAAGCACCTGCTGGAGCGTGGGCTGCACCTGCTGGCCGACGAAACCGGCCGCCTGGGCGATAAAGAGGCCCTGCCCGGTTCGGTCGCGTTCAAGCTTTACGACACCTACGGCTTCCCGCTGGACCTGACGCAGGACGCACTGCGCGAACAGGGCCGCGGCGTCGATCTGGATGGGTTTCAGGCGGCGATGCAGGAACAGCGCACCCGAGCCCGCGCGGCTTGGGCGGGGTCTGGCGATGCCGCGACCGAACAGGTCTGGTTCGAAACCAAGGAACGGGTCGGGGCGACGGAGTTCCTGGGCTACTCCACCGAAAGCGCCGAGGGCGAAATCCTGGCGCTGGTGCTGAATGGCGTCGGCGCCTCTACCGCGACGGCCGGGACCGACGTGGCGGTGGTGCTGAACCAGACCCCGTTCTATGCCGAAAGCGGCGGTCAGGTCGGCGACACCGGCACGATCTCCGGCCCCGATGGGCTGTCGATTACCGTGACCGATACGCAGAAGAAGCTGGGCGACCTGTTCGTGCATCTCGGCCGCGTGGAGACCGGTGTCGCCAAGGTCGGCACGCCGGTCGTGGCGACAGTGGACCATGCGCGACGGAGCGCGATCCGGGCGCACCATTCGGCGACGCATCTACTGCATGAGGCGCTGCGGCGGAAGCTGGGGACGCATGTGCAGCAGAAGGGCAGCCTGAACGCGCCGGACCGGCTGAGGTTCGACGTATCGCAGCCTCGGCCGATCACGGCGGAGGAGTTGCTGTGGGCGGAAACCGAGGTCAATGCCCGCATCCGCGAGAACTCCGAGGTTACGACACGGCTGATGACGCCGGACGCGGCGGTGGAACTGGGCGCGATGGCGCTGTTCGGGGAGAAATACGGCGACGAGGTCCGCGTGGTCGCGATGGGCGAGCCGGACGGCAACAAGCCGGCCTGGTCGATCGAGCTGTGCGGCGGCACGCATGTGCGGCGGACCGGCGATATCGGCTATTTCCGGATTGTCGGGGAAACAGCGGTCGCGGCCGGCGTGCGGCGGATCGAGGCTGTCACCGGCGCCTCGGCCGAGGCGATGGTGCTGGAAACGCAGACCCGGCTGAACGATGTGGCGGGCGCGTTGCGGGCCGCCCCGGCGGAAGTAGCGGACCGGATCGCGGCGCTGCTGGAGGATCGCAAGAAGCTGCAGGCCCAGGTGGGCGAGTTGCAGAAGAAGCTGGCGACCGGCGGCGGGGCGGCGGCGGCCGAGGAGATCAACGGGGTGATGCTGTCCGCCCGCAATTTGGGCGAGGTCCCGGCGAAGGACCTGAAGGGTCTGGCGGACGCGATCGGCAAGCAGCAGGGGTCGGGCGTGGTCGCGCTGGTCTCGACCGCCGAGGGCAAGGCTTCGATCGTGGTGGCGGTATCGGCGGACCTGACGGGGCGGATCAGCGCGGTCGA
>VFSW01013426.1_pt1 | contig 11383 bp, 9 predicted proteins | sample 5358111 | NCBI WGS metagenome assembly VFSW01 (sample SAMN11554181, study PRJNA540505) | mine drainage metagenome | isolation source: sediment from site ElyBrook_90M | place: USA: Ely Copper Mine, Vershire, VT | collected 2017 | reverse complement strand
CAGTACCATCGGGTGCGGCTGCGCAGCGAATCGAGTCGCTATACCCGCAATCTGATTCGCGGCATCCTCGAGGATGGCCTGGTGCCGCCGCCCGACGAGGCCGCTCCGCTGACCGCCGAGTTGCGCCGTTATCTGGACAATCCGTTCACGCGCAATCGCGATCTGACCGCGATGATCGAGGCCGCCGTGACCGAAATCACGCCGGCGGAGGCAGCCTACGAAATTCTCGAAAGGCTCGGGGCCGCGCCGCCGGGTCCGCGCTTCGTGATAATCGGGGGGGTGCGAACAGGATTCTCCGAGGCCGCCATCGCGGAGGCCAATCAGGTCGTTTCGCCGGTGCGCGCGGCCGGCGACGACGTCGGCGCCGTCACGATCGATGACGACGACACGGTCGAGGTTGACGACGCGCTATCGTGCGAAGCGCTGCCGGACGGCGGCTTGCGCGTGCGAATTCATATCGCGCTGGTCGCTGATTTTGTGCCGCAACGCGGTCCGATGGATCGCGAGGCCGCCGCGCGGGCGACTACGGTCTATCTGCCCGAGGCGACTATCCGAATGCTGCCGGACCGAATCGCATGCGACGCGGCGAGCCTGATCGCAGGCCAGGAGCGGCACGTCTTGACCACCGACGTAAGGCTGTCAGCCGCCGGCGATATCGCCAGCTATTCCATCTACCCCGCGCGTATTCGGATCGCCGCCCGCCTAAGTTACGACGATTGCGACGCGTTGCTGGCAACCGAGGCGGGAACCGCGGAGGCAGTCGCGCTGCGGCGGATGCATGACGCGGCGCTCAAATTGCGCGACCGACGGCGCGCTGCGGGCGCTCTGCTAATCTATCGGCGCGAGCCAAAGATCAAGGTGCGTGACGACGGCGAAATCGAATTGACGTTAATCGACAGCATGTCGCCGAGCCGGCAACTAGTAGCCGAGCTGATGGTGCTGAGCAATTACGTGGCCGCGCGCTGGGCGGCTGATAATCGCGTGCCGATAATCTATCGCGTGCAGCCAGTCGTGGGCGGCGACTACGCGGCCCAGCGGCCGCGCCTCTCGCTCCACCCGGAATTCCACGCCGGTGTCGGACTCGACTATTACGCGCAGGCGAGTTCGCCCATTCGCCGTTATATGGACCTCGTATTGCAGCGCCAATTGCTCGCGGCTCTGGCCCAGCCGCCGACCGTGGCCTATCAAGCCGACGAGCTGCTGACGGTGCTGGCCAATGCCGAGGCCGCCGAAGCCGAAGGCAAGGAACTCGAACGTCGCGCCAAACGCTATTGGATCCTGCGCTACCTGGAGCGCACCGCGATTGGACGCCCGCTCGAGGCGACCGCTTTTCGCGACGGTGCGAGCGCCGAACTCGACGCCTACGCCGTCCGCGGAGCCTTGCGCGGGGCTCCCAATCTCGCCAGCCAGTCGCGCATTATGGTGCGAATCGCCCGGATCGAGCCCCTGCACGGCTGGCTCGGGCTGGACTATCTCAGCACCGCTCCGCAGATCCTCGGGGGCGCCCATTGAGGCCGCCCTCCCCGGCTATTTGTGGCTTCAGGAGTTTTCGGCGACGCCGAAGCTGTCCTGTTCGAGGCGCCAACGGTCGATCGACTCGACGTTAAAGCGCCAGTCACTGCCGACCTTAAACGCCGGCAACTGCCCGCGCTTGAGCTGACGATAGACGGTCGAAGGGTGAACCTTGAGGTAGTCAGACAGTTCCTTCACGGTCATTACCCGGCTGTTATCAGTTTTCATTTGGCGAACGACCTCCCTGTTTTCCTTGGGCGTCCACTGGTGGACTACGACTCCTTTAACGCAAGTGGCGTGCCCATGCTGAAAGGCCATCCGTAGCGAGCCTATCTATGCGGTGGCGGTCAAAATTGCCATTATTTCAGCGCCAACTTATTGACGAATGGCATTATTGTGGCCTCGAAGGGCGCGACATGGCGCCGCAAAACTGACCGTCCGCCGTTTCAACCTTGCTATGCCGAACTGTCCGAATTGGCGATTTCGCTACAATTCTCGTGAGTTGCTTTAATTTTGCTTTACCTCCCCACTGTCGCCTTATTTGCGAAAGAATCGATAGTAATTTGTAATTCTTGCCTTCAAAACTTTGACTCAATTTCCTTCGAGATCGCCCCGCGCACGAGAGCCAAAGCCAAAGCGATTGCACACGCGCATCAAGGGAGTGCGGCGTTAGGCAGACCTAAACAGCCATTCTCTCTCAAGATAGGCAATGGCCATCTATTTTGTCGTAATTCGGTGACAAATGACGCAGTGGCGCAACATCAGCGATGCGTTAACGCCGCATCCGCAGATAGCATCCGGCTGATGCGGTGGCTGCGAGAGACTGCGACCGCTGCTTCAGACCTTGCCGATCAGCTCGCGGCTGCCATGCTCGACGAAATCCAGTATGCCACGTTCGTCCTTGGCGCCATGAAGCAGAGTCAGCCGATGAACGCCCGCGTCGGCGAACCGTTTGGCGCCGTCGCGATCGACCCGGCCCCGCGGCGTGACGCTGATTTCGAGCTCCTCGAAGCGCCGTCCGGCATCCTTGCAGGCGGCCCGCAGCCCTTCGACGCTCTTGAGGGTGGCCTCGACGTCCAGCGCAAAGCCGTACCATCCTTTGGCGAGCCGCGCCGCGCGCCGATAGGCGTCAACGGTATTTCCACCGAAGACGATTTCGGGATGCGGTTTCTGCACCGGCCGGGGCATCGCGTTGACGCCGCCGAAGGAGACGAATTTGCCGCGATATTCCGGCTTCTCCATCGACCACAGCGCGATCATCGCGGCGAGAAATTCCTCGCTGCGCGGACCCTTATGGTCGAAGGGCGCGCCGATCGCCTCGAACTCAGGCTTGAGATAGCCGATGCCGACGCCGAACGTGAGGCGGCCGTTCGAGAGCACATCGACTGACGCCAGCTCCTTCGCCAGTACGACCGGATTGCGTTGCGGCAGGATGATGATCCCGGTGCCGAGGCGGACCGTCTTGGTAACCGCGGCGACAAAGCCCAGGGCGACGGCGGTATCGATAAACGGCGTGTTGGCGGGCACTGGCGAGGGCGGTACCTGCGGATCCGGCAGGACGATATGCTCGCCCGTCCAGAGGCTCTCGAAACCGGCGGCCTCCGCAGCGCGAGCGACAGCGGCAGCAGTTGCGGGATTGGCGCAGGGACCGAAATTGATGCCAAAGAGTCCGAATTTCATGCGCGACAATTACCACGAAGGCGTTCGCTTCGGCCAGTGGTCGTGCAGTGCTTATATGTGACAATGATCGGCCGCGCCGCAAACTCGAATTGACGATACGCGAGCCGTTCTCCATAATCGCGACTGTTTTTCCTAAGCGGAGAATCGAGTTTCCGCGCGTCGGAACCAACCATGAGATGCCCACAATGTGGATTCGAGGCGGCGGCGAACTCCGCCTTCTGCTCGCGCTGCGGCACCCGCGTGATGATCGCGCGGCCCGAGACCAAGCACGAATACGCGTTGACCCGGATCCTGCCGTCGTGGTGGCATTACACGCGCGACCTGATTCTTGTCGTCCTGATCTTTCTGGGCGGCTTGTACGAGATCGCTGCGCCGCGCGGCAATCGGCTGATCGGCCTCGCGCTGATCGCGTTGGCGTTCATAGTTTTCGGACTAATCTACCTCGCGCGGAGCTACACGTATTGGAGTCTCACCTCGGATCGCCTGATCGAGCGGCGCGGCTTTCTCAGCAGCCGGCGGCGCGAAATGGAATTGGCCGACGTGCGGTCGATCGAGGTCAACCGCAGGTTCAAGCAGCGGATCCTCGGGCTCGGCGACGTCGGCGTGGCGTCGGCGGCCAGCGCGGATTTCATGATCCGGATGCTCGATATTCCCGATCCCGAACGAGTCGCTGAGATTCTGCGGCAGGCGCGGTTAAAGCGACTGGCGTAGGCGTTCGACCCAGACGGCTCGGCAGGGTACAAGTCACTGCTCTGGGGAAAAATCTCAAGCTGAGTTCCGCGTAACGCTTTGCACTCGTGCAGGCGCACTCGCATAATTTGATCGCAGTCGCGAGGTGAGGATGGTGCTGACGACGTGAGCAAGCGGCCCGATTTACGCTACGAACGACGCTTCTGGAAAAGCGGACTCGCCGCAATCGCAGGCGTCGATGAGGCGGGGGTCGGTCCGATGGCGGGACCGGTGGTCGCGGCCGCGGTAATCTTCGCGCCCGAGAGCTTTATCAAGGGCGTGCACGATTCGAAACAATTGACGCCCGAGCAGCGCGAGCATCTGTTTCCGCTGATCCGTGCCAAGGCGATCGCGGTCGGCCTCGGCGTTGCGGGTCACGTTGAAGTTGACGAGCTGAACATCTACTGGGCCTCGATGCTGGCGAGCGAGCGAGCGCTGGCGGCGCTTACGCAGCGGCCCGACCACGTGCTGGTGGACGGCCGCCTCATTCCGAACCTCAAACTGCCGCAAACCAAAATCGTAGGCGGCGATCGCAAGAGTTTTTGCATCGCGGCGGCCTCGATTATCGCGAAAGTCACCCGCGACCGCATGATGCTCGAGTATGACGCCGCTTATCCCGGCTACGGCTTCGCCGCCCACAAGGGCTACTGCACGGCGGATCATTTCGCGACGCTGGCGCAACTGGGACCGTCGCCGATCCATCGGCGATCGTTCGCGCCCGTCATGGAAGCGGCCCAGCGCAAATTGTTCTGAAATCGCATCGGTGCCGCTAAACCTGACGGTTATCAGATGAATTCGACCGACCAGCGCGATGGCGGCAGACTCGCTCGCACCAGAAGACGATTTTTGCGAGCCGGCACCATCGCCGTCGCCGCTACTGCCTTGACGCATTTTGCCCGGGCATTCGCCGCACCGCCGCCGCGCGAAAGCGGTCTATCGTTCGAGGGCCTGCTCAAGCACGAACCCGGATTTCAGCCTCGGCAGCCGATGTCTCTGTCATACGAGTCGCTTCCGGGTTTCCTGTCGCAGCGGCAACTGAGACAGAATTACGCCGCCTATCGTCGCGCCTTCGCCCAACTGTCCGCCGCGGAGAACGCGCTGGCGAGCGCGTCGCGGGCACCCGCCGCGGCCTCCGAATACGCGGCCTTGAGGACCCAACAGATTCACACAGCCAATTCGGTGCTGCTGCACGAGTTTTACTTCGGCAACCTCGCCGCCGCTGCCCCGATCGCACCGCCGCGCTACATACTCGCCAATATCAACGAGCACATGGGATCGCTCGAGAGCTGGCGCGACGATTTCGTCGCGTGCGCCCGCGTCTCCGCGGCGTGGACTGCACTGGTTTACGATCCCTACGATGATCGCTGGCATAACCTGCCGATGAGCGAGGCCGACGCCGGCGGCTGGGTGGGCGCGAATCCGCTCGTGGTCTGCGACACCGCCGAACATGCATGGTCAATCGATTACCGCGATCGCGAGGCCTACGTTGGAAAGTTCCTCGACCATATCGATTGGAAAGTTGTCGCCGCCCGCTATCGCGCGGTTGACCGCCAGTAGAGCTTCGTCACAACGCTAAATGCGTCACCTTGAGCGGTAGTGCACCTCCGGCTTATCTTCGCGCGCCGCCTGCGCTAGTGTTTTAAGCAGATGCACGCGTGACGGAAGGAGTGCAGCTTGTCGAATTCACGATACGACCTAATCAAATGGATCTGGCTTAAGCTTCTCTTCCCACCACCACGCTGGTTGCCAGCCGTTAAGAGCGGGAGACATGAATTTGAAGCTGTTTGCTCCCGGGCTGATCATCGGGAAATGTGCAGAAACTAGCAGTTCTTGGCCTGGATCAATTGATATAGCTTGGAGCTCTTTATTGTAACCGTTGAACGGCGACACGGCCGCTCCTATAAAGCCGTCGTGGTCTTCGAACTCTTTCCCGGCGTTATCTAACAGATAGATTGGCCGCCAGCTTTCTCCAGCCCGAGTTGCAAATATCAGTCGCTCAGCTTGCATAGCCAAGTCCCGCATCGAGAAAGTCAGAGTAATGCCATCTTTATCTATATCAAAATACATCAATTGGATGAGGAGTTGGGGATCATTAGCGTAGCCAAGCTTTACAGCATCTTCGTGAATGTATCGCCTACCCGCGATTGGAGCTGCCAGTATTTGAGAGGCAAGTCGACCCTCTGGTGCGGACGGGTTCATTTTTGCAATGTCATCTAGCAGTGTCAGCGCTTCGCGGACGTTACCCTTTTCGTAAAAATACATGGCGTTCTCGGCCTTATATTGCGAAGTCTGCTGGGTAGCTTCTGATAGGCCAAACTTCTCGGAAAGCTCAAACAACGAAATGAAGCGATCCTTGCCCAAGGAGTGAAGATCTGACAAGTGTTGGGCTAGTGCATGCACGACCACGGGACCAGTTTCTGCGCCCAGAGTTTGATCGCTTTGGACGGCCGAGTCTAGAAATTTACTCGCTATCGCCGGATCGGCTGCTTTGCCGCAAGGGCCTCCTGCGCGCGCTCCAAATAGAGACGACCGACGTCTGTTGGGGGCCAAAAGGCGTCCCCTGCTTCCAGTCGTCTGACATCAAGGATCAGGTGCCGCTCGACATCAACGGAAACATCGAGGAGCGCACTCTTTAAAAATTTCTCCTCTAGTTGTGGCGACTCCTTTATCGAGGGGTACGTGACTGCTATATATGCATTACCAGTGTTACGAGCATCGGCTCGTGAATTCTCGTGCTTCCCAGCAAGCCTCCATTCTGTGAGCTGCCATCGCGAGGTCTGGGGCAATAACGCTCTAGCGACGCGAAAGTCGAGGCTCGGGTCGCTAGCGGTCTCGGACGGCAATCCCACATTTTTTTCCTCGCTAAAGCCAATATCGGTCTCCGGATTTGCCAGCGGGCTGCTGAGCTCGCCGATCTTTTCCCTGAAATAATCGCTGCTTACTTTCGCCTGCAACACATCCGGGTTTTGCGACCGAAGGGACACAAGCTGGGATTGGTATGGGGCCGTAAGATCGATAACGGTATTGAAGTCGCCTCTCTGTATTGCTCGAACGAAATCAAAAGCCACGACCTTCCCTCGACCGAAGTAGTAATTGGCTGCGTAGTGGATCACGAGAAAGACGCCAACGAGCACGAGCGCCGGAACGATTATTAGACGAATGCGAAACCGTCTGGAAATAGACCAAACAGCGGTGAGCGCTGTCCCACATTTGCCGCAGAACCGGGCTTCGCTACGAGTGACCTCATGGCCGCATTCTCGACAAGTCCTTATTGCCGAGTAGGACCGAGGGACTCTTTCGCTGACAGACTTTACCAGCGATGTTGGTGTCTGGCCGCTGCCCAGCAACGCTGCGACAGCGCCGGCCAAGCCGAGGACAACCGGAATTGCAGTAAAGAAGTTGAAACCAAACAGCGAGATCATTCCTAAGGCACTCGCGAGCAGCAAACCCGCCGCTGCGAAGGGGTTTGATCTGGCTAGCGCTCCTCCGACGAGGCTCCCCAATGGTATCGCGATGCTCAGTAATCGGACAGCGCCGGAACCGACGATTGCGCCGAGCGCGTAACCGAAGAGACCGATGAAGAGTCCAAATATACCTGCGATCAGACCAAGCACCAACGCTGTAGTTCGCACTTACTCTCCTTTTCCAACGATGTGCTAATGTCTGCGAGTTCCTGTAATCCCGAGAGGGCAGTCCGGCTCAGTCTCTCCAAGTCTATACGGCATATCTGCGGATGTGCCTTCGCTGCTCCAGGATCGAATCGCCAACCTGGATGAGGCGCGGAGGTGGTCAGATTCAATCTTCAAGTTCTTATGCGCGCATGAGTATCGCGGCGCCGAGAGCAACACATCCGAGGAAGAGCTGACCTAGATCACACCATGCGATCCACGGAAGCCTTATTCGAGTGACACCCAGACGAAGAATCAACTCAACGAAGATGAAAAGTACCACCAGGTATCCTGCCGGGTGATAGGAACGCGACACGTTCCACTCGCCTTGGTAAAGGGTAGCTATGCTGCGAGTAAGGCCGCAGCTTGCGCAATCGTGACCCGTGCGTTGGCGAATGCTGCAAGCTGGGGGCTGCCATGAGATGGGCGCGTAGCTCCGTGCAACGCCCGGTATTGTGACTGTCAGCGGCGTCAGAATCGCGATCGATAACAGCGCAGCGAGTACAGCACTGAAAACTCTGTGCTCTCTGCTGATATCTGGGAGTTTTGTTGAAATCATCACCTCGGCTGGTTCTGCTCGGCCGCGCGCCTTGCAGCATCGGCTGCGCCGCTGATCGTCATAATCTGGAGGCCGGAGATGACAACGCCGATCAGGCTGATCGAAAGAGCGACGATTGCAAAGGTTCGCTTAGCCTGTTGAGAGTACGCAACCCCCAACGCGAGGCCCGAAGCTATCGCTGCTGGGACGCTGACGTAGAACGCCAGGGCGCCAAAGCATGGCACGAATGATCCCAGCATGCCGATGAGACCGAACACGAGGCCGATAACTGAAAGCACTGTGACAGTTCCAGATTCTTTCAATTCACGCGCCGGCATGCGCGGCTCACTTCGGGGTGGGTCGGTCACCTCGTACGAATCGCGCACGGGGCGTGGCTGCCTGATGTCAGTTCTCGGTGCCGACAGGTCCGATACAGCGTTGAGAAATTCGCCGCAGAACCGGCATTTTGTTGCGGCACCAAGAATCGTCTCCCCGCAAAAAGGGCATGGCTTTGTATCTCGCGAGTTCGCCGCCGTACGAGGGTTTTGCGGCTCAGCTGATTGTCGAGTTAGTGTCTCGGTGGGAACGTCCGACGCTTGCGTTGCAGTTTGCGCGGTCGGTTCCTGATACCGCGAATCCCCGCACCCGGGACATCTCGGAGCGATCGTGGAGACTAAGTGTCCGCATTTACTGCAATTGATGAGCGCCTAAATCCCCCAGACAGCAAAAGCAAGTTATAGTTGGCCAGCCGTTAAAGGTCAAAGGATAATGGAACCCATCGCAGCCTTATTGTGCTGTAGCGATAGAGGTCATTCAGGTCCTATAAATGGTCGGCGGGACTCTCCGGTTTATCTTCGCGCTCCGGCTGCGCTAGTGTTTTAACTGAATGCGCGTGACGGAGGGACTGAAGCTTGGCCAATTCACGATACGACCTCGCGGTGATCGGCTCCGGCCCTGGCGGCTACGTCGCGGCGATTCGCGCCAGCCAACTCAAAATGCGCGTGGCGGTAATCGAGCGCGATCTGCCCGGTGGGGTGTGCCTCAACTGGGGCTGCATCCCGTCGAAGGCGCTGCTCAATTCCGCCGAAACGATGGAAACGATTCGCGGCGCGGGCAAGGAACACGGTATCGAGGTCGGCGAAATCAAGCTCGACTTCAAGCGCGTAATCGCGCGCAGCCGCGAGGCCGCCGACAAGCTCTCGAAGGGCGTACGGTACCTGCTGCGGAAAAACAAGATTGACTATATAGAAGCCGACGCCACGATCGCCGGACCGCATACGGTGGCGTTGCGCCCGGCCGCGGGCAAAGCTGCGCCGCCCGCCGAAGCGATCGAAGCCGAACGAATTCTGATCGCGACCGGCTCGGGCGAGAAGCTGTTCCCCGGGATGGCGCTTGGCGACGGCGTAATGACCAGCCGCGAGGCGCTCATCCACGACCGCCTGCCGCAATCGATCGTGATTATTGGCGCGGGCGCGATCGGCGCGGAGTTCGGCTACTTCTATCGGGCCTTCGGCGCGAAGGTCACGATCGTCGAGCTGGAGTCGCAGATGCTGCCCGGCTTCGACGCCGAGATCGCCGAGGAATTGCGCAGGTCGTTCGTCAAGCGCGGCGTCAAGGTGCTGACCGGCCACGGTTTCAAGTCGATGGTGCGCGAGCGCGACGGCTGGACGGTGACGCTCGACGCCGCCGGCACGCCCAAGACGATCGCCGCCGAGGCGGTGCTGGTCGCCGTCGGCCGCAATCCGCTCAGCCTCGACATGGGACTCGACACCGCGGGCATCGAAGCCGATCGCGGTTACATCAAGATCGACGACTCGTTTCGCACCACGTGCCCGAGTATCTATGCGATCGGCGATGTCGCGCGCCCGCCGCTGCTCGCGCACAAGGCCTCGGCGGAAGGCATCGCGGCGGTGGAAATCATGGCGGGCGTGCGCGAGCCTGGCTTCGATCTGCTCTCGGTCCCCGGATGTATCTACTGCGAACCGGAAGTCGCGATGGTCGGGCTGAGCGAGGCGCAGGCGCGCGAGCGCGGCATCGAAGTGAAGGTCGGGAAGATTCCGTTTCGCGCCAACGGCAAGGCGGTTGCGGTCAATCAAACCGAAGGCTTCGTCAAAATCGTCGCCGGCAAGGAATACGGCGAAGTTATCGGATGCCAGATTATCGGCCATCACGCGACCGACCTGATCTCCGAAATCGTGCTCGGCCGCACGCTCGAAACGACCACCGCCGAAGTCGGCCATAGCATCCATCCGCATCCGACGCTGTCGGAATCGATCATGGAGGCGGCGCTCGCGGCGGAGGACGAGGCGATCAACTTCTAACGTGATGGATACCGCCGCATCGCTAAGTGTCGCGCGTCTCGGGATGGTCGATTACACGGCCGCACTCGAATTGCAGAACGCGCTGGTGGCTGCGCGGATTCGCGACGAGATCGGCGATACGTTGTTGCTGCTCGAGCATCCGCACGTCTATACGCTCGGCCGCGGCGGCGACGCGAGTTACATCACCAATGCGACCGGCGACGTGCCGATTCATCGCGTCTCGCGCGGCGGACAGGTGACGTATCATGGGCCGGGGCAAATCGTTGGTTATCCGATCGTCAAGCTTGCCGGTGTCAAGCGCGACGTCTCGCGCTATTTGCGCAAACTCGAACAAACGCTGATTGCAGCGCTCGACGACTATGACATCGAGGGCGCGCGGTGCGACGGCATGACCGGCGTGTGGGCCGGTGAGCGAAAAATCGCCTCGATCGGCGTCGGCATTCGGCGGTGGGTCACGATGCACGGCTTCGCGCTCAACGTGACGACCGACTTGAGCTACTTCGACGCGATTGTTCCGTGTGGCATCGAAGGCTGCCGCATGACGTCGATCGCCGCGCTAGGACAGCCGCAAGTCACCGTCGCGGAGATCTCGGATACTCTCGAGCGCGCATTCGCGGCGGCTTTCGACTATGATCGAATCATCGCCGGAGCCCCGTCGTCTATGGGCGTTGCTTGAATGCACCGCCGACCGCTGCGAAGCTTCAAGTTAGAATCTCGCAGCAAGCGCAATTGAATTAAGCAATGGCCGAACGCAGACATCCCGACTGGATTAAGGTGCGCGCGCCGTCGTCGCCCATCAGCATGAAGGTCGCGGTGCGATGCGAAAAACATTCGCCGATATTCGGGCAGCTCGCTTCCTGGCAAACCGAATGGAGCTTGAGTTCCGCCAGCATTGCGCGCGTGCGCTGATACTCGGGCGACGACGGCGCGCGCAC
>VFSW01013425.1_pt1 | contig 11383 bp, 10 predicted proteins | sample 5358111 | NCBI WGS metagenome assembly VFSW01 (sample SAMN11554181, study PRJNA540505) | mine drainage metagenome | isolation source: sediment from site ElyBrook_90M | place: USA: Ely Copper Mine, Vershire, VT | collected 2017 | reverse complement strand
GTGCATTTCGATCGAGTTCGGCCCGGTGCCGAGGTGGAAGCGCTATCGCGTAGCCCGCCTGCTCCCGCCGCCGGCAGAAGACAACGCTCCCGACGCCCAGCTCGACATGCAGGAGATGGAGCGACTGTTCGGCGTGTCCGGGCCGACCTCGATCGAAATGCACGGCAATCCGGCGCTGGCCGACTCGATTCAGCAGGCGCTCTCGGCGCAATTCCCCAACGTGCAGGTGAAAACGTGGAAAGAGATCAACCGGCCGCTGTTCCTGGCGCTGCGGCTGGAGAAGATTGTGATGTTCGCCACGATCTCGCTGATCATTTTCGTCGCCGCGCTGAACCTGATCTCCTCGCTTTCGATGCTCATCCTGGAAAAGCGTCCCAGCGTGGGCGTTTTGCGGACGCTCGGCGCGACCGAAGGGACGATCCTGGCGATCTTCCTCGTCGTCGGGCTGATGATCGGAATCACCGGCACGATCGCCGGCAACATCATCGGGCTCGGATTCGCCTGGGCGGCGAACCAGTATCACCTCGTGCCATTGCCGAGCGATCTGTATTTCATCCGCTATCTCCCGTTCACCATCGAGCGCAGCGACGTCATCGGCGTGAATGCGGTGGCCGTGGTGCTGTCCATTCTGGCCACCTGGTATCCGGCGCGGGCGGCGTCGCGGCTCGATCCCATCCTCGCCATCCGGGAGGAGGCGTGAAGCGGGCGCCACTTCTGGCCGCGCTGCTGATTCTGTCGTGCGAGCCGGTGGTCCGGCGGGCGGTCACATTGCGCTTCAACGATGCCGGCGACAAGGTCGTCATCTCTGCCAGCACTACGCTCGGCAGCGCGAGGCCGGGCACCGCGGACGAAGCGACGATCGACGAAGAGCGCGACGCGCTGCTTGCCGGCAACGATGCGTGGAGCGTTCGTTTCGCGAATGCCGATCCGGAATTCGACCATGTCACGTTCGATCGACGGCATGGCATCCTGCAATCGGTCGAACACAGCGCGACGATTCCGTCGGACAACCTGCAGAAGTTTTTCTTCGACATGCCGATGACCGTGAACATGATTCGCGGCGATGGCTGGGCCGAGCTGGACCTCGTCGCCGGCACGAGCATGCGCGCCAGCCCGGCGCAGCAGCGGCAGGTCGACGAAACCATCCGGCAGTATTCGAAGCTGGCCGCGGAGTATTTCAGCGCGGTCCGCACGATGTACCTCTACCTCGATGAAAAGCCGCAGCGGGCGAACGACCTCTTCACGGCATTTTTTCGGGGCGATGACTCGCAGGAACCGCCGGTGGTCTCGCAGAGCGAACAATCGATTGTCGATGGCGTCCGCGTCGCGGCCGAGGCGCTCGTATCCTCGGCTCCCGACCTGGCCGGAAACAGCGAGTTCGATCGGGTCTTCAATCCGTTCCCTGCCGACGTCCGGGTGGTACTCCCGAGCGCGCCGCTGATCGTGGAAGGATTCGCAAAGGAGCCGGACGGATCGCTGCGGATCCAGCTCCCGGAAGTGGTCGAAGCGGTGACATCGCTCGAAGGGCGGTGGATCTCGCCCGATCCGCTCGGAGTCGCGCTGGCAGCCGGAGCGAAGCAGTCGCCCGAACAGCTCGCCGCACTCATCGCCGATCAGCCGCGGCACGCCGAGGCCGTGGTCAGCGCAAAAGACATCGCCGATGCGCTGGTCGCCAAAATGCAGCCGGCACCGCGATATCGAGTGCGGTTCATCACGAGGTAGGCCTTTTGAGTTAACGGTTAAGGAACCTCTGAACGATCCTCCATTGTCATTCCGAGCCGCGCAGACGGCGAGGAATCCCCTGCGATTCGAAGGGGATCCCTCGCGCTCTACGGCGCTCGGGATGACAGAACGCGACTTGTTCAGAGGTAACTGTTAACTGTTAACCGTTAACTGCCTCACCATCACCACGGCCGCTTCCCCGTCGGGGTAATAGCGCGGGCGGACGTACACCGGAGCGAAATCGAGGTGTTTGTAGAACTCCTGCGCGCCCCGGTTCGATTGCCGCACCTCGAGCGAGATGGTATTGATCTCGTTCTCCCGCGCGAAAGTCAGGCAGCGTTCCATCAGCGCGTCGGCGATCCCGCGGCGCCGCTCCGTTTCGGCCACGGCGATTTTGTTCACGTGCATCTCGTCGAAGTACCACATGGCAAACAGATAGCCGATGACCGCCTCTCCTCGCCGGGCGACGAGGTTCATGCGCCCTTCTCCGTTCAGCTCGCTTTCGAAAAATTCGCGCCGCCACGGAGAGCGAAAACACTCCACCTCGAGGCGATGGATGGCCTGAAGGTCTTTCCACTTCGGCGCGCCGATTTCCACGTCCGGCGGGAGGCTCATCGGCTCTGCTGCCCCAGTTTCACCTCGGCCTCGGAGAGGCGGACGTAGATCGGGGTGATGTCGGAATGGCGGCTCAGATCCCCCGCCGCCTCGATCTCGGCCGCGCGCCTCGCGCAGAGCAATGCGACATTGTGATCCTGAAGAAAATCGGCCACCACGAGCCGCTCCGCGGCAATGGACGCGATTTCGTCCGGGCGCGCCAGATGCGGCGCGTGGAGCTCCTGCCCGTTTTCGAACAGCGAGACGTACAGCTCGCCGCGGCCGGCGTCATCGACGATGAGCCATCGCCCGCGGCGCGGCGCCACCGCTTCGTGCGTCGACATCGCACAAACCGGCTTCCCCCCCGGCATGGCCATTCCCTGCATCGTCGCCAGGCCGATGCGCACGCCGGTGAACGATCCCGGCCCGCGGGTGACGGCAAACAGATCGATGCTGCCCCGATCGGTCGCGCTCTCCTTCAGCAGCCAGTCGATCGCCGGAAGGAGCTTTTCATTCCGCGAGCTTCTTCCTTCCATCGCCGTGGCGGCAACGAAGCTGCCGTCGCGAATCAGCGCGACGGAGAGAATCGGAAGCGACGTATCTGCAGCCAGTATCAACACGCGGGCGTCGCGGCGGGAGATGGCATCTCGAGATCGACGAGCTCGATCCCCGCCTTTTTCGCCACTTCGCGGGAGCGCTCGTCGCGATAGAACTCGCCGTAATAGATCTTTCGGATTCCGGCGTTGGCGATGAGTTTGAAACAGTTCCAGCAGGGAGAGGCCGTGGTGTACAGCTCCGCTCCGTCGATGGCAACGCCGTTTTTCGCCGCCTGCAGAATGGCATTCGCCTCGGCATGGACCGTAGTCACGCAGTGTCCGTCTTCCATCACGCAGCCGGTATCTTCGCAGTGCGGCAGCCCGCGAATCGAGCCGTTGTATCCGGTCGACAGGACGGTTCGATCCCGAACGATGACCGCCCCTACGTGTTTGCGGGGACAGGTCGAGCGGGAAGCAGCCTGACGGGCGATCCCCATGAAGTATTCATTCCAGCCGGCGCGCGCCACGACGCGATTGTAACAGCGGCCCGATCCCGAGCATGAAACCTGCAGTTTTCAACGCGCATGGCAGCGGTCCGAAGGAAGGTACTCATTGTCGAAGACGATGCCGAGCTCAGGCGGCTCTATGCCATCGGCCTCAACCAGCGGGGATTTGCGGTCAAGCTCGCCTCCAACGGGGCCGAGGCCGTCGAGCGGCTCAGCGCGGAAAAACCGGACGTCATCCTTCTGGACTGGGTGATGCCGTTGATGGATGGGGCAGAGGTTCTGGAGAGGCTCTCCGGAGGCGATGGCAAGGGCATCCCGATCATCGTGATCAGCGGTCATCCGCGCCCGGAACGGGCCCAGTCCGATCCGCGGATCGCCCGGTGGCTGTCCAAGCCCGTGACCATCGAGGCGCTGGTGAATGAAATCCAGCGTCCCGTCGCGCTTTCCTGAGTTCGGGCTACAATCGTTCGATGGCGAAGCTGTTCTTCGTCGGCCTGGACGGGACAGAGAAAAGCTACCGTCTTCAGACCCATCGGCCGTTCACGATCGGCCGCGATCCGGGCAACGACATCATCCTGCGAGATCCGAAGGTGTCACGGCACCACGCGGAGATCGTGTTCGAGCGCGGATTCTTCGTCCTGCACGACCTGGCCAGCGCCAACGGCACCTACGTCAACGGAAAGCGCGTGCGAGTCGCCCCCCTGACTCATGGCGCCAAGCTGCGTCGCGGCAACCCGTACGGCCGCTGCTCCGAGGAGCTGCCGACCGAAAGCGACGGCGAAAAGCAGGAGTCGTTCGAGGAGCCGGTGGCACAGAGCGGAATGGAGCCGGCCGCCACGTCACAGCACGAGAGCTTCAGCCCGCTGGCCACACAGCCGCAGGAAAAAATCAGCGCGGAGAACTCAAAAAAAAAAGGAACTTCCGGCTGAGCCCGATCCAAACGGCGCCTTCTCGCGATCGCGTTACCTCTTCACCAGCGGCATCCCCGCCGGCGAGATGGTGAGCATTCGCGAGGAGCACGGCGACCCGATCCTGTCCTACCGCAGCTTCGCCAACGTCGTCGGCATCGTGGCCATGCTCGTCTCGGCCGTGGTGATCGTGACCGGAATCGCCGCCGGTTCGTTTCTCCTCTACGACGGCCGCGTTCTGCCGGCGGTGCTCGCATTTCTGCTGAGCGCCGCGTTCACGGTGGTCATCGCCATGCTGGTGCCGCCGACGCGGGTCGTCCTGCACGAGGGGAATGCCCCCGCCCTCCTGATTACCCAGCAGAGCAACTTCGGCTTCCCGATCGTGACCTGGAAGATCGAGACTCCCGATCGCCGTGTGATCGCCCGCGTGCGCCGGAGCGCGTGGTCGCGGCTGGGGCGCAATCGCTGGGAGATCCTCAGCGCAGCCGACGACCGTCCCATCGGTGTGGCCGCCGAGGAATCGTTGTCGCGCGCCATGCTGCGGAAGTTCGCCGGCAAATTCAGCCGGCGCTACGAATCGAACATCCGCATCCGCTATCTCGGCAAGAATGCCGGATGGATTGCCCGGCGGCCCGACGCCGGCGGCGACGTCGATGTCCTCGACCTCGCGGGCGACATCGATCGTCGCATCGCCGTCGCCGTCGCCACGCTCATTCTGGGCAGCGAACCGTAACCATTCGTCACGTTCGTCCCACTAACGTGCAACCGGCGTCATCGGCACGATCTCAATCCCGGTGTAATACCACTTCAAAATCTTGTCGTACGTATCCCCTCGCAATGCCATCCCGTAGGCCCCGACCTGGCACATGCCGACGCCGTGACCCCATCCCTTCCCGTAAAACGTGTAGCGATCGCCGCCATCGGGGTCGCTGGTCTTATCGATCACGAAGAGGTTGTCGGGAAGGTTCAACGCCCAGCGGATCGGGAGGCCGCGTAGGACGAACGTTCGTCCTCCTTCGGCCGTAACCTGAAGCTCGGAGACGCGGTGCGCCACGTCGACCGCCAGCGGACGGAGGTCGACCAACTGCCGGATCGGATTGCGGTGGTTGATCGAATCCGCCAGATCGGGCGCCCGGTAGCTCCGAGTCCATTCGGAATAGTTCGAGGTCCGGTCGAATGCCGCGCCGCTCGTGCTGGCCTCGACGATGACGGCAACCGGAATGCCCTGCGCGTTGATTTCCACGATGGCGCGATCGCCAATCATCACCGGCAGGACCTTGTATTCCTGGTAGCGATCGCCCAGCTTGCGGAATGTGGGCGTCAGGGGGGGAAGTGGGAACGTCTGCGAATTTCCCCCGCCTCGCAACGTCAGGTTGCGGCCATCGACCGAGCCGATTTTGCCCTGGATGTCGATGATCGCGCCGTGTTTCCGCAGCCACGATCCGAGGATTCCGAAGACCTCGTCGACGGAGATCGGCCCATTGAGATCCGTTCCATCGATCGACTCCGTCGGAACGAATCCAAACTTGGTCAGAAACGCAGCCGCCTCATATGTCGTCGGCGACTTCGTGGTATCGGTCTCCGGGTAGTAGTACTTGATGTCCTCCGGCAGCACCAGCGAGTTGGCGTACTCGGCGAGATGAAAGACGCTGGAGAGATAGCGGAGCACGTCGCCGCGCCGCGTGGTCGCCGGCGGAGGAGCCGGCGCGGCGCTGACGCCGACCAGCTGAACCGTCAACGCGACTGCGTTGGCCAGATCCTGAAGCGCGAGCGGTCCGGCCGGCGGGAGCATGTGGGCGATGGCGCCGAACAACTGCGCATTGAACTGCGTCTCGTTCAGCATGTCGCTGTCCTTGCGTCCGGGGATGGAGGTCATCTGCAGCTCGACGCAGCGCACATGCTTCAGATACGGCTCGTTGCGGCCGGGAAACATCGTCCCCACATCAGACGTCTCTCCCCCGCAGGTCGAGGTGAAGAGCGCATCGATCGGCTTTCCCTGATAGGTCATGATCAGCCCCGCCGTGTCGTGCACGGCTTTGTCGGTCATCGGATCTTCAGCGGAAAACCCCTTGTAGACCTGACATGTCGGCGTCGGGCAGATGTCGTAGCCCTCGCTGCGGAACTGCCCGAGGTTGCGCACGGCGTACGTGCGCGCGGCGACCGCCTGCGCTTTCAGGGCCTCCAGCTCGTCGTATACCTTCGGCCCCATTTCTCCCGGCACCACGCCGCGGAGGTAATCCTCGAGATTCAGCTCGTTGATCAGGTTGAAAAGGCCGCGATCGTTGAGGAAAACGCTCGCGGCGCCGCGATAGGGCTTTCCGTCGATGGTCACCGTCTCCGCGGAGATCGGCAGGACCGTGAGCGAGTCGCCGGTCAGCGTGGTCCGCTGCCCTTCGTCGTCGACGATCTGATGCTGGTGCGCGAACGGCTGACCGGTCGGGCGGCGGACCACCATCATGTCGCGCGGATAGTCGCCGTTGAGAAGCTGATCGCGAAAAATGCCGGCCGAGCGGGAATCGGGAAAATCGCCGGCAAGAACGCGATACAGGCCCAGGCCGGCGTTGAAGATCACCTCGGCCGGTTGCTTCGTCGCTGATTGAATCTTCGCCGCGAGCGCGTCGGCGCTCGGCTTATCGGAAAGCGCGCTGACCTGCACCGCGTAATGCAGCGTGGTCTCCTGGACTGGCGCCGTGTCGGTGAAGCCGCGGCGCAGCGTCCATGTGCCTTTGTCGGTAATCAGGTAATACCCGCCGTCGATGCGCGGAAACGTGACCGCCGGCTGATCGCTCAGCATCCCGACGCGGATCCGCGGCTCGGCGATGCTTCTGGAGGCCGCGCCCACGGGCACGAGGCCGTTCGGCTGGCCGGAAGGGACCGTCGATGGCGGCGGTGCCTGCGTGCATGCAGCGAGAAAAGCGAGAGAGAAGAGGATGAGGAGACGGCGTTTCATGGCCGCGCATTATGCAGAAACTGCGCGGAATGTCATTCCCCCGGTTACTTCCGCTCCTCGGTCAGAGCCACATACGAGGCCAGAAACCACAGTCCCACGGCGGACGTGAAGATCGACTGAACGAACGAGAGGCCGATCTGCGCCGGAGCGAACGCGAGGTCCGGCATCGGCTGGTGCATCCGGGCTATCGACATCGGGATGGTGGCGAAAGAGATCAGCATCGCTCCGCCGAAGGAGACCGCGAGAACGATCAAGGCTACAGCGATGTGGCGTCCCGCGTCGCTTCCGATCTCGTGCCACCCGAGCCGGAGGGCAGCTGGGGCGGCAGCGGAGCGGCCGACCGCGATGGCGGTCGCTTTCTGTGTCCAGATGGACATGATCACGGCGACGGGGATCATGAGCAGAAACGAAAGCGCCAGGCCGCCGCATCCGACGGCCAGACGTGCGCCGCCGCTGTCGACGAGAATCATGAAGATGAGCGTCAGCATCAGCGGGATCAACACGATCAATCCGCCGAAGCTCCAGGCGATGTTGTAAATCCAGAAGACGCTCCACCACGATCCGCGTCCGCCGGCGAACCAGCGGTCGACGGTGAATGCGCGGAAGCGATCGCGACTGGCCGGGGTGGCATCTCCGGCGATCCTTTCGGCGTCGACGTAGACCTTCGCGCACCCCGCCTCGACGAACGAGTGAATGGCCACCAGTACCAGCAGGACCACCGAGATGATGAGCAGGACGTAGAGGATCAGCATGGCGTGCCGGACGACGATCGTGGCAATGGCATCGGGCGACGGAGTCTCCCCGTGCAATCCGAAACGCGAGATGCCCGCGGCGACCAGGACCGGCACGATCGCGGCGACGACCGAGCCGAGGATGATCATCATGAACACGATGCCCTCGGCGATGCGCACCAGGATCAGAGGCCAGTTGGCCACCGTCGAGTCGAACCCGCGTCGAAGGACTTCGGTCGTGCTGCGCTTCAAGAAAACGTCTTCCGGTAATCCGGGACGCCGACGAGCCGGATCTCTTCGGTCATTTCGTAGAGCCGGCTCCGAAGCCGTTCGCCGATCCGCTCGCCGAGGTCATTGACGTAGTTCGTGGTGAAGATCGTCGATCGCAATCCGTTGTAGCGGCTGTTGATCACGTAGTAGAGGACGTCCTGCACGAAAACCGACGGCTTCTGCGATCCGAGCTCGTCGAGCACCAGGAGATCGACCTCGCGCAGCGGCCGCAGAATCTCGGATTTACTCGGCGTATCTTCCGAATCGAATGATGCCTGGATTTCCTGAATCAGATCCTGAAAATTGGAGAACAGCAGGCGGCCCGGCTTGCCGCGGTCGATGATTTCCAAAAGCGCCGCCACCGCGAGGTGTGTCTTGCCCGAACCGCATCCGCCGACGAGCAGCAATCCGCGGCCGCTGTTCGGCATCCACTCATCGGCAAATTCCTTGAGCCGCTGTTTCGCGGCCACCAGCGCGGCGTTGTTCCGTTCGTGAAAGTCCGCCAGGCGACAGTGCGGAAAATACCGCGGCGGGATCGCGGCCGCGGCGATCCGCTGCCGGCGGCGCAGGTCGCCCTGGCAGACGCAGGGCTCGACGCGCCGCGCGTCTTCCGCCGTCGGCGCCCAGCCGGAACCGTTGCACTGCGGGCAGGCGGTGCGGACTGCGGCGGGAGCAGGAGTCACGAAGTCGAGTTTAGCATCGTGGTTGATGCTCAAATTGAGAATTTCAAATTTCGAATTTCCAATGAAAAAGCACAGCCGCAACGGAACGGCGGCAGGAATCCGCAGGCGGCTTTTGATTTGTCATTTTTCCGTTGAAATTCTCAATTTCGCAGTGCCGTCGCTATACTTCCATCCCTTACAACCATGCTCTCGACGTTGATCGAATACCTTTCCGCCAGGCCGGACACCGCGACATTTCTGCTGCCGCTCAACCTGGCGCGGACGGTCGAGGAGCTCTTCCCGCACGCGGACTCGCTGCTGCCCGAACCCTACAAAATCTTCCCCGCCGACGAGACGCAGCCGCCGGCGCTCGGCTTCCCGCTGGCCGAGACCGCGTTGATGAAGGAGCTGGAGGCGAAGCTCGACCGCTGGCTGACCGACGAGGTGGCGTGGCAGGTCCTGCGCAACCCGACTGCCAAGGACAAAGCGCAGATCTCCATGACCGGATATCTGACGCCGCTGCTGCGCGTCGCCGAAAACGCGATGATGTCGAACCTGCTCAACGACTATCACGCCGTGTTCTGGCTGGCCCATTCCTTCGATGTGGCGCGGCACTTCAGCTCCATCCCCCGCCGCGTCAGCGCCGTCGACACGCAGGCCGGCCGCACGCATGGCGACGCCCTCAAGTACCGCATCTTCTCGAAATGGCTGGTCGATACGCGCGATCAGATGACGCAGCTCACCACGCGGGCGACCACGATCCTCGACGGCGAGGAACAACGCGCCCTGCAGTTCTTCCGGCTGCTGCAGGACGACGTCCTGATCTTCACCGAGGAGTTCATCGGCCCCGATCTGCGCGAGATGCGATCGTTCCTCAACGGCTATCTGCGGCGCGACTTCCAGTCCTTCCGCGATGGATTCGAGCGGCTGCGCAATGAGGCCACCGAGTTGCTGCAGCGCGACCGCACGTTTCGCACCTCCCTTCCCTTCTTCGGCATCAGCCCCGATCAGGGCATTTCCTCGGCGGCGCTGCTCGATGCGCGATTTCAGGGATTCCTGTTCGAGCTGCCGTCGATCCAGAACACGCTGTCCCGCGAAGACCGCGAGCAGTTCCAGCTGATCGCCCGCCGCCTTCGCGAGTTTGCCGTGCTCAATCAGCTGCGGCGCGGAATCATCTGGATGGTGCAGACCGCCGACGGGCGCGTCATGGCCGCCGACAAGCGCAGCGGCGACAGCTACTCGCGATCCACCCGCCCGCTCGATTTCGGCCGCCAGGGCGTGGTCGATCCGATGATCCACCGCTTCGGCATGATCTACGACATCTCGAATTTCTCGGAAACCCTCGGCAACATCCGGCGCGCCGGCCGCAAGGAGGAGATCAACTCCTACCGCCAGATGCTGCTGTTCCAGCGACGGCTGGAATCGATCGCCGAGCGGCACAAGCTGGCCTTCGAGAAGTTTCTCGGCGACGGCGCGTTCTACACCACGCGGCGCGCGCTGCGCCTCATCCGCGCCGCGGTGGAGATCCAGCGCTTCTACTCCGAGTCGCGCAACAAGGGCTTCGCTTTCAACAAGGGACTGCGCATAGCCCTGAACTACGGATACTACCGCCTGCTGCCGATGAAGGGGGCGGGGAACGATCGGATCAACGAGTTCTACGGACCGGGCATCGTCGAACTGTCCCGGCTGACCACCGGCAAGACCACGCGCGAGATCGAAGAGCTCGCCTCGTTCCTGATCGGCTACGGGTACGAAGAGAAAAAAGTCACGCAGTTTTTCGCACCGCTGGAGGGCGGCGTCGACGTCGTCGATCACACGCAGCAAGCGCGCGAGTTCTACGCATACGTCAATGCCAACGGGCATCTGATCAACGAGGGCATCGTCGCCTCGATGCCGCTGCTGCAGGAGCTCTCGAGCGAGCTGAACCTCGAGGCGCAGCAGATCTACCGCCTGCGCAGCGCGTGGGGAACGTACTTCGGCTTCGACCCGGCCATTCACGGATTGGAGTTCATCGGCGTCCGTCTGATCGGCGTCGTATCGCTCAAAGGCCTCGATCGCGTCGAAGTGGGAGAGATCGTCGCCTTCGCCCTGGGAGAAGTCGAGGCGGCGGCGCTCGACAGCGACGAACCGCTGGTGACCCTGATGCGCCAGGAATTGCACCAGCGCGACGACACCGCCCCCGGCGCGCCGCCCACGGAAACGACGCACGAAAAGCTGGTTCCGAGCGAAATCATCATCTGCGTGAGGCCGGACGCGGAAAACGGCGGCGAAGTGCTGATCGGAGAGTGGGACCCCCTGTCCGACGACGTGCGCAATCCGGTGCGCCTGCCGCGCGCAGATTTTCAGCGACTCTTTTCCCTGACCGGCGATCTCAGCGCCGAGAACCTGGCCACGAACAAGCAGAACGTCCGCGAGACATATCTGCGCCTCTCCGATCACATCTACACGCCCGCCGTGCAACTCGCTAGCTATCGCGAAGAGCAGTACGCCGCGTTCGTGCTGGG
>VFSW01013424.1_pt1 | contig 11383 bp, 7 predicted proteins | sample 5358111 | NCBI WGS metagenome assembly VFSW01 (sample SAMN11554181, study PRJNA540505) | mine drainage metagenome | isolation source: sediment from site ElyBrook_90M | place: USA: Ely Copper Mine, Vershire, VT | collected 2017 | reverse complement strand
GATTATCGCAGCGGGGCTACCGGGGGGGGGCTCACCACGCAGTTCACCGGCATCCCGCTCCAGTATGCGGACGACGCGCAGATCAGCGAGTTCGATGGCACCGGGCGTCAGTCACGTCTGGCCATCAAGGGAGTTGGCAAGCTGGCAAAAATGAACATCGCCGGCTACTACGAGGCGGACTGGCTGGGAACTGGCGTTACCTCGAACAACAACCAGAGCAACAGCTATGTGCTTCGCCAGCGGCAGATGTGGGTCGATGCATCGCTTCAGAATGGCTGGGATTTTTCCGGCGGCCAGGGGTGGTCGCTCGCCTCCGAGACGACGCAGGGCCTGACCCGTGTATCCGAGATTCTGCCGGCCACCATCGACCCCCAGTACGAAGCCGGCTTCGTGTGGACGCGCCAGTACAGCTTCCGCGTTGCAAAGAATATCGCCAACAAGTTTTTCCTGGGCGCATCGGCGGAGAATGCCCAAACTCTCAACCCCGCAGGCAGCAACCTGCCAACCAATATCCTGATCGGGTCGGCGGGCAACGGCGGCGGCCTCTACAACCCCACCACCAACTATTCCTTTAACCTTGCTCCGGACTTCATCGCCAAGTTGGCATGGGAGCCGGGCTGGGGCCACTGGGAGCTGTTCGGGATCGGGCGCTTTTTCCGCGATCGCATTTACCCGTCCACCACTTCCGCGGCGGGCGCCTGGAACGACACTACCGTGGCAGGGGGAGTTGGCGGCGGGTTCCGCGTTCCGGCGGCCAACAAGAAAATTATCTTCGGCCTGAAGGGCCTGTGGGGCCAGGGCGTGGGCCGGTACGGATCGTCCACCATCGCAGACGTAACCCTCCGCCCCGATGGTCAGCTCGCGCCGCTCCGCGCCTTCTCCGCGCTTAGCACCGTCGAACTGAACCCCAATCCCCGACTGATGATTTATCTGAACTACGGCGCCGACTACGTCTACCGCGAATACTTCGGCAAGATCGGTTACGGAGATCCTCTGACCAATATGTCCGGCTGCAACACCCAACCTGTACCCGGTACCGGGGCGGTCAACGGCGGCGACGGCTTCTCCCCCAGCACTCCCGCAAACTGCGGCAACCAGAACAAGGACGTGCAGGAGTTCACCGCCGGCTACTGGTACTACCTTTACAAGGGACCCAAGGGCGGCCTGCGCCAGGGTATCCAGTACAGCTGGTTCCGCCGCGATCTGTGGTCCGGCGCCGGTGGCCCGCTCAACCCCAACGGCGGCGCGTATGGCACCGACAACACGGTCATCACGTCGTTCCGCTATTACCTGCCGTACCCCGCCCGGCCGCAGAATGCAGTTTGAAGGGCAGCCCATCGCGGGCTGCCCCGCTGTTTGTGGCGTTGTACGCTTCAGTGCGCATTCGGTTCCCCTGTCGACAAGAACGCGATCCCGCCGAATGACTCTCCCGATGCCAGCGCGTCCCGTAGCCGCTCCGGATTCGCTCCACTGCGCGCCTCAGCGACCCGTAAGAGCTTGAGTGCCGACGATGGAGATGTGTCCGCCGGCAGCCGGAAGATCCACGGCACGTTGGTCGATGTAAGCGCGCCATCCCCGCTCAGGGCCACGACCGGTACGAATGCCTTTAGCGCAAGCTGCTCCGCCAGGTGCGCGGAATCGCGGTCCAGCGCAAGGATCGCCAGTGCGTGCTCGTCCATGAGCGCGTGCACAAGCTGCGTGGATGCGGCACCCCAATTCTGGTCGCTGTTTACGGGCAGAATCATCCATCCGCGTTTCTCGTCGCCTTCGGAAAGCACGCCGCGCACCTTCTCCGAATTTGCGACTTCGTTCGCGCCGGGGCCGAACAGAACCACGTTTACTTCGCCTGCGGGAACGTCCGGACGATGCGGCCCCGCGTAGATTACGCCGTCCTCGCCCACCCGCGCATAAGGCGCCGCGGGCGCTCCCTCCGCGGCCGAAGTTTGTGCCGGAGCGGCCGGCTTCTCCATCGTCGCTGGACGATACGCGATCGCGCCGTTGTGCACCGTGCCCAGGTACATCGGCGCCACGTTCTTCTGGTTGGGATCGAAGATCATGGGCCCGGTCACGCCGTCGTAGGTCTCGATGTCCGCTAGCGCGTCGTGAATCCGCGCGCGGTTCAGGCCGGCCTTGCAGATCGAGTCCAGCAGCGCGTTCATCGCGTCGTAGGCCAGCGAAGCAAACTGCTCCGGCTTCTCATGGAAGCGCGCTTCGAACCTCTGGTTGAAAGCGATCCATCGCGGATCGTTACGAGTTGGATTGTAGGGAAAAACCGCCTCAAATCCCTCCGCCGCATCGCCGGCGTTCGCCAGCAGTTCAGGCCCCAGCGTTCGATACGATCCGAACACGCGCTGCTTCATGCCCAGGGCGCGCATTTGCTTCAGAATCTCGGCCGCCGGAATCTCGTCCGCCCACAGCACGATGGCGTCCGCTCGCGAATCCTTGATCACCTTAAGCTCGCGCGCGAAATCCTTGTCGCCGGGCATGAACTTCTGCTCGATCACAATCGGATGGCCGAGACGCCGCGAAGCATCGCGCAGCTTGATCACACCAAAACGCCCGTAGCGGTTATTGATCCGCAGGATGGCGACGCGCTTCAGGCCCAACTCCGTAAAGATACGCCGCGCCAACGTCAGGCACTGCACGCGGTCGTCCTGAATATCGGTGAAATACCAGGGAACGTAGGTCTCCGGAATCGTCGGATCGGTGGACGCCGAATTGACGATTGGAATCTCCGCGCGCAGAGCAAGCCGAAGCGCGATGTGCGTCGACTCCGAGCTGATGGACCCGAAAATCGCCCAATCCTGGTCGTCGTAAACCATCTTTACCGTTTCGTTGGAGGGCGAACCCCAGATGGCCGGGTCGGTGGACCGATCGTCCCCGTAAACCGTATTGGCCTGCCAGTTGTCGTAGTCATTGTGCAGCAACAGGTGGAATGGCTTGCCGCCGTATCCGCCGCGCCCATTCGCTTCTTCTACCGCAAGCTGTGCGCCACGCAACATGCGCAGTCCGAACACTTCATCCGGGGTGTGCTCGATAGGACCGAAGAATCCGATGCGCACCTCGGTCAGGTCCTTCGGGTCGGGAAGGCTGCGCCCGGCGCCCTCATAGATATTTGGATGTGTGTAGTTGAGGTAGTACGGGCTGGCGAACTTTTCGTATGGGCTTAGGTCGCTGGGCTCGCCGGCATAGGGCGTCACTTCGCGGTCCCTGGGTGGTCCCGGCGGATGCGCTCCGCACTCGCAGACATGCGCATCCTGCCCCTGAACCGCAATTCCGCACCAGATGGCGCATACCCACGCCGCAGCCAACCACCGACTCTTGCTCTTCACCTGCTTACTCCTTGCTGCCGGCCGTCTTCTCCGTCAGAAACATGGCTATGGCTTCAATCTCCACCAGCAGTTCCGGCCGGCACAGATGGGCCTGGATCCCAGTCGACGCGGGCAGAGGATCCAACCCCTGCTCCTTGAAGAAATTGGTTCGCTCTTCATTAAACGCGTCGTAGTCGCGATCGATGTCGCGCAGGTAACACGTCGTGCGCACGATGTCGTGCCAGGTGCAACCCTCGCTCTTCAGCAGCCCCGTGATGTTCTCGTAGGTGCGGCGAAGCTGCGCGCGGAAGTCGCCCACGTGCACGCTGACTCCGCACTCGTCAATCGACGCGGTTCCCGAGATCAGCAGGATCGTTACCCCGTTGAGATCGATCCGCATTCCGCGCGAAAAGGAGCTCGGCTTGGCGTACGCGTAGGCTTCGTTCAGCACCCCGTGGTTGGTGATGGCACGCTTCCCTATCGGCGCGTGCGCAATGGTTTCCAGGATTTCCGCGTATGAACTCATCTTCGATTGCTCCTTATGGGTTTTGCCGTATTCCATGACTCAATCCTTTTGCCGTCGCCACCCAGATGTCTTCCCCCTGGAGATCGACGCCGAGAACGTAATTGTGGGCAGGTGCCGTGGTCACCGCTACCGGCCTCACGTTTCCCTGCGCGTCCCGCACGGTCATCTCGGGCTTGCCATCCGAAAGCGACGGCCTGTACACAGCCCAGTTCACGCCGTCGTAATATGCCAGCCCCTTGTCGGTGCAAAACCATGCGTGGTTCGCGTCCAGCCCCTTTACGGAATTTGTGAAATTCGAGGGAAGTCCGCTGTCTTTCGTCAGGAAATTGTGCCAGTAGCGGCCATCATAGCGGCTGTCACCGAAATATGTGGCTGCCCATACAATATTGTCCACATATGTGACCGAGGTGACAATCTCGTGGATCAATCCCTGATCCTTGAACAGCACCATCTCGTTCTCGCCGTCGGGGTCCTCGTACTTGTCCCACCGCCCGGTTCTCTGGTCGTATTCCAGCAGTCCGCTGCCCCACACCGCGAAGTACACCTTGGTCGGCGTGGCGCTCACTCCGTACACCCAGATTTCGATCATGGGTGTATTACGCTCGTTATATAGCGTCCACTGGCCGGTCTTCAGATCCAGCTTGCACGCGCCCGCCGCCGTAGCCACCCACACGTGCTCACCCTCCACCGACACGCCGTACACCACGTCGTTGCTCAGACCCGAATTCATTTGCGTAAACGTGTCGATGCGCCCGCTCGAAATGCGGCTCAGACCGCCCATCGTGCCTGCCCACACATCCCCGGTGCGCTTGTCCAGCGCAAGCGAGAGAACGGCACGGTGCGCCAGGCCGTCCGCCGTCGTGTAGGTCTTCCACTTCCCATTCTCATAAAGTCCAAGGCCGTTTTCCGTTCCGGCCCACACCCTGTCTCCATCCACCAGCACTGAGAACACGTGATTGTCCGGCAGCCCGTTCGCCGTGGTGAAGTTCTCGAATCGAAATCGCGGAACCGCGGAAAGCGCAGCCTGCATCGACGCATTCGCTCCGGCTCCCCGCGCACTTCGCGCCTGCGCACCGGCGTGGGCCGACGCTTCTGGCGCGGAGCGGCCTTTTGCTCCGCAAAGCTGTGCGGCCAGGATCACTATCACGATTGCGCAAAGCCTTTTCATCGCGTCCTCAGGTATTCGATCAGGTCGTTTAACTCGTCCTTGGTCAGGTCGTTGGTCCGTCCGTGCTTGTCCTGGGGATTGAACACCGTCCAGATCTCTTCCAGCGTCTTCGCCGATCCATCGTGCAGATACGGCCCCGTCAGCGCTATATTCGTCAGTTGCGGCGTGTCCAATAGCCCTGAGTTGTCCGTCGCCTTCTTCGTACCCACGTCGAACGACTTCTGGTTTGTGCCCTTCGGTCCGCTATGGCAATACGAGCACCGGTTCGTCTCCGCGATCGGTTTCCTGAATTTGTCCGTCGTGCGCTCAAACAGATTCTTCCCGCGCTCCTGCGCCGGCGACAGATCTCCACTCTGCAGCCGCCAGCGGTTGGGCCGAAGCGGAATGCTCCTGATATATGTCACCAGGTCAGTCAGCGTCAGGTCGTCGAAAGTCTCCGAGCGCCAGAAGTACTTTTCCGTTCGCGGCCCGCACTCCGTGGGCATGTTGGGATTCCCCCCGTTCCCCTTGAACGGCTCCGTTCCACGCAAATCCTCGATCAGCCTGTTGTCGACGATGTCGCGCCCAAAGCCATCCGGTTCCAGGTCCCACGTGAGTCCGTCGAAGGTGGAATCGATGTGGCAATTGGCGCAGCCGATCTGTCCCTGGAACGAATAGCGCGCCGTGTAAAACGTCTGCTCTCCATGTCGAACCGCGGAGATCCTGTCGGGCGTAGCCAGCCGAACCGTGTCGACCACTCGATTGGTGTGCATATCGATCACACTGAGCGTGTCATCCAGACGATTGGCGACCAGCGCCCTGCTTCCATCGGGCGTAATCACCACGCCGCGCGGATCGCGGCCGACGGGAATGCGCGCGATCACATAATTCGCGCTCGCCGCCAGGTCCTGCGCATGCGGTCCCGGGTGCGTTCGTACGAATCGCAACAATCGCGCCGTGTCGATCGCGATGACCGCCTCCGACCCTTCGCAGGTGACATAAATTCGCGATTTGTCCGGCGAAATCGCCACTCCAAATGGCCGCGATGCATATCGCTCCAACTCGTCCAGCGGCACTTCAACCGGCTGGCTGACGTCGGCGCCGAACAGCGTCAGTGTGTCGGCAAATGCGCCACCGTGCTCCAGGTGCGCCAGCGGCACCAGGTTCTTGGGATGAAGCTGCGCCATCACGCCGAGCCGCCCGTCGCGTGAAAACGCTATGTGAAATCCATGGGCAACGCCGCTGAGGCGAATGCGGTCTGCCACCACCGCCCGGTCAGCATCGATCACCGTGATCTCCGCGTGCGGCACCCCCCGGTCGCCCCCCAACGTGTCTCCCAGGTTCGGATTCGAATACACGTGTGTGACGTACAACCGGCTTCCATCCGGAGAGGCCGTTATGTAACTTGCCCCTCGCCCCGCAACCAGCCGCTTCTCTTCCACGCCCGTCGCGGCATCCAGCACCGCAACGTCGTCCGAGATGCGATTCGGAACAAACACGTGCCTGGCATGCCGGTCCTCAGCCACGCTCGAGGGCTCCGCCCCCACACTCCATAAGGCCGTCACGGCCAGCGTGCGCGTATCCACCACTGAGACCGTGTCATCCCATGCATTGGCTACGAACAAGAGCGCCCCATCCGGCGAAAGCGACATCCCGCGCGGCACATGTCCTACCGCTATGGTTTTGAACGTCACATAGGTGCGCGCATCCAGAACCCGGACTTCGTCGCTCCCCTGGCAAAGGACATACAGCCGTGTCCCATCCGGCGAGAACTCCATCTCCACCGGCGAGGCGTACACCAGATGTTCACCCGTCAGCAAAATCCTCGGCTCGGTGCTGGCACGGGCGTCGTCGCCGGTAATTGCAACCGTGACCATCGCCGCGGCAACTGCCGCGGTCATGGCCACGATCGCACGCCCCGCAGTCACACGAATCACTTCGGCTCCTCGACGACCAGCACGCGATCCGTTGCCAACTTATTCAGGGTCTGCTCGGCGCCGCTTGGCCAATGCACCACCAGCTTGTCCACTGAGGCAGCCCCTCCCAGGCCAAAATGCAGCCGGCCGTCATCCTGCGACAAGTATCCCGATGCGGCCACACGCTCCGCCGTCCAGCGCCGTCCACCCGCGTACACCTCCACCCTGGCGCCAATTCCGTCGCGGTTGCTCTTTGTCCCCCTCAGCTGTACGGCGATCCAATGCCCCGTGTTTGGCGAAACATTGTGCAGCAGCGTCCCCTTTGCGCCCAGGTTCACAACGTACGCATCCACTTTGCCGTCGTTGTCGTAGTCCGCGAAGCACGCACCGCGAGCCACCGTGCGCACGCTCAGCACGGGTCCAGCTTCTTGCGAAACGTCTTCGTACCGCCCGCCGCCCAGCCCGCGAAACAGCGTGTGTTCCTGCGGAATCAAATGGATTAATCCGCCGTGGAAGATCAGGATATCCAGGAACCCATCGTTGTCGAAGTCGTAAACGCCCGATCCCCAGCTCACGTATTGCCCGTTGGTCTGCGACACTCCGTTCGACGCGCCCTCATCCTCGAATCCCTGTTTGCCCGCATTGCGCAGATACCGGTTGTAGCGCCCGTCTGTCACCCACAGGTCAAGCGCGCCGCGGCCCTCGAAGTCCGCAAACACCGGCCCCATCGAAGAGGTCGATTCCCCGTTCTGCCCGAAAGCCGTCCCGGTGTCGTTCGCTATCTCCTCGAAGGTTCCATCGTGCTTGTTGCGGAACAGAAAATTCTCGGTGCGGTCGTTGGCAACGTAGATGTCGTCCCAGCCGTCGCCATCGAAATCCGCCGCCGTTACGCCCATCGTGCGTCCTACATACGCTGCTATGCCGGACTTCTCCGACACGTCCGTGAACGTTCCGTCGCAGTTGTTATGGAACAGCTTGTTGGTCTCGCCCTCGTAATCCAGGGGCCCCGGATAGTTGTCCGCCGCATAGTAGGCGCGATATTTGGGATCGAATTTTACGTAGCGCCCGACAAAAAGATCGACGCAGCCATCCTTGTCGTAGTCCAGCCAGGTGGACGAGATCGCCCAGCCATCCACCTTGATTCCCGCCTTCTCCGTGACGTCGGTAAAATGGCCGTTACCGTCATTGTGATACAAAATCGTCCTTCCATACCCCGTCACCAGCAGGTCGATATATCCGTCATTGTCGTAGTCCGCAGCCGTCACCGCGACGGCATACATGTCCGGATTGAGCCCCGCCTTTTCCGTCACATCGGTAAAGTGACCGTTGCCGTCGTTGCGATACAAATGGTTGTGCGGAAGCGGATTCGGCTTCTCCTTCAGCGGGTACGGATGCATCGAGTCGTCCAAAGGCCTTCCGTTCACTACGTAGAGCGACGGCAGACCGGAGTTGTTGTAGTCCAACCAGACGCAGCCAGCGCCCGTTCCCTCCAGCAACGCTCCAAGTTGCCGTGACCCGAAGCTGTGCACAAAATCGATCCCGGCCTTGTCCGTCGCATCTTCGAACTGGATCGCCGGCATACGCGGCGTCTCCGCGGGCTTCTTGTCCACGCCGGGAGCTCCCTGCCCCGCGGCCGCCGCTCCTGCTCCGGCCAGAACGATCGCAACTGCAAACAAACGCCTCATCGTCAGCGGCCCCCCGCATCGGTTTCATGTCCGCTTCCTCGAAGATCGAAAGGCGTCGTGGTACGCAGCAGCACCGCCGGCACCCGATTGTCGGAGGCGCGCTCCGGCCCCGTATGGCAGCCCACGCAGATGCGCTGCTCTCCCCGGCGCGCCCAGAACCATCCCCGCTCCTGTCGCAGCACCGCGCCCTTGGCATCCAAAAGCGCAAACCGAATCGGCGTGTCGCCCGGCACCTGCACAAAAAACGAGCCGTCCTTCTCGACCGGCGCCGTGCCCAGTGTCACGGCATGCTGTGCCGCGTCTTGGGTCTCCAGTCGCACCGCGACCGGCGTTCCCTTCATCGCACCGTCGCGTGAAAGCCTCGCATCCAGCGCAAGTAAATTCGCATAGTCCCATGGGTGCAGCCCGGAGGGATGTCGCTTGGGCGTCGAGCGCGGCGCCACCAGCACAGGCTCAACCAGGTTCGCGCCGCTCTCCGCCAGCACCGTCTCCATCGCCGCCGAGCCCGGCATCCATCGCTTGAGTACATAGCGCGCACTCGCCGATGCGCGCGTGCTAAGCAGCCAATCCCCAGACGCCATCTCGGCAATCGCTCCGGCGTACTGCGCAGGCGGCGCGGCAATGCCAACTTCCTGCGCCAGCGACGAAGTAAATCGCGCCAGCGACGATCCATGCGTAAACGCAACGTCGCCAGATGCCAGTTGCACTCCGCCCCAGCGACCTCGGCCGTGATCGCAGCGATACGATTCGACGCCCGATCCATCTGCATACACCAGGTACAACTCCGGCACGGTTCCGGAACCAAGCGGGAAGCCCGATTCAAACAGAACGCGTCCGTCCGCCAACACATTTGCGGGGAACGCGTTCGTCGCTCCGTAGGACAGGTCGAGTTCACCCGGGCCCGTGGTCGGGTTCAGTGGGGTGTAGGACAGCGGGTGCCCATCTTCGACCGATTCCATGCGGAACCCGGTCTCCGTGCGCAGCGCGTAGACCATCCGCCCGCCCGGAAGGTAGAACGGACGCTCCGCGTCGGTATCCGCAGCCAACACCCTGCGCACAGAATGATCCGCCAGATTCAGTTCCCATATCTGCCATCGATCGGCCGCACTCTGCTTGCCCGCAAACAACACCACGGTGCCGTCAAAATACACATTCGCATCCGCACTGGCCGCAAATCCCTCCACCAGCGGGGCCGCGCTTCCGTCCTTCAGTAGCAGCAACTGCGCGCCCTTGGGGAATCTCTCTTCTCCCCGCAGGCCCGCAAGCGGGTCGTAAATCGGCGCGGCCGTTACAATCACCGGCACGTCCAGTGGTTGTGATCTTTGGGCATTGAATCCGCAAATCAGCAACACCAGGACAGGCAATGCAGCGGCGGACCAGCGGTGAAGCAGACTCATCCCACCGCCTCCATCGCGCGCGCTTCTTCCAGAACAACGGAGGGCGCGCGAGCGGCGCGCAGCGCGAGGTATGGTTCGAGCGACGCCATCATCTCATCGAATTCCTCGAAGTCCAGCGTCTGCTCCGCGTCGCTCCACGCCTTGTCGGGATTGGGATGCACCTCCCCCCACAGCCCATCCGCTCCCGCCGCCACCGCTATCCGCGATAGCGCCGGAACCAGCTCCCGGCTTCCCGAAGCGTGGCTCGGATCGGCAATCACCGGAAGATGAGAGATCTGCTTGAGCAGCGCAATCGCCGCAACGTCGAACGTATTGCGCATCGCCGTCTCGAACGTCCGGATGCCGCGCTCGCACAGGATCACGTGGGGATTTCCGTTGTCCATCAGGATCTGCGCCGAGCGAAGGAAATCTGCGATCGTGGCCACCATGCCCCGCTTCAGCAGCACCGGCCGCCCGCTCCGCGCCGCCGCCTCCAGCAACGCGTAATTCTCCATGTTGCGCGTGCCAATCTGCAGAATATCCGCGTAGTCGGCCACCATCGGCACGTCGCACTCGCTCATTACTTCCGTGACAATGGCCAGACCGCTCTCCTCGCGCGCGCGGGCCAGCATCTTCAGCCCCTCGAGCCCAAGACCCGGAAATGAATATGGCGAGCTGCGCGGCTGGAATGCCCCGCCGCGAAGGATCCGCGCGCCCGCGCGCCGCACATGGTTGGCCGTGGCCATCAACTGGAACTCGGTTTCCACCGAGCACGGACCTGCCATGGTGATGAATTCATCCCCGCCGATCTCCAGGTCCAGCACCGGAACGATCGTCTGCTCGCATGCTGCGCGCTTCAGAACATCGGTTGATTCCGCAAAGCAGTCGTGCCAACTTTGGCGCACGCCTCTTGCTCCATTCTGGGGAAAGCAAAGCCTACTCTTTTCTTCCAACCCCGCGCCTCCATCCAAAGTTGGAGGTGCAACTGCACTCGCGGCCGCACCAGCCTCCTCGGTTCTAGCGGGCCCGGAAACGATTGTCTGTGACGAATGACCTTGATCTGCGCCGGCATACGCGCCCCAATGGCGTGCTCACATTCTCTGCTCCCGCGCGCCTATGAATGCGGATACAGTCGGCGATCGAGCCTGAGTGTCACCCCCGCGCCATTACCGGCGCGCGATACCCAAACGCTGTGTCCAGGATCCCCGCAATCCCCAGCGCCACCTCATCCTCAAACGGCCGCGCGGCAATCTGCACTCCGATCGGCAATCCTTCAGGCGATCGTCCCACCGGCACAACCGCCGCCGGCGCGCCCAGCACGTTGAACCACTGCGTATGGCGCATCGCGTCCAGGTAATCCACTCGTGTGCCGTCGACAACCCACGCGCGCTCCCCGTGCCGGAACGCCGGCACGCTCGCCAC
>VFSW01013423.1_pt1 | contig 11384 bp, 13 predicted proteins | sample 5358111 | NCBI WGS metagenome assembly VFSW01 (sample SAMN11554181, study PRJNA540505) | mine drainage metagenome | isolation source: sediment from site ElyBrook_90M | place: USA: Ely Copper Mine, Vershire, VT | collected 2017 | reverse complement strand
AATCGCATAGAGACTGTTGCGGCAAGAATGGGGAATTGTTGATTGCAGATTATTGATTGTTAATCTCGGGGTTCTTGGTTTGGAGTTCGGGACTGATCTCCGACTTCTGACATCTGATCACTCTTCGCTTCACGTCTTGAAAAACATTCCATTGGTCTTCAACAGTCATCCTGGGATGAAATCAGCGGTTCCCTTGGGTGATAGAGGCCACGATGCTATGGGACGTTCCGCTGTGTAGAGTGAAACGGTGCCGAGTGAAAGAGGATGGGATTGGGCATGGTGGAAGCCGCACTGCTCTATAAGCTGCGTCATGGCTGGGCCTGAGGGGAATTGTTCTATCGAACCGCCAAGATATTCGTAGGCATCTTTTCTCCCTGTCACGAAACCAGCCATCGTCGGTAGCACCCGATGCAGATAGGCGCGGTAGAGAGGTTGAATCAGGGGCAGTGTAGGAATGGAAAAATCAAGGATAAGAAGATGTCCGCTGGGTTTGAGCACACGGGCCATTTCGGAGAGACCTCCTTCCCACGAGGCCATATTTCTGAGTCCGAAAGCTGCCGTTACGGCATCGAAGGAATCATTGGCAAAAGGAAGATGCAGACCGTCAGCTTCAACCAGTTCCGTCAGACCCTTCCGTCGGGCGACTTCCAACATCGGTCGGCAGAAATCAGCCCCTACGACACGCGTGCCGGGGGAGCCTTTCTGAATGGCGCGTGCCAGATCGCCGCTACCTGTGGCAACATCGAGCAGAAGCACTGGTTTCCAGAGCTTCACATGACGCACCGCAGCAGCCCTCCAATAGAAATCGAGGCCGCCACTCAGAAGATGATTCACCAATTCATAGCGGCCTGCGATGGCGGCAAAGAGATCCCTGACATATTTCGGTTTATCCTGATGATCCATGAGTAGGGAAATGTGTCGGATGAATCAGGGTTAGGAAAGTGCTGAATCTATCGTGCAGCAATCGTCGCCAAAAAATGGATCAGGGATAGCTGATCATTGCGACAGAGTTTTCCCCGAGAAATCCTGCTTGTCTGCGACGCCTTGGGGTGCTCATGCTCCCACCCTATGTCCTACACTCTTCCTTCGCTTCCTTATGCCTTCGACGCGCTCGAGCCACACATTGATGCACGCACGATGGAGATCCATCATGACAAGCACCACGCGGCCTATATCAATAACCTGAACAACGCACTCAAGGATCATCCAGAGCTTGCTGCCAAGCCGATAAATGAACTCATTGCCGACTTCTCCGTTGTTCCTGAGCCAATCCGCAATGCCGTGCGGAATAATGGTGGTGGCCACGCCAATCACACCTTCTTCTGGGAACTTCTCGGAGCAGGCAAGGGAGGCTCTCCTGTCGGAAAGCTGGCCTCGGCGATTACGGCAACCTTTGGCAGTTTTGAGGAATTTCAGACCAAGTTTGAAGCTGCTGGGGTCGGTCGTTTCGGCAGCGGTTGGGTCTGGCTCATTGTCAATAAGAAGGGAGCTCTCGAGATCGTTTCCACGCCGAATCAGGATAGCCCGATCACCGATGGCAATAGGCCCGTTATTGGCAATGATGTCTGGGAACATGCCTACTACCTCCACTATCAGAACCGGCGTCCTGACTATCTCAAAGCCTGGTGGAATGTGGTCAACTGGGATCACGCCGAGCAGAACTATCAGACAGCCCTAAAATAGTTTCTCTCTCTTCACAAAAGCCTCGCTCCCTCAGTGGCGCGGGGCTTTTTGTTTCTCCCTAGCACCCAGCGCCCATTTCTCTCGCAGCGCGATCGGCTGTGACAAGTTCATCGAGGGTTGGGTGTGCAATAAAAGGAACCTGATCCATTGCGTGCGCAACGCGCTCCCAGATTCCCGGGAAGTTGATGCCTCCTGACAGGAAAGCCTCTACAGCACTTTCATTAGCGGCATTGAGCACGGCAGGAAGGGTTCCTCCCGCGATTCCCGCACGGCGAGCAAGAGTGAGTGCTGGAAAAAGATCAAAGCTGGCAGGAGCAAAATCGAGCCGTCCGAGTGTAGGAAGATCAAGCTTGGCGCATGGCCCAGAGAGACGCTCGGGATAGGTCAGCGCAAACTGGATGGGAAGTGCCATGTCGGTCGAGCTGAGTTGGGCAAGCAGTGAGCCATCCACAAATTCCACCATCGAGTGAATAATGCTCTGTGGATGAATCACGACATCGATTTTTTCCATTGGAATATTGAAAAGCCATTTTGCCTCAATCATTTCGAGTCCTTTGTTGAAGAGGGTGGCGGAATCAATGGAGATCTTACGCCCCATCGACCAGGTGGGATGGTTCAATGCCTGTTCTGGCGTAACGGTCGCGAGTTCCGCAGCCGAAGCCATGCGGAAAGGCCCACCTGAGCAGGTAAGAATCAGCCGTTTTACGGTAGCTGGATCGCGTCCCTCCAAACATTGAAAGATTGCGTTGTGCTCGCTATCGACAGGTAGAATGCGGCGGCCTGTGCGTTGTGCTGTGGCCATTACCTCTTCTCCTGCCATGACGAGGATTTCCTTGCTTGCCACCGCCAAATCCTTACCAGATTCCAGAGCACGCAAGGCAGGACGCAGTCCCGCTGTGCCGACAATAGCAATCAGTACCAGATCTGCTGAGGGAAGAGAGGCTAGTTCCTCCAGACCCTTCCTGCCATACAGCACCATGCGACCTTTTAGCCCAGAAGAGAGTGTGGCAGCGGCAGCTTCATCTCCGGCGCAGAGATGGGCCTCAGGAAATGCGTGCGCGAGCTCGTGGAGACGGGAGATATTGTTGCTTCCGGAGAGGCCGACGACTTCCAGAGATTCTGGCAGTGCGTGAACAACACGCATCGTGCTTGCTCCGATGGAGCCTGTTGCTCCGAGAACGACGATACGCTTCTTCACCACAAGAAAAAACAGAGGATGAAATAGGAAAGCGGTAGCGTGAAAAGCAGGCTGTCAATCAGGTCGAGTCCTCCGCCGATCCCGGGCAGAGCATGGCCGGAATCCTTTGTCGCCAGAGAGCGCTTCAGCAAGGATTCCGCGAGATCTACTGCGGTTCCGGCCACGCCAAAAAGGAGTGAAAGAGCGCAGACCGTGCCCAGCGAGAAGGGAGGAAGATGCTTGCTGAAAAAATGAAAAATTCCGACACCGACAAGGATCGCCAGAATCAGAGCCCCTCCGATCCCCTCCCAGGTTTTTTTGGGACTGATATTCGGAAAAAATGGGGTGCGGCCAAAGAGACTGCCGCACAGGAAGGCCCCCACATCAGTGAACTTTGTTACCGCTACGACAAAGAGCACGAAATATTGCCCTGTCGTGAATCCCTCGGCATCGCGTGGGGTCAGATAGAGAAGCTTTGCCATGAATAGAAAGAGCCACGGAATATAGATGATGCCAAAGAGCGTGAATGCGATGGCTTCAGCCGTGGGGCGTTCCAGAGAATGCTGTCCGAATTCGCGAAGAAAAAGAACAATCGTCAATAAAGCAAATGCCGCCGCTTCGACCATAAAGATAGCGATATTTTGAAACCCAAAATCAGAATGGCGCAGCACCCAGAAATTTATGCCGATGAGAATGACTGCTGCACCCATCCCTATTCCCCGGTGATGTCCGATTCCCCCGGACTTCAGGAGAGAAAAATATTCCCAGAGAGCGCCGAGCGCAGGGAATGTGATGAGTGCGACAAAGGCCACTTCCGACCTCATCATGTAGGCGCCAATGATTAACAGCCAGAGAATGACCGTGCTGAGTGTCCGAGGTAAAAAAGAAGAAGGGAAAGCGTTCATGCTGCGCGCCAAAGTTAGAAATGCAGCCCAGAAAGGCAAGCTACTGTTTTCCGATTGCTCCCGAGCAAGAGGAGGCTAGATTGGAACTTTCCCATATTCGTCCGATCACGTTGCCCAACCAAGCTGAAAGTATGTCCAAAGAAATATCCCCCGCCGCCGAGAAAACGCCTGATAAAAATTCAGTTGCCCGCGCTAAAAACCTCGAACTGGCCATTCAGCAGATTGCCAAAGATTACGGTGATGGCGCCATCATGCGTCTTGGCGCAGAGGGTTCTAAGGGAATCCAGGTGATCCCAACTGGCAATCTCCTTATTGACCGCGCTCTTGGCGTGGGAGGATTTCCTCGTGGACGTATCATCGAAATCTACGGCCCTGAATCCTCAGGAAAAACCACTCTTACCCTGACCGTGGTGGCTCAGGCGCAGAAGCGTGGCGGGGTGGCAGCCTTCATTGATGTCGAGCATGCCCTCGATCCCACCTATGCACGCAAGCTTGGGGTCAATCTGGAGGAGCTGCTTGTTTCTCAGCCAAGCTCAGGTGAAGAGGCACTTCGTATTTGTGAAACTCTTGTCCGCTCCAACGCCATCGACGTTGTTGTTCTTGATTCCGTAGCCGCTCTTGTCACCAAGCAGGAACTCGACGGAGAAATCGGCGATTCCACAGTGGGTGCTCAAGCTCGCCTCATGAGCGCGGCAATGAGAAAGCTAACCTCTTTTATCGCCAAGGCCGATACCTGCTGCATCTTCACCAACCAGATTCGCGAAAAAATCGGCGTCATGTTCGGAAGCCCTGAAACCACACCCGGTGGAAAAGCTCTGAAATTCTATGCAAGCGTTCGCGTTGATATCCGTCGTATTGGAGCAATCAAGCAAACTGATGGAACCATCACCGGCAACCGCACGCGTGTGAAAGTTGTGAAGAACAAAGTTGCTCCCCCCTTTACGGAAGCCGAGTTCGATATCATGTATAATGAAGGCATCTCCTGCACTGGCTCGCTCCTCGATTTGGCCATTGAGAAAAATGTCATCGAGAAGCGCGGTTCCTGGCTCAGCTACAAGGGAAACCAGCTTGCCCAGGGACGTGATGCTGCCAAGGAACTGCTCAAGGGAGACGCTGTGCTCTACTCCGAGATTGAAGAATCCGTAAAAGCTTTTCTTGCAGCCGAGGCCACCGAGGGAACAAAGAAAAAAATACCTGCGGCCAATGCTTAACGCTTAGTCAAGAAGGAGGAAGTCCGTCTCCGTGCGGATATTTTCTTGTTCTTTTGCGTGATCTTGGAGTCTGGACTTTCTTCCCTAAACTCCTCTAAGTTGCTCTGATCAATAACGGAGGGGTGGTAGAGTGGTCGATTGCGCCAGTCTTGAAAACTGGAGAGCCGAAAGGCTCCGTGGGTTCGAATCCCACCCCCTCCGCCATGCCCCTCAATCGCCAGCCAACCAGCATAAACACTAGGTTCGCTGTTTTGAGGAGTGCCCTAAAAAGGGCATTTTTGGGTCAAGTGTCCCTAAAAGTGTCCCTTTTTGAATTGGTGAGAGACAACTCGTCAGAAGGCAATCACAAGGGCATCACTACTCCTTTACTGCCCTTTAACGGTGTTCTGGGAGCTTCGGTAAAGTATTTGCACAACCGGGAGAACCCAGAAAATGCAGCCGAAATACCGTCTCTACCGCCGCTCCAATCGCTCAAACGGCACCTACTACGCAGAAAATTGCTCCACTGGAGCCAGGGAGAGTCTCGGCACCAAAAAGAAGGCCGAGGCTGAAAAGCTCATCCAGGCAAAGAATGAGGCGAATGCGCAACCCGTCTTGAGCCGGGAACTGGCAAAGGTCTACATGCACGCTCAGGATCCGCACTTTGGTGAACGAACCTGGGGTGATGTGGCCCGCCTGATCGATAGCGCCTATGATGGAAGCACCAAGGAACGGTTTCAAAAATTCCTACGCAGCAAGCCCGTAATGCGTTTGATGGATCTGAAGTTGGTTGCAACCAACTCGGGTGATTTTCTGGAAGTGTTTGCCCATCCGAATGCAGGCGTCTCCGCCAACGTCCAACTCCGCATTCTCCACAACCGCGCACTCGATCTGGAATGGATCTTGCGGCCTGTCCTTTCAAAAAAGGCATGGCCAAAAATTAAGTATGGTCAGCGCAAAGGGATTACAAGGGAGCAGCATGAAGCTGTTTTGTTGGTGAGTCCCAGCAAGGAATACCGTCAGTTTTTCGAGCTGCTGTGGCATACAGGAGGCAGCCAATCCGACATTGCCAACTTGCGAGCCGAGGACATCGACTGGAATGCTCGGCGTCTATTTTATGCCCGTCAAAAGTTGAAATCTAAGGGACAAGGGAATGCCTGCCTGGTCATCGGTACGGTTTTGGAATCTATCTTAAAAGAACTGCCCTCCGAAGGGCCACTTTTTTCAAACCTCTGCAAATTGAAGGAGAGCAAACGGAGTAATTATTTTTGGACGAAGCGGGTGAAAGCAGGCCTGCCTGATGGAATTGTTCTACACTCCTACCGCTATGGTTGGGCCGAACGAGCTCAAAAAGCAGGAATGCCAGAACGGGAAGCCATGGCACATCTCGGACATGGAAGCAAAGCCGTTCACCGGGCGTATGCTCGTGCAGCCGACCGAGTGACGATGCCTCTGGAATGGTACGAGAAACAGTCGAGCAAGAAGCTGATCAATCTCCAGTCCGAACTTGCAAAAAAGGCCAGCATTGCGGCGTGAAGAAGCAAGTTTTGTTTGTCTGGGGTGGTTCTCGAAAATCAGAAATGCGGCAGTTGCAACACCGCTCCTGAATAGAAGCAGCAGGGTGATGTTCATCCGCCACGCTGGCGTCGATGACATCAAATCACACTTCGCGAGCTCTTCAACGCACCTGTTTGGCGCACCCGCATCCGAAGCTCGCTCATTGGCCGGAACCCCCAGCCTCCCGCCCAATCAGCTCAGCTTTGCCGACACTCTTGTTCCTCGATACCTTCCCTCCTTACCCAGCCCTGACACCCGACTGCGGAGGGAATGAATCAGCGGTATCTGCTCCGACCTCTCAACAGGAGTCCTTAAAACCAGTTTCAGGACTCCTCAAAACACCCAGTCAGACAGACCGGGATTTCTCATCCTCGCGTTCGTTTTCCCGGATCAAACAACCGACAGGATAGCACTTTCCCCGGGGGAAAGTGCGAGCGGACCGCTGTCGCTATTTTCCCGCTGCCACTGCGCGTGTCAGGCACGCTTCGGGAAGAACCACTTTTCCAAAAAAACAGCATCAAACCTCAGAAATAATCCACCATGGCACGCAATCAAAAACCCGGCACCGCCCGCATTGATCTCGACATCACCCTCGAAGGAAAACTTCGCTTTGTCACACTGCACGAATCCCTCGGATTCCAAACCAAGTCCCAGACTTTTGAGGCGAGTCTCTATTTCGTTTCCACGAAGAGAAAAATTGATCCGGCCGTTCCCAATCGTATCGAGGTGAAGCTCGATCACATGTTCGAGACGCTCGACTCGCTTCTATGAAGAACGGGAAACATCACGAGTAAAATGTTAAGAATTCTTCTGGGTATGCACATGACTCAACCGGCCGCAATATGTGGGATGGCTAGGTGGCTGAAGCCGAAAGCTATCCACGCACCCTGGCCGCCTTGGAGAGCAGATTTGCTGAAGAAGACAGTTGTTTGGAATATCTTTTCGCTTTGAGGTGGCCGGAAGGTTTTCTTTGTCCCCATTGCTCCGGCTTCCAGGCTTGGAAGATGGCCCGAGGGCTTTGGGTCTGCGTGGGATGCCGTCGTCAGATTTCCGTTTTGGCTGGAACGGTTTTCCAAGACACTCACCTTCCGATGAAAACGTGGTTCCGGGCCATGTGGAACATCACCAGTCAAAAGAATGGAATGAGGGCTCTGGGATTGCAGCGCGTTCTGGGGTTGGGCAGTTATCGCTCTGCGTGCTTGATGCTTCACAAGCTTCGGCAGGCAATGGTGAGACCTGGCCGAGAAAAATTACATGGCAAGGTTGAAGTTGATGAAACTTACTGGGGAGCAGTGGAATCTGATGGCGCAACGGGCCGAAAGACTCTGAACAAAGCCTTGATCATGGTAGCAGCCGAAGTAGATGGCAGAGGGGGCGGGCGGATCCGCATGGCGCTCATCCCAGACTTCAATCGAGAAACTCTCCATCGCTTCATTGGCGAAAGCATTGATATCGGAAGTACCGTTTGCACCGACGCTCTGAACTCCTATCGTGAACTCAAGGGGTATCGCCATGATCGAAAAGTTCAAAACCTTAAACACGGAGGCCAAGCCCCGTTGCCTCGTGTTCACTTGGTCATTTCCTTGCTGAAGAGGTGGTGATGGGAACCCTTCAAGGAAGTGCATCCCATCAACATCTCGACGATTATCTCAATGAGTTTGTCTTCCGTTTCAATCGGCGCAAATCCGCTTCACGAGGTAAGCTCTTCTACCGATTGGCTCAACAGGCAGTAAATGTTGCTCCCATGACCTACGCCATGCTCACCAAAGCACAAGATCTTGCGGCCGGTTGAGTCATGTGCATACCCAGAAGAATTCTTGAGAAGGTAAGTCTGATCTCGTCAATCGCTCTGTTCGGCCAAAACTGGCTTCTCTCTCAAGCAAACTTTTCCTTCTTACGTTATACCCATATAACAGCATAAATGGTATTAGGGGTGAAGAAGGAGCAGCACAGGGATTTTAATCCAGAGGACTCGGCGCGGCTTGCTGAGCAACTCTCCGCCGAGATTTCTGGAATCGAGGGATCGTGAAGGGCTTACTCCCATCAGCATGAGGAGTGAGGAGGGAATGCGTTTTTTAACAATGTGTCGGGGATGAAGAACGGTGATAGAACCAGCCGTTCACGACAAGGCAACAGAGGGCAAAAATCGCCATGCCTGTATAAGCCCATGCAGGGCTTCCAAGCTTGTCCATTGTCCAGCCGAGCAGGAGTGGAGGCACAAATCCTCCCAAGGCTCCCAGACAGCTAATAATGCCGATAGCCGCTCCGGCTTCCGTGGAGAGTACGAGGGGAATGATTTTGAAAAGACTCCCATTACCGAGTCCCGCTGCTGCACAGATGATAAGAATAAAGGCAAAAAATCCGGCAAATTGATCTGGGCGCAGAAATCCCGAGAGGCTGAATCCTCCCACCGCCATCGTCGCAATGGAAATGGAAGTGATCATCCCTGCACCAAATTTGTCGGCCAGCCAGCCACCAATAGGGCGCATGATGGTCGCGATGGCAGCCGCCCAAGGAGCATAGTGCAGAGGCGTTGGCACTCCCCCTGGAGCTGAGGCAAAGACTTCCTTGATAATCAGTGGCAGCGAGGCTCCCATGGCCACAAAACAACCGAAGGTCAGAAAGTAGAGAAAGGATAATAACCAGGTATGAAGCCGCTTTCCTGCCACGAGCTGTGAGGAAAGCGTCTTGGGCTGAGTCGGAAAATCTTTGGTTCCCAACCAGATGGCACACGAACAAAGCAGGATGAAGGGAATCCAGATGAAGGCCGCATTCTCCAGATGAAGGGGATGGGGAGGCACTGGCGTTACCACTCCATGTAAGGAGGAAATCTGCGTGCCAGTCAAACTCCATCCAATGACCAAAGGGACAGTGAACTGCGCGATGGTGACGCCGAAGTTACCGAGCCCATTAATTCCAAGGGCCGTTCCCTGCTCTCTTTTGGGGAACCAGAGATTGATGACTCCCATCGAGGTGGCAAAGTTTGCGCCTGCGATACCGGTGATTGCGGCGCAGGCGAGAAGCACCCAGTAGGGTGTGTGTGGATTTTTTATCGCAAGACCTGTGGCCACACAGGGAATTAAGAGAAGCAGGGTTACTGCGGCATAACTGCGCCGACTTCCAAAGGTGGAGACGATGAGTCCGTAGGGAATGCGCAGCAAGGAGCCGAGAATTACGGGTGTCGCGGTGAGCCAAAAGAATTGCTGTCTGGTAAAGTTAAAACCGGCATCCTTCATCCGCAGAGGAATAGCCGACCACATAAACCAGACGGCAAAGGCAAGAGCCAACGATACGGCCCTAATAAATAATGTGCGCCATGCAAGCCGGGCCTGAGGAAAAGACTCATGGGCAGTCTGGCGCACCGATAAGCGGATCGGCTGCGGGAGATAGCGAAGTAGGGCCGTGCCTGATCCAAACAGAAACAAGGAAGCCCAGAAGGCAGGCCACTGCACCGTTCCCTCACCTTCGGAAGGCTGGTTGAGAGAGGCTGTCAGCAGCCAGATCTGTATGGAAACAAGGAGGATCAGGATGCAGATAATCCCCAAGAGTAGCGTATTAGTCTTGGCAGGATGAGCCTGACGTTGGGCTTCGCGGAAGTTGCTCATGAATTTTTAGGTTGGGAAACAAAAATGTCATCGCCCCTGAGGGTGACATCAAGATGAGGAAGCGGCCTGGGTGGTGGGCCTTGGAGAACTGTTCCCGTGCGGGCATCGAACCATCCATTGTGGCAGGGGCATTCGATTTTATCGTCTTTGGGCTGATAAAAAACCGCACAGGAAAGATGGGTGCATTTCTGTTCGTAGGCCCGCCAGTCGCCATCATTGAGATGTATCAGGATGAAGGGGGTGATTGATCCGGGAACCGTGAAGGCCCGGGTGCCGCCGATAGGGACGTCCCCAGTCTTGCAGACTAGAACTTCCCCCTTGATTCGAAAGGGGGGAAAGATTTTATCCTTCACGGCAACCCAGCCGGTTCCGACAGCCATTCCACCAGAGACAAGGCAGAGAAATTTGGCAAATTCTCGGCGCGAGACATGTTCGGCCTCCACGCGTTCGATGGGGAAATCGACCTCGGGGGCGCTTTTTTCCGGGAGATGGGGATTGCTCATGCTTGTGTGACCACAAGTTCTGTGGATCCTTGTGGCATCATGATATTCACCTTTGTTTTTACCGTTTGTTGGCCGAATCGGAATTGATTTACTGGCGCGCTCTTGGGACGTCGTCGGATCATCTCCTCGCGTGTTCCATAAAAGAGGGCTCCACTGGGGCAGACGGTGGCGCACATCGGACGCTTTCCTGCGCTCGTGCGGTCATAGCACATATTGCATTTCATCATGAGATCCAGTGGCTCGATTTTGCGAGGCACTCCGAAGGGGCAGGAATTCACGCAGTTGGCACAGGCAATGCAACGCGCTGTATTCGCGCTGTGAACTACCCCAAACTCGTCCTTGGTGATGGCATCCGCTGGGCAGACTTTCGCGCAGACAGGGTCCTCGCAGTGCATACAGACCTGAACCGAAGTTTGTGGGGACAAATACCGATCCACATAATCAACATGAATCATCGGGGTCTGTCCGTTGGTTTCGCACTCTGCACAGGCCATCTCACAGGCGTGACATCCGATACATCGTTGCGGATCAAGAAAAAATTCCTGATCGGTTCGGAAGGTGGTGGTGATCATGCGCTGGCGTAGGCTTTGGAGTCGGCTGCTAGGGGAGCCTTGCGACCGAGAGATTCGAGTCGGCAGGCGCAGACCTTAAACTCAGGGATTTTCGATGTGGGATCCAGATGACCGGAGGTGAGTTGATTGATCGATTTTTTTCCGGGCCAGTGATAGGGAACAAAGACGGTATCCTCACGGATCGTTTCGACG
>VFSW01013422.1_pt1 | contig 11384 bp, 9 predicted proteins | sample 5358111 | NCBI WGS metagenome assembly VFSW01 (sample SAMN11554181, study PRJNA540505) | mine drainage metagenome | isolation source: sediment from site ElyBrook_90M | place: USA: Ely Copper Mine, Vershire, VT | collected 2017 | reverse complement strand
CTTCGGTGCCTTCGGGAGTGACTCCGCCTGCCGTTACGCAGTTCTGTTCCAACGTGTTGGGCAACACCCATCGAAATCAGTTCTATGGACCGCGACTCACCACAGTGGATTTCTCAATCTTCAAGAACACGCGCATCCCAAGTATTTCCGAAGCGTTCAACATCCAGTTTCGAGCAGAATTTTTCAACATTCTGAATCACACCAACTTCCTATCACCGGGCTTCTTGAACACGTTCGGCCAGAACAACTCGGTTTATGACTTCAACGGTAGCTCGCTACCTACGGCTTTGAACCAGACTTCCACAACCTCGCGACAGATTCAGCTGGGGTTGAAGGTAATTTTCTAACAGCCAGATCACGCGAGGCGAAACGCGGTTTCTATCTCCCGCTTCTAGCACTCTCGTCTGCAGCTCAGACGTTAATTACGTAGAGGTCCAGGGCCAAGCGTCGCAGTTGCGATGGCGGCTAAACGACAATGAATCGCTCGGAAGTGCGAAGTCGCCATCCGATATGAAAAGCCGCTTGCACGAGCCAATTGGTGAATCCGACGGCTTAGACGAAGCTGTCGGAGGCACGCACGTCCGCTGGGTAGTAATGAGCATTGTCATGGCCATCATGGCCGTTACTGCGCTCAATCGCCTTAACCTGAGCATTGCAGGGAGATACATTGAAGAGGAATTTTCCTTCAGTACTATTTCCATGGGAGGTGTGTTCAGTGCCTTTCTCTGGGGATATGGGCTGTTTCAGATTCCCTGGGGATATGTTTGCGATCGTATCGGCCCACGCAGAACCTTGACAGCATCCATCTTCTGCTTCGCGGTCGGATCCGGAGCGATGGTGTTTGCGCCCAGATTTGCGGGAGCCACGGGGATCGGTGCTCTCGCGATCTTTCGAATCGTCCGCTTCCTCACCGGGGTGGGCGAAGCGGCGATCTCTTCCAACGTAACTCGCGTCATAGCATCGTGGACTGCGCTGCGCGAACGCGGATTCGCCAGTGGTTTGCAGGTGTGCGGTTTGGGCCTGGGCGGAACGCTGACTCCCATCGCCATTGCGTGGACCATGGTTCACTGGGGTTGGCGAGTCTCGTTCGCAATTTCCGCAGCACTCGCCTTCGTCGTGGTCGCCCTGTGGCACTGGTACGCGACCGACTGGCCGGAGGAAAATCCGCGGGTGAATCAGCAAGAGCTGCGGACGATCCATCCAGGAGGGGAAACAGCCAACGGTCTGCCGCAGCGGGTTGCGACGAAGGTCCCCTGGATGACAATGATATCCAGCGTATCGGTGTGGGCCTTGATTCTGGGCTACGGCTTTCAGGGCTATGCATTTTACGTTTATTACAACTGGTTCTATTTCTATGCCGTGAAAATGCGCGGATTGGATCTTATGCACGCAGCGGCTTGGACCTCGGCGCCTTTTCTGGCGATGGCGGTATTGTCCCCGGTCGGCGGATGGTTTTCTGACCGCGTTGCCCGAGTCTCAGATCGCCGCCGGGGACGCTTGCTAGCGGTGTGGGTTGGCATGGGCCTCGCGGCTTTGTTGTTGTACACCGGCAACCATCTCAGTGTCACAGTGCTAGCACTGCCCATGATCGCTCTGGCAGCGGGTTTCACCATGTTCGCGGCGGCTAACTTCTGGGCATCCTGTATCGATCTGGCGCCCGGACACTCGGCTTCGTTATCTGCGCTGATGAACACCGTGGGGAGTATCGGCGGAGTTGTCTCCTCCACCGTGACTGCGTCGATTGCGGTTCATCGAGGCTGGGCGCCGGCGTTGGATGTTGCTGTGTGGGTGACGATTGGTTCAGGATTGCTTTTCACCGTGGTAGACGCGAATCACAGTATTGGAGAGAAAAGGAGTGCGTAGGGTTGGTGTCCCCCGCACCGGCCTTCTGGGCGTGTAGTCCGAGAGTAAGATTGCGGCAGACGGAAAATTCCCCTGCGCAGACCAATACAGTTCGCGTTATTCCAAGGCTTGGCATGCCTGTTCGCCGCCTTCACTCAAAGCCAGTCGTCCCGGCCCTTCAACTATGATCGCGACGTCGGCATTGCCGTCATTGCCTCCAGTCAGGCTTGCCTCGAATTCCCACGGCCGCTGACCCGTGGCCGTCGCCTCTTATTCGTGACCACCAACTCACCATCCACAGGAGAACTGGCCGTTCTCCGTGCCGCCACCGCTTGTAAACTCGCGGGTGACCAGCACCCTGAATGGCATCATTATTATGTGCGCATCCTCCACGGATCTATGCACCGGTCCGTACCCGCATTCGCCGTGGCAAATTTCGACGGACCTTTTAGGGAAACCGCGCACGGCATTACGGCGGATCTCGACCGCAACGGCGCCATCGAATCTTTTCGATCCTGCACCAGTGGGGAAGGGGTTCACCTCACCATCTGGGCCGATAAGCCGCTGGAAGGCCGGCGCAAGTGGCACGATTACTACTACCTCGGCTACGACGTTGACGCCGATTGCACGGCCTCCGAAACGCAAGCCGCACAATGACGGGAATAATTGGAGCACTTCATGACGGAGACTTTGAGTGGGGCTGTGTGGGTCAGCAAGTTTCCCAACAGCCGTAGCCTTGACGATCTAACCGAACCGTTCCGCTCTTCTTCTGCTGACTTTATTTCTGCGATCCGCGCTGCCGGAGCGACTGTCTCAATCAATGCCACTCTCCGGCCCAAAGAGCGCGCCTACCTGATGCACTGGTCGTTCTGCATCGCACAAGATGATCTGGACCCTGAGCAGGTCCCACCTATGTCCGGAGTCGACATCGATTGGGTGCATCGCGATGCCAGCGGCTGCAAACAACTCGACGCCTCAAAACGCGCCGCTCAGGAAATGATCGACGGATACGGCATTGCCTACCGCCCTGTTCTGGAATCGCGCCACTCTCAAGGCTTAGCTGTTGATATGGACATCTCATGGTCTGAGGCTCCGCTCAAGATCAAAGATGCCGCTGGAAAACTCGTCACGATCAAAACCGGCAAAAGAGACGGCAGTAACCCGCAACTCCAGCATGTGGGAAAATCCTACGGCGTTATCAAGCTCCCTACTGATCCGCCCCACTGGTCAAGCGACGGCCACTAACGCCCCGCTTTGATAGACTACTTCGCGATTCAAAACGCGCTCGCGCATGAACTCCAAGCCCTCGCTCACCGCTGAACTCATCGCCGAATTTCTCGGGACCTTCGTCCTCATACTCTTCGGGGAGGGAGTCGTCGCAATGGTCGTGCTGTTTCCCACGAAAATTCCTGGCGAAACCATTCACGGCGGATTCACCAATATCACGTTCGCCTGGGGGTTGGGCGTCACCATGGGGATTTATATCGCGGGAAAGATTTCCGGCGCGCATCTTAACCCCGCGGTTACCTTGGCGCTCGCCGTGTTTCGCGGATTTTCGTGGGGTAAGGTCGTACCCTATTTCATCGCTCAAACTGCCGGAGCATTCGCCGCTGCGGCGCTCGTCTACTGGAACTATCTCCCCGCGTTCCAACAGGTGGATCCACAACTCGACCATACGGCCAGTGTCTTCACCACATTTCCTGCCTATCCCGCGCTGCCGCAAGCGGGATTTCTCGATCAACTCATCGGCACCGGGCTGCTGGTCCTGCTGATCTTTGCCATTATCGACGAGTTCAACATGCCGCCGGGCGCCAATCTTACACCGCTGATGATTGGACTCGTCGTCGTTGCCATCGGCATGAGCTTCGGAGGCCTGCATGGGTACGCCATCAATCCCGCGCGCGATTTCGGCCCGCGCCTGTTCACGGTTATTGCCGGATTCCGCAATAATGGCCTCACCGACGGCGGCCATGTCTGGTGGGTTCCAATCGTCGCGCCGCTGCTCGGAGGTCTCGCCGGTGCAGGGTTGTACGATTTCGCCATTCGCCGCTTTCTACGCCCGCGAGGGGTGGCCTAGTGCCGGGTAGTAGGTCGTAGGTGTTAGGTCTTGGGCCTAACCCCCAAGACCCGAGGCCTAAGACCCAACGGTTCAACTAGCCTCTTAAGAACGACACAAATTAATCCACGCGGCAACCACCGGAGGCACTGTGAACTCAAAATTCATTCTCGCCCTTGACCAAGGCACCACCAGTTCCCGCGCTCTGTTGTTCGATCGCGACTGCAAAGTCCGCGCGGTCGTGCAACGCGAGTTCGACCAGATCTTCCCGCAGCCGGGATGGGTCGAACATAATCCCGAACAGATAGCGACTTCGCAACTCTCGGTCGCGCTCGAATCTCTTATCAACGTCGGAGCGCAGCCCCGTGATCTCGCTGCCATCGGTATCGCCAACCAGCGCGAGACTACGATCGTCTGGAACCGCACAACCGGTCAGCCCGTTGCGAATGCGATCGTCTGGCAAGACCGCCGGACCGCCGACTTCTGCGAAAAACTCCGCGCCGCCGGACACGCTTCGCTCATCCAGCAACGAACCGGCCTGCTCATCGATTCTTATTTTTCCGCCAGCAAAATTGCCTGGATTCTCGAACGCATTCCTGGCGCGCGGGCACTCGCCGAGTCGGGTGCGCTGGCCTTCGGCACGGTCGACACCTGGCTCGTCTGGCGACTCCCCTCCGGTCGTGTTCATGCCACGGCCGTGAGCAACGCCTCTCGCACCATGCTGTTCAACATTCCCAGCGGTGAATGGGATCGCGAGTTGCTGGACCTCTTCGACATTCCAATTTCGATGATGCCCAACGTTCTAGCGTCGAGCGGAGTTTATGGAGAAGTCAGCGGCATCGCCGGACTCGACGGCATCCCCATCGCCGGCATTGCCGGAGATCAGCAGGCCGCTCTCTTCGGCCAGCGCTGCACCTCACCTGGGCTCACGAAGAATACTTATGGCACCGGATGCTTCATGCTGCAGAACACCGGACGACGTGCCGTCGCATCGTCCAATCAACTCGTGACTACGATTGCGTGGAAGATCGGCGATGTCACTGAATACGCGCTCGAAGGCAGTGTCTTCGTCGGAGGTGCAGTCGTGCAGTGGCTGCGGGATGGACTTGGCCTCATCCGCAAGTCCGAAGAGGTCGAAGCCCTGGCACAATCCGTGCCCGATAACGGCGGCGTCTATTTCGTTCCCGCCTTCGTCGGACTTGGCGCGCCTCACTGGGATTCTTACGCGCGAGGTTCCATCTTTGGCCTCACGCGCGGCACCACGGCCGGGCATCTCGCGCGAGCCGCAGTCGAAAGCATTGCATATCAAGTTGCTGACTTGCTCGATGCCATGCGCCGCGACGCGGGCGATGACGTTCGCGAACTCCGTGTTGATGGCGGGGCTGCGGCCAACGATAGCCTCATGCAATTTCAGTCTGACATTTTGCAGGTGCCGATTGTTCGTCCCACAGTGACCGAAACCACCGCGCTAGGCGCTGCATATCTAGCAGGCCTTGCCGTTGGCTTCTGGGGTGCTGAGTCAAAAGACGCGTCCGCAACTGGCGGCCGCCGCTTCGCGCCCAAAATGCCTGCTTCGCAAGCGCAGGCTTTACGCGCGCGCTGGAACGAAGCCGTCGCCCGTTCGAAGAACTGGGAGCAGGCTTTATAGCGCGTGATCGCCGCTCGCCGTGCGAAACTAACACCGAGGATTTTCTTGAATGCGCCGCTCCTTATTATTATTTCTCGTTGTCTTCGCCACGCTCTCTTGCGCTCAATCCGTTCGAGCCGTTCTTGACCATGACCGGCTTACTCTCTCGAATCGTTCCATTACTGCCACTTGGTTTGTCGGTCGCGGCTCCGTGCGCCTGGAAAAACTCGTCAACAACTTCACCGACGAGACTTTGCTCATCGGTTCTGACGCGTTCGAACTTACTCCTCGCGAAGGCCCGATCATACGCTCGTCGACCGTCGGCACCCTTGAGCCGCTCTCGATCGAAGAAATCGCTCCGCTTTCCGCATCGCCGAAAGCCGCCGACCACTTGCCCGGGCGCCGTGTTCGCCTTGAACTGCAGGACACCACGTCCAACGTGCACATCACATGGACCGCATCTCTCCGCGAGGGCGCCAACTACATTCGTCAGGAAATTACGATTCGCGCGACCCAGCAAACTTTTCCGTTAACACAAATCACTCTCGTCGATGCTGACTTTCCCTCCGCCGAAGTATCCGGCAGTGTGAAAGGTTCTCCGGTAAGAGCGGGCAATTTCTTCGCGGGCTTCGAGCATCCACTCTCGGAATGTCGCGTGCACGCTACCCGCGCTTCTTGCTGGCTCTCGCGCGAACTTCCCGTACAGGTCGGGAAATCTGTCACGTATTCTTCCGTGTTCGGTGTCACGCATCGCAACCAGCTTCGCCGTGACTTCCTGCACTACATCGAGCTTGAACGCGCGCATCCCTACCGGACGTTTCTTCACTACAACTCCTGGTACGACCTGGGATATTTTGATCGCTACAACGAGCAGGGCGCGGTCGATGTGGTGAAGAGTTTTGGCGAGCGCCTGACGAAAGAACGCGGCGTGAAACTCGACAGCTTTCTCTTCGATGACGGCTGGGACGATCCCACGACGCTCTGGAAATTTAACCCCGGTATTCCTGATGGCCTGACGAAAGTAGCGCAGGCAGCCTCGAATTACGGCGCTGCGCCTGGTATCTGGCTCTCGCCGTGGGGAGGCTATGACAAGCCGAAAGAGCAGCGACTCGCCTCCGCGCAGGCGCAAGGATTTGAAACTAACGAAGGCGGCCTCGCGCTTTCAGGCCCGAAGTACTATAGCTACTTCCGCGACACTTGCATGGCCATGATCGAGAAGTATGGCGTGAACCAGTTCAAGTTTGATGGCACGGGCAACGCCAATGAAGTCATCAAGGGCAGCGAGTTCGACAGCGACTTCGACGCTGCGATTCATCTCATCGGCGAACTGCGCGCCAAGAAGCCTGACCTTTATGTGAATCTCACGACCGGTACATATCCATCGCCGTTCTGGTTGCTCTATGCCGACTCCATCTGGCGCGGCGGTGACGACCATAGCTTCGCCGGGGTCGGTCCCAACCGTCAGCGTTGGATCACTTATCGCGACTCACAAACGTATCGCTGGGTGGTCGAAGACGGGCCGCTGTTTCCCATCAATTCGTTGATGCTGCATGGCATGATCTTTGCTCGCTACGCCGAGCGTCTGGGCAGCGATCCCACTCATGATTTCGCTGACGAAGTGCATTCGTACTTTGGTACGGGAACGCAGTTGCAGGAGATGTACATCACGCCCTCGCTGCTTTCGCCGCAAGATTGGGACGTGTTGGCTGAAGCCGCGAAGTGGTCGCGCGCCAATGCCGATGTTCTCAAGGACACGCACTGGATTGGCGAAGATCCGGCACGGCTCGAAGTTTACGGCTGGGCCGCTTGGTCGCCAGGTAAAGCGATCATTACTTTGCGCAATCCTAGCGACCAGTCGCAAGATTTCACTGCGTCGTTGACGGATCTGCTCGAGTTGCCCGAAGGCGTGCGGCCATCATTCACGGCGAGCAGTCCATGGAAGTCAGACAGCCTATTCAGCGTGGCTGCACAAGAGCGCCACACGTTTCATCTGCAGCCATTCCAAGTGCTGACGCTGGAACTGACGCCAGGAAAAGGCCCGCGATGAAAGCCGCGATTCTCACTGCGCCCCGATCGATCGCGCAGCGACCGCTGCATGTCGTCGAAGTGCCTGAGCCGCAACTCACGCCAGGTCAGGTTCTACTGCGCGTGCGCGCCTGCGGCGTGTGCCGAACCGATCTGCACATTGTTGAAGGCGAATTGCCGCCTCAAAACCCCTCGATCATTCCAGGCCACCAGATCGTGGGCGAGATTGTAGCAGGTGAAACGGCAGAACTGGCGCGCGGTACACGCGTGGGCGTCTCCTGGCTAGGCGGTACGGACGGCACCTGCCCCTATTGCAAGCGGAGCGAAGAAAATCTGTGCGACTCGCCCACTTTTACCGGCTACTCAGTTCCTGGTGGATACGCCGAGTACGCGCTGGCGCGCACCGACTTTGTCTACCCTCTGCCTGCGACACTCGATGCTCTGCAGGCCGCTCCGCTGTTGTGCGCGGGCATCATCGGTTTTCGCAGCCTGCGGGTTGCCGGAGTGAGGCCAGGCGAGTGCGTGGGCCTGTTTGGCTTTGGCGCATCGGCTCATCTGGCGATTGCTGTACTGCGCGCATGGAACTGTGACGTGTATGTTTCAACCCGCGGCGAATCGCATCGAAAACTTGCTGCTTCGCTGGGAGCGGCATGGGTGGGCAGCGAAACGGACAAGCCACCAGTCGAACTCGATCGCGCGATTACGTTCGCGCCGAGCGGTGATGTAGTGATCGCCGCGCTCAGCAGCCTGCGAAAAGGTGGCGTGGTGGCGATTAATGCAATACATCTCGACCGCATGCCTCAGTTCGATTACGACAAGTTGCTATGGGGGGAGCGCCAGTTGCGCAGCGTGGCCAACATGACTCGGGCTGACGCGCGTGACTTTCTTGCGCTGGCAGCAGAGATCCACCTCAAGCCAAGAGTGACAGTGTTCCCTCTGGAACAAGCTAACGAGGCCTTGCTGGCCGTGAAAAGTGACCGCATTGATGGCGCGGCGGTGATTGTTCCCTAAGTGCTGCCCTGGGAGGCTGGCTGAAAAACTCCGATTCGAGACGCTTTTGGGAAGGGCACGAGTTCCACTCGTGCCGCAGAGTCCACTGAATCAGCCGGGCTTCAGCGCCTGGGGCGTGCTCTTTCCGGGCAGAAAGAGTTTTTCAGAAGCCTGCCAGGCCTTTGCTGGGTTATCTAGATAGGGCAAATGCAGCGATGAACAGGACACAGAAGATGATGGCCTGACGCAGTTCGCTCCAGCCCAGTTGCCGGACCATGAGCGGCTCGGGTTTCTGGAAGAAGTAGACCCATCCGCGAAGCAGGAGCGGAACGAAGGCGATCAGCGCGATCCACGGTATGCGTCGGAACCATCCGGCTGCGATGAGCACGAACATCATCACGATTTGCCCGACGGCGAACGGCCAGCCATGGGCTAATTTTTCGCGCGTGCCCGTAACTTTCGACGTGTGAATGCGCAACTGCACGTAGTGGATCTGGTTGCCCGCGAAGATGAAGTTGGCGAGCCAGAGAATCCATGCGGTTGAGTCAAACTTATGGGTGATGACGTAGTAGGCGGCGGGAGCGGCGGACGTCAGGCCGATGGTGCCGACCATTTCAGAGAGCATGCGGGCGCGGCGTCCCAGCTTCTTCATTAGCCCTTGACCCGCAAAAGCGACGGCGGCCGCGATGCCAATCAGCCAGAGGTCGATGTTACGTCTGCCCCAGAGAAGAGTGCCCAAAGCTAACGCTGCGATCATGCCTAAACCAACGATGACGATGATTACGCTGCGGTGCTCGTCTGCGGATTGGGCACGGATGGCCGATGTGCCCAGCAAGCTTTCAACCGGAGTGCGCAACCAGAACAAGGATAGGGCAGCGACCAGCAGCAGCAGGATCGGGATGGGATTGAAGACTCGATGAAACGCGACACCGGCGCCGCTAATCATGGGGACCAGCAGTAGTCCCCATGCACCGTGCTCGCGAGGGACGATAAGGGCACGGCGGCGTTCGCGGCGCGCCTTTTGTGTGGCGGCTGAATCGGTGAGCAACACCTCCTGCGGAGGTGGGACAGCCGAGGGCGGCTGTCCCCACATTTTTAGTGATTGTGTGTTGGCTGCCATTACCGCCAGCCAGCCATCTGAATATGCTGCATGCCCTTGACAGCGCGCATGTACTGGGCACGCTCGAATGCAGACGGGTCGGGGCACTTTAGTTGGCTCATGCTGCCTTGCATTTGCACCACGGATTCGTATTCGTGCTCTTCCATCCAGTCGCGCAGTTCGCGCTCCACGTGCCGGATGTGATTTACACCGTGGCGCATGAGCGATGAGCACATCATGGTTACGTTGGCGCCGACCATCAGTAGTTTGATGACGTCGTGCGCGCTGTGGACGCCGCTGGTCGCTGCCAAGTTCGCTTTGATCTTGCCGTAGAGAATTCCGATCCAGGTCATAGGCAGGCGCAGCGACTGCGGCCCGCTGAGCAGCACGTTGGGCCGAATCTCGAGTTCTTCCAGATCGATGTCCGGTTGATAGAAGCGATTGAACAGGACGAGTGCGTCGGCGTGGGCCTCATCGAGGCGGTGGGCCATCCGGGCCATGTTGCTGAAGAACGGGCTCAGTTTTACAGCGACTGGGATGTGGACGGCCGATTTCACCGCGCACAGAATGTCAACGTAAGTCTTCTCCACGTGTTCGGCGGAGATTTCCGGGTCGGTCGGTATGTAATAGATGTTGCACTCGAGGGCGTCAGCCCCGGCGCGCTCGATCTGCGCGGCGAACTTCGTCCATCCGCCTAGGGTTGAACCGTTCAGGCTAGCGATAATAGGAATTCGCACGCTCGATTTGGCCTTGCGGATGTGATTGAGATATCCCTCAGGTCCAGTCTGGAATTCGCTCGCCTGCGGAAAATAGCTCAGCGATTCGGCGAAGCTCTCCGTGCCAGCGGCGAGATGATATTCGAGATCGGCTTCCTCCTGGCGCAACTGCTCTTCGAACAGCGAGTAGAGCACGACGGCAGAAGCGCCGGCGTCTTCGAGGCGGCAGATGCCGTCAACGTCGCGCGAGAGCGGCGAGGCGGAAACGACCAGAGGAGACTGCAGTTTCAATCCGAGATAAGTTGTGCTGAGATCGGGCATCGAGTTCTCCTCCTACGATTTTGTTGCGACTACGGGAGTTTTTTCCGCTTCTGTCAGTTTGGGCGCGGCATCTTTCGGCGGCGGCGCAGGTGTTTCATTCTTGCGTGCGGCCATGTATTCGTACATCTTGTAGCGCCGCTCCGCATCCTGCTGCGCCTGCTTCCAGAGCAAGTCCGCGTGTTCCGGATGGCTCTTCGTGAGCATCTTAAAGCGCGTTTGCTGCAGCAAATATTCCTGCACTTTGCGCGTGGGTTGACGCGAATCGAGCTGCAGAGGATTTTCGCCGGCCTCGGCGCGCTCAGGATTGTAGCGATAGAGCAACCACTGTCCGGACTCGATTGCAACTTTCTGATCGCTGAACGACGTGGTCATGTCGATGCCGTGCGCAATGCACGACGAGTAAGCAATGATAATGCTCGGGCCGTCGTAAGCTTCGGCTTCTAGGAAGGCCTTAAGCGTGTGCTCGTCTTTCGCGCCCATGGCGACGCTAGCGACATAGACGTTCCCATAGGTCATGGCCATGAGGCCGAGATCTTTTTTCGGACCGGGCTTGCCGCCGGCGGCAAACTTTGCCACCGCGCCGCGCGGCGTCGACTTCGATGCCTGCCCGCCGGGGTTCGAGTAGACCTCTGTATCGAGCACGAGGATGTTCACGTTGCGGCCGCTGGCCAGGACGTGATCGAGTCCGCCATAGCCGATGTCGTAGGC
>VFSW01013421.1_pt1 | contig 11388 bp, 5 predicted proteins | sample 5358111 | NCBI WGS metagenome assembly VFSW01 (sample SAMN11554181, study PRJNA540505) | mine drainage metagenome | isolation source: sediment from site ElyBrook_90M | place: USA: Ely Copper Mine, Vershire, VT | collected 2017 | reverse complement strand
GTCGAAAAACATGTAACGATTCGGCAGCTCGGTCAGCGGATCATAATTGGCCTGCCTCCAGATCACTTCGGTGGAACGTTTCCTTTCCGTAACGTCGCGCGTGACGCCGAGTAATGCGATGATTTTCCCGTCCACATTGCGCAATGGCGTCGCATGGGTTTCAAGCCAACGCAGTGTTCCCTTTTTTCCCACGATAGGAAATTCGAGAACCCCGCTATCACCTGAACAGATGTTTTTGTGGAATTCGGCAAATTTCGTTCGATACTCGGGCAAAATGAAATCCAGCAATCCGATTTGCTGTGCCTCTTCGAGACTGGCGGTTTCCAGCATGGCGAGACCTGCCTTGTTCATCTGCAGAAGCTTCCCTCCCGGTGCCACCACCTTTACGCACTCCGGCTCGCTCTCCAGAACAGCCTCCAGGAAATTCCGCTGTTCGCTGATCGTTTCCATGGCTTGCCGCAGCGCCGTTATGTCCTGGGCAACCAGCACGACGCACCGTTCGCTGTCGATGTCGACGAGTTCTGCAGACACAAGGCAGTTTATTTCTCGCTCTTTCCCTCGAAAGACAAACTCCATGTCGAGAACCCGTCCATTCTTCGTGATGGCTTCTACAAAGTTCATGCGGTCGACCGGATTCATCCAGATCCCCAGGTCCATCGCGGTCCGCCCGGCTATTTCTTCCCGTCCATAGCCGGACATCTGAATCCAGGCGTCATTGACCTCGATGAATCTTCCATCCGAAAGCGTGGTGATTGATATCGGATTGGGTGAATTTCGAAAGGTCTTCGAAAATTTTTCTTCGCTCCGTTTCAGGATTTCTGCTGCGCGATTGCGTTCCGTTACATCGATCTGGAAGCCGAGCATTCGGCGAACCTTGCCGCTATCGTCGAATTCGATTGCCTTGCCGATGCTATTTATCCAGCGATAGGACCCGTCGGCATGCCTGCAACGGAATTCGATATCAAATTCCCTATGCCTCGCATCACGGACCGAGCGCAGTTTGCTCATAACGAATTCCCGGTCATCGGGATGGACGTGCTCGCCCAGTACTATTCCGGCCAGACTTTCTACATCCGGATCGTAGCCCAGCATCTGGAAATAAATGGGGGTTGTGTACCAGGTGTCGCTTTCCATATCCCAGTCCCAGACACCCACCTGGGTTGCTGCCAGAGTGAGCCTCAGACGTTCTTCGTTTTCCCTGAGCTGAATCACAAGGCGCTGGCGTTCACGCTCGCGATCGAAGTTGTCGAGCGCGAAGGAAATGTCCCGCGCCATCTCGCCAAGGAGATCGGTCATTTCGGAATCAAACGCCGCCTTGTTTTCATTGTAGAAAGCCAGGACCGCGAAAGGCCTGCCGGCGCGTGTTACCGGGAAACTGGCGCTCGAATTCCATCCGTACCGCGCCCCGCGCTCATGCCACGGCGCAGTGATTTCATTCTCCTGAAAGTCATTGACGATGACTTCGCGCGACTCGCGGAAGGCTGTGGCTGTCGGCCCCCACGCTTCGCGGCTTTCGCCGCCAGCGGGAATCGAGAGCCCCGTCAGGTATTCGACTCCCTGCCCGAAGCTCACGACCGGCTCAATCAGTCCGCTTTCTTCATTCAACCGGCCGACCCAGGCCATATTCATGCCACCCAGTTCAACAGCAATTCTGCACACCAGAGGAAACAGCGTTTCTTCATCCTCCATGCGCACAATGGCCTGATTGATTTCACTCAGGGCGCGGTAGATTCGCGTCAATCGTTCCTTGCGCTCCTCGGTTTTTCGCTTTTCACTGATATCGCGCGCCAGGACAACAACCAATTTTTCGCCGCTCATGACGATGGCGTTAAGATGGATTTCCACCGGAAACATGGTTCCGTTTTCGCGCCGGTGCACGCCGTCCCGCACTACGGGTTCTTTCGGCTTGATGCTCTTCCAGATGGCTTTGACGGTGGCGAGATTCGCGGCCGGTTCAATATCCGTAACCGACATTTGCAACAGCTTTTCACGCGAGTAGCCGAGACTGCGGCACGCCTGGAGGTTTACGTCGATGATCCTGCCTTCAAGATCGTGCACGAAAAATGCGTCTGGACTTTCCTCCAGAACTTCCCTTAACGTAAATTCGTCATTCATGTCATTCCCTCGATATCGACATGACTCAATCCGTGCATACCAGCCTGTTCGTCTTCGGCCCGGACGCCGCCGCCGGACGTCCGATATACCGGCACAACCAGCCGCTTCAGTAACGAGTAGCGGGTGCCCGCTAATTACACGTGCAATGACAAGATCCAGGCAATCCAAACCAGCTCGGCCGAGCAGTTTGCGTCAGAAAGCTTTATGCAAAATCCCTAATGATTGTACGGTTTCGGCAGGTGCCGGAATTTGTCCCGAAAGCTTTCCCTGCCAAAGTAGCGGTCCATCTTGCTGTTTCCCGCCGCTGGTTCGTCTGATCAAGGTATCTATGCAGGAAACAATGATTTTGCCCCAGAAAAAGGCCATTTGCATCCATGTCGGAACATCGCTGTCGCGCTACCGATGGCTGTTCCGTTTTCCGGATTCTGCGAGCTAACAGAATACCGCAAGACACAGCGTCGACTGTTGCGATGCCGGCGTATTGCCGATCTTCTTTCAATCTCCGTCGCATACGGCACGCCTACCGTAACACGCCACCGGTTCCCACCGGCGCTGTCGCACAGTCGACGATCGATCCGGACTCCCCGTCGGGGATTCGGTCATCAGCCGGTTTGCACTGCTGGCTTCAAACACAGCACAGCCAGCGGCGGCAAGGTCAGAATCAGCGAATGATTGCGCCCGTGCGCAGGTACCGGCGTCGCCTCGACGCCGCCAAAATTTCCCAGGCCGCTGCCGCCGTAGATGATGGCATCGGTGTTCAGGACTTCGCGCCAGAAGCCGCCGCGCGATGCGCCGACGCGGTAGTCATGGCGCGGCAGCGGTGTAAAATTGCAGACGACGAGTATGACCTCTTCTGGATCTGCGCCCTTTCGCAGATAGCTTACCACGCTTGCCTCGCGGTCATTCAGATCTACCCATTCGAAACCCTCGCGCTGAAAGTCGAACTCATGCAGCGCGGGATCCGCGCGGCAGAGATGGTTCAGATCCATGACCAGACGCTTTAGCCCCACATGGGGAGCGTACTGCAGAAGGTGCCAGTCGAGACTCGTTTCGTGGTACCACTCGTTACGCTGACCGAACTCTCCGCCCATGAACAGCAGTTTTTTCCCCGGATGCGTCCACATGTAGGCAAAAAGCGCGCGCAGATTTGCAAATTTCTGCCATTCGTCACCCGGCATCTTGGCGAGCAGCGAGCCCTTGCCATGCACGACTTCGTCGTGCGACAGCGGCAATACGAAGTTTTCGTTAAATGCGTACCAAATCGAAAAGGTAATCTGATCGTGATGGTACTTGCGATATACCGGATCGCACGAAAAGTAGGAAAGCGCGTCATGCATCCAGCCCATGCTCCATTTCATCCCGAAACCAAGACCGCCGACATATGTCGGCCTTGAAACCATGGGCCATGCGGTCGACTCTTCGGCAATGGTCTGCACGTCGGGGAAGTCCCGATATACCGCCTCATTGAGGTCTCGCAGAAACCGGATTGCGGCGATGTTCTCCTTGCCCCCATACTCGTTCGGAATCCATTCACCTTCCTTGCGTGCATAGTCGAGGTAGAGCATCGAGGCCACCGCATCCACGCGCAGGCCATCGGCGTGGTATTTGTCGAGCCAGAACAATGCGCTCGATGCCAGAAATGAACGCACTTCGTGGCGGTCATAATTGAAGATGCTAGACTTCCACTCGGGATGAAAGCCACGCTTCGGATCGGCATGTTCATAAAGCCAGGTGCCGTCAAAAAATGAAAGTCCGTGCCGGTCATCTGGAAAATGTGATGGCACCCAGTCAAGTATCACGCCGATACCGGCCTGGTGCAGCGTATCCACCAGAAACATGAAATCCTGCGGAGTACCAAAGCGCGCACTGGGTGCGAAATATCCGGTAGTCTGGTATCCCCAGGAACCATAGAATGGATGCTCCATTACCGGAAGCAGCTGGACATGGGTGAAACCCATTTCCCGCACGTAGCTTGCGAGTCGCGGTGCAAGTTCGCGACAGGTCAGGGACCGCCCTCCTTCCTCCGGTACGCGCTGCCACGAGCCGAGGTGAAGTTCGTAGATGCAAAGTGGCGAGGCGAGCGCATTGGCCCGTCTGCGCCGCGACATCCATTCGCCGTCACCCCAGCGGTAGTCCAGAGGCCACACAATCGAAGCAGTGCTCGGAGGGTTCTCGCTGCGCAGCGCGAAAGGATCGGCCTTGTCCACCTGGTAGCCACCGTAGCGTGAAACCAGGTGGTACTTGTAAAGCGCGCCGGCACCGACACCGGCAATGAAACCCTCCCAGATGCCGCTGTCATCGAGGCGACGGTGCAGGCTGTGCGCACCGGCGCGCCAGCCGTTGAATTCGCCAATCACCGATACGCTGTCAGCATTGGGCGCCCACAACCCGAATTGCGTGCCGCTCTCACCCTCATACTCCGCCAGATGCGCGCCCAGTTTCTGGTACAGCCGGAAATTCCGCCCTTCCCGAAACAGGTGGATGTCATAATCACTGAGCAAACTGCGCCCGGTCGTTCCCGCCGGCACGTTCCCCATATCCCGTCGAGACATACCCTGTCCTCCCGTTTGCACTGTTCTGCCCCGGCTTTGCCAAAGTTCTGCTGCCAGCCCTGGCCGCCGCGTCTGGCACGGCACTGCCGCGATTGCATCACATTACACAGCGCAGCCGAATTCCCCGACTGGCTGTAAACACCACCGGTTACCCGGTACCCGTGTTGTCGACCGCCTTGACCTTGAGTACCGTACCATCGACTCCGATCACTTGCACCCGCGATCCGGCCGGCAGATCTGGCCCGCTGACGGTCCAGATCGTGTCTTCCACTTTTGCCCTGCCGTAACCGTTGCGAATCGGATCCGCCAGATCGAAGTGGCGCGAAATGTACTGCTGGCCGCGCTGGTTCAGGTTCGGACTGTCTCCCGGCAGGGCAGCGCGCCGCAGCTGTCGGCGCCAGAATACGACACTCCCCATGGCGACAAGTGCAAAAGCGATCAGCTGCCATTCGATACCGGTACCCGGCACGGCCAGCAGCACCAGCCCGGCGGCGAATGCAGCCACCCCGAGCCAGAGCATGAAGATACCAGGCGCAAGCATCTCTATGACGATAAAGATCGCGCCAAGTATCCACCAGTACCAGAACAGCACTTTTCCGGATCCAATCACAATTTTCCCTCAGGCCTTTTTCGCAGTTGACGCCATGTCCCGCACGAGCTCCGTCATTCCGCCGAGAGCACCAATGATACCGGCTTCCTCGAGTGGCAGGAAAACGATCTTCTGGTTCGGTGCGCTGCCGATTGTCTGCAGGGAATCGACATACTTTTGGCCAAGGAAATAGCTGAGCGCGCGCGCATCGCCGCTCTTGACTGCTTCCGACACCGAAGTCGTGGCGTTTGCCTCGGCCGCAGCCAGGCGTTCGCGCGCCTCGGCATCCTTCTTCGCGGCCTCAAGGCGCCCTTCGGCGGTCAATACCGCCGCCTGCTTTTCACCCTCGGCATTATTGATGGCCGCCTGGCGTTCGCCTTCCGATTTCGTGATGACAGCGCGCTTTTCGCGCTCGGCAATCATCTGCTTCGACATCGCATCGACTAGATCCTGCGGCGGCTGGATATCCTTGATCTCTACGCGCGTCACCTTGACGCCCCACTCGCGTGTCGCTTCGTCGACAACCCTGAGCAGGCTCTGGTTGATCGAATCGCGTTCGGACAGAACCTTGTCGAGCTCCATGGAACCGATTACCGAGCGGATGTTGGTCATGGCAAGATTCTGTATCGCAGTACCGAGCGAATACACCTGGTAGGCCGCTTTGGGCGTGTCCAGAACCTGAATGAAGGCAACACCGTCGACCTGCACCATCGCATTATCCTTGGTAATCACCTCCTGACGGGTAATGTCAAGAACCTCCTCCATCCTGTTCACCTTGTGCCCGATGCGGTCGATGAAAGGAACGATAATGTGCAATCCGGGCGTCAGTGTGCGCACGTATTTGCCGAAACGTTCAACCGTCCACTCATAGCCCTGCGGGACGGTTTTTACACCGAGAGTCACGAACACGAGCGCGACCGCAACCAGGCTGAGCGCAAATATGAAAAATCCCGTCATTATCATTTTCCTCTTTATAGTGAATGATCCCGGGCGCTACTCCCGCAGCGACCCGGATCCGCAGCATGCCGCCTGAAACAAGCGCAGAATACCGTGCCTGACCACGGTATTCCACGCCGGATTCAAACCGCGAGGCGGCATCGATGCTGGCCTTTTCGACATTGGTCCCGGTGTGCGCAGAAAGTCCTTGCAGAGAAAATCAGCTGCCGTAGCAGCGCGCGAGATACGATTCGTCGCAGTGCGGGTGGCCGAAGAAGTACCCTTGCGCCCAGTCGACCCCGATGTCACGCAACATGTCGGCGGTTTCCCGGTCCTCGACACACTCCGCTATCGTCGTGACACCTAGGGTCTTGGTCAGCATGACCATGCTTTTTACCATCTGCCGGACGTGCTCATTGTGACGCATATTCTGGACCATCCAGCCTTCGATCTTGAGAAACGATACCGGGAGTTTCGCGAGATAGAGAAATGATGAATAGCCGCTGCCGAAATCATCCAGCGCCACTCGAAATCCGCAATCCAGCAGAGGCTGGAGATCGGCATGCAGCCGATCGAGATCGGGCACGAACTGGCGTTCGGTGATCTCGAAAACGAATGACCTTTTCAGTGTCGACTGCGAAGCACACTTCGAATAGAGCGAATCGGCATCCCGCAGGAGCGCTTCAACCAGATCTTTGCGGGCGAGAAACTGCGGCGACAAATTGATAAAATACGACCGCTCGGTCAAATTGACGCCCTGTCGCTCGAGCGCCGAGCAGCGTTCCATTGTCTGCCGTGCGATCAGATTGTCAACCCGGTGGATGATATTGAGCCCCTCCGCCGCCTCGATGAATTCCCCTGCAGGAAGGATGTCCCCGTTGAACAGCACCAAACGGGCCAGCGCCTCTTCCGCTACTACCGTTTCGGTCTGCAGGTCCACCATGCATTGATAGGCAGGCACCAGACGTTTCTCCTGCAGCGCCTGCTGAAGCATGTGTGACCGGCGCAAGGTGTGGCTGCTTGCCATATCTGCCGCAACGACCCGGTCGCGTCCGCGTTTTTTTGCTTCGTACAGACAATCATCGGCATCCAGGAGCACCTGTTCGATATTCTGGTCAGGCGCGGATAAAACCCCGACGCCGAGGCTCGCAGTCACCTCGAGCATTGTCTGCCCCTTCTCCACCGGCTGCGACCGTATTGCCTGCCGGATGCGCTCGGATGCTGCAAACGCATCGGCCGGGTTTGATTGGAAGAAGAAAATTATAAACTCCTCTCCTCCCCAGCGCGCAACCCAGTCACCTTCGCGCAACGCTCCGCGAATGACGTCTGCCACATGTCGCAAAACAATATCCCCGACATCGTGCCCGAAGTGATCGTTGATAAGCTTGAAATTGTCGAGGTCACAAATCGCAATCGAGAACCGGTCCCCTCCCCTGCGGACCCGTGCAAGCTCGTTTTCGATGCGAATCTCGGCAGCACGCCGGTTCGGCAGCCCGGTAAGACTGTCCGACATCGCCATTGCCTCAAGCTCTGCGCGCCGTCTCTGCTGCTGCAGAAACTGGCTCAGCCACGATGCGAGCAGATCGATGAATGCCCTGTCATCCTCGGTGAAAGCATGATCAGCCGGCTTGCGCCGCAGAAACACCAGCGTGCCGAAGATCCTGTCCTCGAGGCGTATTGCCGCGCTCACATAGGTATTGATTCCGAGCTGCTTCACGCCCGGAAAATCCCGGAATTTCTCATGCGCCGACGCGTTGTCGATGTACAGATTGCTGTCGTCCGTTGCGACGAACCGGCAAAGCGTGTCTTCGAGAAGCATGTCCTGATCGCGCTCGAATATCCCGATCGCGTCGATCACGTGACGGATGATATAGCGCTCGCCGGAAATCTCGCCGACCAGCGCGGTTTCCATGCCAAGCGTTCCGACGCCGAAGCCCAGAATCAGCTGAATCTTGGCGCTGTCGGTCAACGTCCGGTCAGAGGCAACCCGCCACAGCGCCTGCATGCGCCTCGACTGCGAATGCAGTTCGCTCAACAGCAGCTCACGTTCGCTGACATTGATGGTCAATCCGTAGCGAATGATTCCGACCGGTGATTCCTCCGTGTATTCGGCGACCGAAAGCCACAAGGGCTTTCCGTCCGCATGGTTGAATCGCAATGACCTGGATATTGCCGAATCCGCGTGCGGTCGTGTCCGGATGTCATCCGCTCCCCGTGGTTCCGCAAGCAGGCTCGCCCAGGTGCATCCGATCACCTGCGGGCGGGTTTTTCCCAGCATGGTCACGAAGACATCATCAGCATCAACAACGATATCGTCGCTCTGCCTGACTACATAGGTGCCAGCCCTGGCGGCGGACAAGAGCAGTTTCTCGCGGTTTTCGGCGGCTTCCCTCAGCCGGCGCCTGGCATCGACAAGGTTTCCGCAAAGCTGATCGATCTCGAACACACCGCTGCTCGGCGGATCCGCGCTGCTGATTCGACCATCGTCAAAAAGAAAGTCTCCAATAACACGCATACGCCGGGCAAAACGTCCGGCGATGATGCCGTAGATAATCATGCCAAAGAGAAGCCCGGAGCCGAGCAGGTACAGGGGGAAACGCGCGTACTGCCACCATACCTGTGCGACCACAGACCTCGGTATGGACAGAAACACGTAAAGTGGATAATGCGTTAACCGCTCATAGACACCAACTCGCGAAGAACCGTCGGCGCCGGCGCTCTCGTAAAATCCGCTGACCTTGCCTTTCAGCAGCATAAGACTGGGTGCAGCCGGGGCACTCGAATCAGCGCGTCCACGAGTCTCATTCATATCGGGTACCTGACTGATCAGGTGTCCGTCGTCGCGCATGAGCCCGATGATTACACCAGGCACCAGCTGCAGCTCTTTCCACAGGGCCTGCTGCTCCTCGAGCAGAATTCTGAACTGGAACAGGAACAGGGGCCTGCCCTTGCTGTCCCTGACCACATACTGCACCGGGATAGCCCACTTACTCAGTCGCCCGCTCCGCCGCGGAGGATCAATCAAAAAGCCTCTTGTCAGCAGTCTGCGTTCGAATTCTGCGCGCCTCGATGGATCGTTCATGCCGCTGGCAGTGCCAGACACGGCATCCGGTGTGCTCGATGCCAGGACCTGGCCGTCGGTGCGGATGACCGATGCGTCGGTCAAATCCGGATTCCCTGCCGTGAACCTGCGCAGCACAGACAGGGCCGCCTGTGGGTGGTGCAGCACATCGCGCCGACGCAACTGGTTGGCGACATCCCGTCCTCGAGACCGGAGCAGTCCAAAGTACCCGTCGGCATCGGTCGCCGCGAGCGTCGCAGCAACACTCATGCGTTGTATCTGCCGCTGCGAAATGGTTTGCCATGTCAGCGAAAGCCATAATCCAATGCTGATGATCAGCAACGCGCCGACAAGCCACAGGACGCGCATACCGAGCTCTACCATCGATGGGGCGGCCTTGATGGCGCTCTTCGGCTCAAACGCGCTCATAACTTTCTCTAGAAATTCGGGGTTGATGGTCAGTCGCGGGCAGATCCGTCCGCATTCAGCAATTTTTTTCTGGGCGCACTGTCGCTTGCGCTGCCGCCCCAACCGCTGCCAAGGATTAGAGTTTTCTTTTAATTAAGGATGACCTAAGCGCCACACGCAAGTGCGACACGCCAATTTGCCGGGGCGCGGATAAAGCTCACCTGACGGTCAATAATTTGAGCAAGAAACATACCAGACATCGCTGTAATGATGGCTCGTCACGTGATATATCTTTCGACATATGTCTTTTTATGTGCCCGGGGGCGCGTCGACCTGGTCAGGAAACGGATCACGCGTAGGCTGGCAGTTGCTCGTCGAGACAGTCATTATGAGGCCGCGACAGCGCATCCAAATCAACGGTGGATCGACATGGATTCCTCGTCCTGGATGAGGACATGAGGCGGGGCTTCGAAGATGACACAGGTCCCGACATGGCCGGAAACGTTGCGAACAGACACCCCGGATTCTCCCTGCTTCCCGGGAATAATGTGCGAGGTCCCAGCAGCCCGCAAAAATTCTGCCCAAATGACAGGGCGCCGACAGAAATCGACCCCGAAATCTGCCTCAGCCACTTGCAGTGCCCGATCTTGTTTTCAACAACAGTCAGTCATGGATTTACGGGGCGCGACAAGATAGTGTTACCCCATTCGCCTTGGCCCGCCGGCCGGTAATTTACTGCCCGTGACCAAGCCGATGCAGAGGTGGCAAGACATATTGGCGCAGTTTTTGCAGGGCTATGATTGATTGCCAGTTTACCGTCCCGCACGGAGGGAGCATGTTAAAGTTAAAAAAATATTCGTCGTGGGCCCAGGACATAACCATCATTGCCCTGGTTACCGTGATGAGTATCGGTGCCAATCTGCCTGACCGGATTTCCAAGGGGCTTGGTCTTAACAAGGACTACCTGCTGATTGGCTTGATTGCCATTATTGGCGTATCTCTCGTCCGCTACCTCAAGTTTACGCTGATTCTGGTTATCGCCATTCTTGCCATTGGCGCCAATCTTCCAAGCGACATCGCACAGGAGCTCGGCGTTGACCCCCATATCATGTTGTTCGCGCTTGTGGCCATGGTCGTAACCTCTTTTGTGAATTTCATCCTGAAACTGCCAAAAGGAGTCAAACCGATTGCGCAGGTCAACAGCCTGCATGGGGCTCGCGCGCTGTGTCAGGCAGCGCAGAAAGGCCATGCCTCAATGGTCTATTCACTCATCAGCGCCGGAATCAACCCGAATTTTCGCGACGAAAAGGGCCACCTGCCGCTGGTCGTGGCCGCAGGCCAGGGTCACGCGCTTGTGGTCAAGCTGCTGCTCGATAATGGCGCCGCGGTCACCGCGACGGACGGGGCAGGAAACACCGCCCTAATGGCTGCAACCAAAGGGGGGTTCAGCCAGACAGCCATTCTCATCAAGAATGCCGAAATGCGGCAAAAGGCCGCGGCATAACAGGCTGACGGATCGCGCACCTCGCCCCGAAAATTTCGTCTCTCATGTCCGGCAATTCGCGCGATACAGCCTGCGCGCCTCTACATTTTTCGGGAATTCCGCGTCAGTTCCCGGCCGCAAACCGTCGCTCGGGCGGCTCTCGCCCAATCATGCGCTTTTCTTTGCCTGCCTGCACACGCACGACGCCTCCCCCGGCTGTGGCCATACGCGACCCTCACCGGCT